>Ga0209673_1001545_pt1 | contig 20787 bp, 17 predicted proteins | sample AraplaCol_mMS_r2_2_FD_184274 | JGI IMG/M metagenome (GOLD analysis project Ga0209673, IMG submission 184274) | Arabidopsis root microbial communities from North Carolina, USA - plate scrape MF_Col_mMS_r2 (SPAdes) (version 3) | ecosystem: Host-associated > Plants > Roots > Endosphere | place... | reverse complement strand
CGTGCGGTTTATGTCTACCAGACCGATTCCTATCGGTATTGGCAGGAGCAACTGGGCCGACATGACTTCGTCCATGGCCAGTTCGGCGAGAATTTCACGCTCGACGGTCTTCCGGACGCTGAAGTCTTCATCGGCGACCGATACCGTATCGGCGAAGCCCTCTTCGAGGTGAGCCAGCCGCGCGTCACCTGCTATCGGCTCGGTATCCGGATGGAATTTCCGGAAATGCCTGCTCTTCTCGTCTCGCACCGAAGGCCGGGATTCTACCTCCGTGTCCTGAAGGAAGGGAAGGTTCAGGCGGGCGACGAGGTCGAGCAGGTGTCATCGGCAGAGGAGCGCATGACGGTCGCCGATATCAACGATCTTCTCTACAAGCCTGGCCACCCTCGCGAACAATTGGAACGTGCCTTGCGGATACCGGCGCTCAGCCCCGGTTGGCGGCGCTCGTTCCAGAGCTTGCTGGCGCAATCCCCGGAGAACGGATCTTCGCCTGGAAACGCCGGCCTTACGGGAGCGGAATTCATCGCGCCTGCGTGGGACGGACTTCGTTCGTTCAAAGTGTCGAGCATGACATCAGAGAGTGAAAGCGTCACGTCTCTGGAGCTTGAGCCAGCCGACGGAAAGCGGCTGCCGGCCTTTCTTCCAGGCCAATTCATTGTGCTCGGCTTCCAACCCAGAAAGGCTTCGCTCCTCCTGCGGAGCTATTCCCTGTCAGGCTCGTCAAATGACAGGTCTTACAGAGTAAGTATCAAGCGGCAGGATCACGGCGTCGCCGGCGCTTACGTCAAGGACGAGCTGGGCATCGGCGAGACCGTGCAGGCAAGCGCTCCGCGGGGCAGCTTTACCCTGGCAGAGGGCGCGACGCCGCTCGTCTTGCTCAGTGCGGGGATTGGCGCGACGCCCCTTCTTGCCATGCTTCATGCCCTGGCAATCGACCGTTCGAGTCGGGAAGTCTGGTGGCTCCATGGTGCGCGCAACAAACGAGAACACCCGTTTGCGGATGAAGTGACAGGGCTTTTGCAACTCCTTCCAAATGCCCAACGTCTTGTCTGCTACAGCGCACCCGATCCGGCCGATAAGAGAGGAATTGATTACGACAGGCGATCTCGCCTCGACCTTGCAGCGGTCCAGTCGCTGCGGCTCCCGCTTGACGGCGACTTCTATCTCTGCGGGCCGCCAAGCTTCATGGACGATCTTGCCGCGGGGATTGAGAAGCTCGGAGTGGAGCGCAGCCGCATTCACACCGAAACGTTCGGATCGGGCCGCTCCATCACTCCGGGGATCGCGGCTTCGTCGGGCCGGCAGCCGCACCAACCGGCCGGACCTCCAGGCGCAGGTGCCGTGATCTCGTTCGCCCGCAGTGGTGTGCGCGTTGCTTGGAACCCGAAGTTCGACAATCTGCTCGAGCTTGCTGAGGCATGCGACGTGCCTGTGCGCTGGTCTTGCAGGACAGGTGTTTGCCACACTTGCGAGACAGGCTTGATTTCCGGGGCAGTGCGCTATCGTCCTGATCCCATCGACGCTCCTGCCGCTGGCAACTTTCTCCCATGCTGCTCGCAGCCGGACGGCGAGCTCGTTATCGATTTGTAGCGGGGAATTGACCCGCGAAGGCAATTCGGGATGGGCATGCAGCTCTCCTTCCGATTCAACGGCCGCGTTTCAGGGTCGTGCTTGGGCGAGACGTGAGGCCGACAATGAATATTCCGAAGGTAATCCAGGTTAGGACGCGCGGCGCGGGACCGAGGGCAGCTGCGCGAGTTCGGCTTCCAGTTCACCGCGTTCGCGAAGTTGCGAGATCCCAAGCTGGACGACTTTGATCAGATCGGTCATCCGCTGGCCATGGCTGTTCTGATACTCTTCCAAGGTGGGCGTGCTCAGTATGACATAGGTCAGCGCTGTGACGCGATTGTCCTTCACCGCCTTGGCGCCGAGAGCCCATACGCGGTCGAACAGAATTCGGTCTGAGTCCTTGATTTGCATGACGCTTCACGAGCTGGTTGCACCCTAACCTGATATCGGTCGGGAGGGGTGAGGTAGGGGCACAGGTGCGTTCATCAACCGGACTAAAGTCCGATGCATGACAACAATCGTCGGTTGGTGCGATAGCGTACATTGGCTGCAAGCCGCCTCGACACGTATCCGATGATGCTCGGTGGAAATCGGGGTCCACTTCAGGGTTCCGTGTGGCATCAGAGCGTGATCTGCACGCGGTGGCCCACCGGGCTGGCGAGGAAAAGGCCTCCGTTTGGGCAGCCCGTTGGCTTGATCAGGTCGAATGGTCACAGAGTTCGACGAGCGTCCGCTTTCGAACCAGCCGAGTCATTTGCGAACGGCTTTGCGATCTGTACCGAAGGAGAAAAGGTCCCGACAGTTTGAGCGTCTGCATTATCGGTCCTCTGGTCGAGCCATAATGAAGCCCATACCAATGCGCCAAATGCAACTGCCAAAACGCAAGCCAAGCCTGCTTCCAGCCAGCGGGGTCTCGTTTTGATCAAGCGTTTGTTAGTGTTGAGCCTGATGATCATCGAATATCAATCCTATTGGAGAAGCCTCAATGTAGCTTGCTCCGGGGTAAGCGTGAGCTCTTTGGCCGCAGCGCCAAATCCAATTGGCGACGCAAGGACCGTCGGGTGGCCCTCCTTAGGATAGACATCACGTCGGGCAGGTCGCCGGCTGGGCAGGCGACCTGCCGATGGTCCGATTTCGTCGGCCTCGGCGGGCGGAGAACCAAGTTGCCGGAGCGAGATCGGGTCCAGTGTGCCCTCGGTGGGAGGACCCGAGAGACCAGCTTAATTTAGATCTTTGTAACGGATGTCGGAACTACACTTAGGTGTGGGCCAACCGAAACTGCTTTCTCGTCTGGACCTTCCGGTCAAACCCTAAGTCTAGTCTTCGCGGACCAGCGTATGATTTCTCGTAGGCCTTCCCGCCAATAAGCTTCCCGGGTCGCCGAAAGTCCGGCGATGAACGGGAAACAAGATCGGCCGCAGTCCCAAGTTGCGGCTCGTGACACTCATCGGAAGGATATACAATGAGCCGCTTTGGGCAATTTGCAGTGGTTGCTGTCGTTTCCTCGCTCGCCTTCGCAGGCGTGAGCCGGGCCGACAGCCTGGATATGAACGATGGCGCCAAAATCGAAAAAGCGCTGCAGACGTTCAGCAGCAACTTTGACGTCCGGGATATCGATGATTACGCAAACTATAGGGATCAGCCGGAAGGTTCTGACGCCGCTCAACCGCGCACCGATGCTGGGGTTCAGCACATCCAGGCTTCCATCAAGGGAAACAAGGATCTGGTCAGGCGTCTCGGCGAGCGCGGTGTCAAGATCGACGACGTCGTCAATGCCGAGCAGGCAGCCGACGGCAGCATGACATTCTGGGTTCGCTAGCCCTGAAGGCCTGGAAGATCACAATTCCGGGCCTCCTTCATTCGCTTGTAGAGACAGAAGCAGGTGAATGGACGAATTCCTGCATGCTCCGATCACGATTGTAGCTGTTGTTGCCGCTCTTAGACTACATCGGGGCCGCGGCAGCCGTCGTGGCGAGCATGGCTTTAGGGCACCCCATGCGAACCGATCCAATTTACGACGCCCGCAATGGAGCTGAATTCGTCGACACTTCGGCTCGGGAGGTCGGCGTAAGACGAAGCCACCATTTCGCTTAGCGCTCTCCCGGGACCGAACTCGAGAAACGATGTTGCCCCGGCTTCCACACAGCTGCTGAGACACTCTGACCACAGGACAGTCTGCGACACCTGTCGCGCGAGTTTGGCAAGACCTGTCCGGGCATCGACGACAGTCGTGCCATCGATCCCGCTTAACAGGCGAACTCCCGGAGATTGCGGAGAGCAGACCGCCGCAAGCAGGACATCGCGGAAATCATCCGCAGCCTTGCGCAGCAAGTTTGTATGAGACGCGACCATGACCTGTATGAATGCAACTCTTTGAGCATTTGCGGCACGAGCTGCCTCTGCAATGGCGTCCAGGGCAGGTCGGCCACCTCCGACGATAAAAGCGTCACCGGGATTGATAATCGAGATTGCCGCTCCGTAACGAGCGCAGAGAATGTCGACCGCATTCCGTGAAAGGCCACGTATGAACAGAAGGCCGTCACCCGGAGTACTTTCGGCGTCCATGAACTCTGCCCGGCGCGCAACGAGGTTCAGGGTCTCCTTGGGTGAGAACATCCCTGCTATGCCCCAAGCCGCAACTTCTCCGACGCTATATCCGGCAACGATCATTTGCGAAGGCAGGTACGGCTTGAAAGTCTCGAATGTCGCCAGCGCCTGCAGCGTGCAAAGTATCTGGCCGGTTCGATTGCCGTGAAGCGTCTCAATCGATTCTCGTTTGACGAGTTCGCGAGGGTCGACGCCGCCAAGCAAGTTCGCGCAATACGCAAAAAGCTCATCGGCTTCCGGTGCACTTTCCGTGAGAGAAAACATCGCAGAATTCTGGTGTCCTTGTCCGGAACACAGGATGGCGACTGGCATGGCGGGCTTTCACCTCGGAAAGAGGATGGCCACAGCGATGGCCAATGTGACGATGCTCGAGACCGTACTTGCGATCACCATCGATCCCGTCGCACGCGAGTCAAGGCGATAGTTGACAGCAAACAGGATCCCGAAAAAGCCGGAAGGTACAGCCGCCAGCAAGATGGCGACTTTGGCTGCGTCCCACGGGATCGACAACACCAGTACGACGCCAGTCGTCAGGATGGGGCGCACCAGGTTCGACATGATGGTCGCGCTTATGACCTTCCTGTCGAGTTTGAAAGCCTCCGCGGAAAGGACCACACCTGTCAGGAACAGCGCTACGCCGGGGGCTGCGTGACCAATAAGAAGCAGACTGGCATCGACGACATCACCCGTTTTCAGCCCACTGAGTGAAAATAGTATTCCAAGCAAGGGGGCGACCACGACAGGCTTCGTCAGGGCATGCCACAGACTGTGCGAGATCTTGGGCCGCTGCGCGTTATTCGCGCCGGGCTTGTCGACATGCATCTCGACGAGAAGCAATGACAGCGGGCTAATGATGATCGAGCCACTTGCGAGTACGATCGCGAGCGGCACAGTCCCACTGGGGCCCAGCACGTCACTAAGAATAGGAAGACCTACACCTGCCAGATTCGGAAACGCGATCGTGAGTGCCTGCAGCGAGGCGTCCGCCTTGCCGACCTTCATGTAGCGTACTTGAAGTAGATACCAGGCGGCAAACACGACGAGCATGACGCCGCTGCTGATGAGGAAAAGCGGTGCTTGCGCGAGCATTTCGCTACGCGGGGCGGTCGCTGTCGCTGCAAACAGCGACGCGGGCAAGGCAAAGGTCATGACGAGGACGTTCAGTCCCTCAACGTGATGATTGTCGACGATAGCCAAGCGCCCAGCAAGGTAGCCAAGCGCCATGACAAAGAAAATAGGAAGCAGCGCGAGTAAGATCGTATGGGCCATCAGATTTCCCGTCTCTCATGCACGTCGACAAACAACGTCATCGCAAGGAGATCTGCCGAACCGCCGGGGCTGAGCCAGCGATCGCGAAATTGTCGATGGATCAAAGCGGCATGACGTTTCCACTGCGGAGCACGGATCCCGCCGTCGTCCAGAAACTCCTGCGCGAGTTGCTTCGCGTAGAGAAGGCCATCCGGGCCGCCCCGATGAAGCAGGTTGGTGTCGTCGAGAGCCGCAATCAGCGCGAAACAAGTTTGGACGCGAGCAGCCTCCGCATCATCCGGACGCGCCTTGATGGCATCTCGTAGGGCGGGCAAACCAACCCGATAGACGGTTGGAAAACCCTCCGCCGCTTCGAGGCGCGCACCGCCGGCGCCAAAGCGACGTCTCGCCCTGTCGCCATGGCTGTGCAACAGGATAGGACCGTCGAGAATGTCATGCCCCCAGCGTTCTGCAACGATTGCACCAAGCGAAAGGTCGTCGGCGACAACGCCGCTTGCTCTCGCACCCGCTGCCGCGCACAAAAGTCCCATCCCGAATATCGCACCCCTATGGGTATTGATGCCGGAGGTGGCGGCACGCATCGCGGCTTCCGCCTCGATGCCGATGACCCGCAGGCGCCCCATTTCACAGTCCTGGGCCCCGGCTTCCGCCAGCGCTCCGAGGAAGGGGCTTATTGCTGCGGCGCTTTCACGAAACGTCTCGCAATTCATGTCGTCGTGGCTGCCGCAGTCAATGTGACTGACGAGCCCCGGTTTCGGCCAGGTTTCGAGCTCCAACAAAAGGCAGACCGTCGCTGTGGACGCGATGTAGTTGAGGTTTGCTGGCCGCCTATCTCTGGCATGTGATCGTTCGTGCGTGGCGGGAGGGGGCATCAGGAAATTTCTCATAGGTGCGTACCCCCGTTCAGAAATGCCGTCGGGTGACACAGCATCGTTCCCGAGATCGATTTGACGAGAATGTCGCCAGTTGAGCCAAGAAACTCCTGCCAGTGAACTCCGGCGCCGTCATCGCGGATGAACTCTCCATCCAATCGCATCGGAGCCATCGACTGGATGCCCGCCAGATCGTTGGCCAAGGAGACGGCGTTCGTATTTCGGTGGAGATAAAACAGAAAATCGAGATCGGAGCTGGAGGTCAGATAATCCAGACCCGTAATGACACTCCATCCAAGACTGCCAAAGACCCTGACTTCGATCGCGTGCCGGGACGCCAATTCGCCGATTTCCCGCAGCGTCGGAATCCATTCACTGGGTGATTTGGGGTGGACCGCTTCCAGAACAGGAGGGCGATCAACTGACAGGATCTGATGTTCTTGAACTACCAGGGAGAGCCGTTTCTTTCCGGCAGATGGAGGCAAGGGCAGGCCGACGGAAATGCCTGCCGGCCCTCCCGCCTCCGGCCTACGAGCGACCACGGGCCAACCGCGTCTGCGCCATTCAGCAATCAGCGGCTCGGAAGAAAGGCAAGGATTGTCCTCGATTATCGAGGTCCATGACTGCGGATCCAACGAAACCAAATCGTGCCGCCTCGGCGGCACGATGTTACCGTGCGAGTGCGAGCGCATGAACCCGCTCCGCAATTTCTGCAGCCTTTATACGGCCCTTGCGTTCCTTGCCCAATGAATCGCGAATATCACGAATGTCCGGCAGATCGGCCAACAGTGCATTGAGCTGTGCCGCAAGAGAGTCGGTCTCACTCCATATTCGGTGAACCGCCCCTGTCTGTGCCAGGTTTTCGAGGCCGGGCGCGAAAACCGGCGTCGATTTCGCTTTTTCTTCGAGAACCTCGACAGAAAGTTTTGTCACCTTCGACATCGAAGGCAGGTCCATGACCGCAGGAGATGCCCCCGGTAGTCCGACCAATACCCGTGTTGCCAATGCCGTCGCGAGGAACGCCCCGGCCGCGGAATGGCCGTAGAGGATGCCGATGGTCGGCCGACCGTGCATGTCGGCATAAATCAGGCATTTGGCGAGGTGCGCCAGGAATTCATTCAGGCCCAGCAGCTCGTCGCGCTTGCTCATCCGCTGACTATCGCTGTCGACGATAACAAGAATCGGGCCGCTGCCCGTTTTCAGGGCGCCGAGGATGAAGCTTGAAAGGCGGATCGCCTCGTCTACGCCCAATGCGGTCCGGTCCGAAACGCCGATCACCAGGCCCTGGCCTCCGGCTTGGAGGGAGCCGTATCCGGTAAGGATACTGTTGTCGTTCTCCACCTTGCAGCCGTCGGGAAAAAGCGAGGCCAAGATTTCATCGAGCGTCATGGGGGGTGCTCCGCAGTTTTTCGGCGAGGGATATGAATTTTTCGGTTGGCATTCCGGGCACCGAAGCGGCCTCGGGCACACCGATCGCCTTCCAGATATCGAGCGCGTCGCCAGACGCGCCAAAGCTTTGCAAGCGCTTCTCGAGGCGAAGCTGCTCGTTCAAAAGGGTCTCGAGGGTGAGACCCGCTACGGTTTCTACGAGTGTCGACGCCGCCTCTCGAAACGCTTCTGCCGTGTCGTCGACAAAGACATCGGCTGCGCCGATCAGATATCTGTGTTTTCCGCCCATCGTTCGCCACACCAAAGCGCGATCGCGGGAATCGAATTCTTCGATCCCTCGGTTCGTCTCGATGACTTCCGGTCCGGAAACGGCAATGCGTCCTTGTTCGGAGACGACGAGAGCGGAGCAGCAGCCGGCTGTCAAACCGCCTCCGCCGTAGCAGCCCGCGCGGCCGCCGATAAGTCCGATGATCTTCACGCCGGCGGTCCTTGCTTCGACAACGGCCCGCATTATTTCGGCAATCGCCAGCTCTCCGGCATTTGCCTCCTGAAGCCGCACGCCGCCAGTATCGAAAAGGATCAACAAGGGTATCGACTTCGCATCCCGGGCAGCGCGCAGGAGGCCTGTCAGTTTGGCCCCATGGACCTCACCGAACGCGCCGCCCATGAAACGGCCTTCCTGGGCCGCAATGAACACAGGCGATCCTGCGAGCAGGCCACGTCCGATGACTATGCCGTCGTCGAATTGCTCGGGGAGATCGAAGACGCGAAGGTGGGGGCTGACCTCCCGCATTTCCGGTCCGAGGAATTCCTGGAAGCTTCCTGCATCCAGCACAAAGTCGACACGCTGGCGCGCCGAAGCCTCATACCAGCTCGAAGACATATCCTGCGGTTTTGCAGGCCGCGTTTTTTCTCCAGAGCTCATTGTTGTTCCTCCATCACGCTGACCGCCTGCGCCAATCGCAGCATCACCGTATCCGGCCGTGCGCCCCCATCGTTGATGGACAACTTTAGCCCACCGGGCGCGTATCGCTCGACAAAGTCATCGATGACAGCGGTCCAGACTTCTCTGAACCCTTCGGCTGCCGTCCTGATTTCGACCTGGCAGTGGTTGTCGGGCAGGACACGCTCGGCGAGGACTTCGAGATTTCCGGAGGCCACTACGCCAACGATTGCGAGGCTTCTGTCGCCGGAAGCCCGCCTGTTGGTCGTGTGGTGAAAGATAAGATCTTCCATCACGTGTTCCTTTCACCAGTTGCGAAACTTCGAGGGAGGGGAATAAAGACCGCCCGACCATCGGACGAGATCCTTGATGGAGCGAGCTGCCAGGAGATTTCGATCCACGTCGAGGAGGTCGATGCCGAGATCTTCCGGGCGTCGGATCACGCCTCGTTCCCTCAGGTGCTGGACCATCTTCTTGTCGCGCGCGCGGCCGACGTCGGTATAGCCTGCCACTCCGCGGATGGCCTGTTCACGCTCCCGGCCATCCCGGCACAGGAGGAGGTTTGCTATGCCTTCCTCCGTAACAATATGCGTCACGTCATCGCCGTAGATCATGACCGGAGCCAGATCGAGCTTGAGTTTTTCAGCGAGGGCTAAAGCGTCCAGCTTCTCGACGAAGAGGGGGACGTTTTTTTCTCCAAACGTTTCACCGATCTGGACGACGAGCTTGCGACCTCGGCGCAATGGTGCAGGTCCGTCGGGATCCGCCTCCTTGCCAGCTTGGAGCCATGGCTCGCTCGGATGACGCCGACCACGCGGGTCGGAACCCATGTTCGGCGCACCGCCGAAGCCTGCGATACGCTGGGTCGTAATCGTGGATGAGTTGCCGTCGAGGTCGATCTGAAGTGTCGAGCCGATGAACATATCGCAGGCATAGAGACCAGCTACCTGGCTAAAAGCCCTGTTCGAACGCAGGGAACCGTCCGCACCGGTGAAGTAGACATCGGGTCGGGCGCGGATGTAGTCGTCCATCCCCACTTCCGAACCGAACGAGTGAATCTGTTGGACCCAGCCTGATTCAATCGCCGGAATCAACGCGGGATGGGGGTTCAAAGCAAAGTGGGATGCGATCTTGCCCTTAAGGCCGAGCTTGTCTGCGAATGTGGGAAGAAGGAGTTCGATCGCGGCAGTACTGAACCCGATCCCGTGGTTGAGACGTTTCACGCCGTATGGCGCATAGATCCCTTTAATGGCCATCATGGCCGTCAGAATCTGCGTTTCCGTGATAGCGCCCGGATCGCGCGTGAACAATGGTTCCACAAAAAACGGCTTGTCGGCTTCGACGACGAAATCAATGCGATCTCCGGGGATATCGACACGGGGGATCCGATCGACAATCTCGTTGACCTGGGCGATTACGACCCCGTCCTTGAACGCGGTCGCTTCGACGACGGTAGGCGTGTCTTCCGTGTTCGGTCCCGTATAAAGGTTGCCGTCGCGATCAGCGCTGACTGCGGCGATCAACGCGACATTGGGCGTGAGATCGATAAAATACCTGGCAAAAAGCTCGAGATAGGTGTGAACCGCGCCCAGTTCGATCTTGCCGCCGAACAACATTTTCGCAATGCGTGCCGATTGGGGGCCTGAGTAGGCGTAATCGAGCCGCTTGGCGATGCCGTTGTCGAACAGATCGAGATGGCTGGGAAGAACCACGCCGGACTGTACCATGTGAAGGTTGTTGACCTTTGTTCGGTCGACGGCCAGCAATGCGCTGCTGAGCAAATCAGCCTGCTTCTGATTGTCACCCTCAAGGCACACGCGATCGCCGGGGCGGACCACCGCCTCCAACAGTCGGGTCGCGTCACGTGCCTCGACGATTTTTCCCTTGGCCAGAGCACTTCCCGCCTTGATGCGGGCAAGGTGCTCTTCGCGGTGTCGTTGCCAGTTCATCGTCTTCTGGGCTCCTGCTTGTCAGTTGGTCGACAACCGCGTGGTTTCGATTTGACCGATTGGGATCTGCGTCCGGAGGAATGTCTCCGCATCTGTGGGCGAGCGGTTGCGGCTATATGGTAAGGCGCGTTACTTCTTGGCGGTCGAGGCGTCTTGCTCAGCCTCGCGGGCAGCTCGGATGATCACTTCTGCCACTTGCCGGGGATGGGATTCGTATACGGAGTGGCTTGCTCCCTTGATCTCGATCGTGCGGCTCTTCGCTCTCGTGTAGTACCAGCGCTCCAGATCCGGGTTGATGATCTGGTCATTCCCGGCGACGATTGCCCAACTCGGCTTCGTTTTCCATGCCGCTGCAGTCAGCGGTGTGGTGAACACTTCGGCTGCCGCAAGCACCTGCGACCGGGCCTCGAATTCTGCCTGCCCTCTTGGCATGTCCGGAGCGAAGAGCTTCGGGAAGTCGACCGGGTTCAGGTACGTATAGCCGTCAGGCGTCTTCTTGATTGCGCCTTCGGTCTTGGCCAGGACGCTTGGAGTTTTCTTTCCAAGGGTGCCTTCGTCTTCGCCGACATCGGGTGCGTGTGCGGCGACGTAAACCAGCGCTGTCACGTTCGGGTGGACGCCCGCCTCGGTGATGATCGAGCCGCCGTAGCTGTGACCGACGAGAAGTGTCGGGCCGTCCTGAAGGTCGAGAACGCGCTTGGTTGCAGCCACGTCGTCCGCGAAGGACGTCTCGGGCTCCTGGGCCATCGTGACTTTGAAACCCTCCTTGGTCAGGATTTCGTAGACGGGTTTCCAACCAGAGCCATCCACCCAGGCGCCGTGCACCAGAACGATATTCTTGAGCGGTTCAGCGCTCGCGGGCGCCGCCAGCGCGATGAATGGAAGGGTGGCTGCAAGGGTGACATAGGTCTTGAGCTGTTTCATGGCTATGGCTTCCTGTGTGGTTGCATTGAGACAGGGCTCGGCATCTTGCGAGCACAAAAAGTAAGTCATGCGACTGAACTGGAATTCTGTTGCAGAAATCCGATCACGCCTTGCTGCAGTCACCGACAACGGCATCAAACCGCGTCGCTACCTGGTCGTGAAATGGGCATGTGATTGGGTAGGCTGTTTTCTCCGCATAAAAACTAGCTTCGATGGTCCCGTTCGAGAATCACACCTAGGTGTAGGACGGGCACGACCATTGCATGGAAAGGACAAGGAGGACGGACATAGCCTTTCGGCCGCCCTGGGAACCGGTTTCGGACCAGACATTCATGGGGGGCGTCCGCTTGTGTGCAGAATTCGCCAGGTGCCGTGCGACGACATGGTCGCACCGCACCACCAGCAGGTGCAGCGAGCCCTCTAGGCCAGATAGTCCTTGAGTATGGGAAGATCGGAGACCGAGTACGACATGCCGAAGCGAAATCCTCGCCCCACCTCTCGCGGCGCCAGGGCATCCATATCCTCACCCTCGACATGGGGTATCGAAAGTTCTGCGGACCCCGTCCAGAAATCTGAAAAGGTAAGATTGTCCATCAGCGACAGCGTCAATTCATCGACCGCGGGCCTGCCCTGCTGGCTGGCGCTCAGCGATGGGAAATATCTCCGTATCGTGGTCGGCCGATTGAACACCTTTGCCGGGTCCATCACCTTTTCCCGGAGTTCGATCCGAGCTGTTGCCATTCGCTCTCCGTGAGATGAAACACTCGCGCCGAAACGGCTTCCCGGTTCAAGCGGGCAGGCGGCGGCACCCGGCGCAGAAAAGCTCCTTGTTTGATAGATGCTGCCAAGTTTCTTGGGATAACCCTGAATCCAGCCGCGTGCGATCGCCGCATCGTTATCGACAAAGATGAAAGGACAAAAATTGACTGGGCGGCCTTCGAGACGTGCTTCCACCAGAATGAACGCCTCGCGGTACTGATAGCGGGCCGGGTCCGTGTGCTCGTCGTTCGAGCCTGTGAACTGCCAGTCGAGAAACCAGAAGAACGTGCGCCCCTCCGATTCGTCGTCCGGCGTCAGACCCATAGGAAGTAGGGCCGCGACAGCGGCGGGATCCGCCCAGTATTCGACGGCGATGCAATCGCCGGAATAGTGCCAAGGTGGCGGCGGGGTCAGTGAGGACTTACCGTCCGGCGTCAGCGGAACTGTATATCCCGAGAGCATTCGTCGCGCCTCCATCAAATGGCCGGTCGGAAGCACGAGATCTCCCGTTCTCTCGCATGGAACACACCTATACCGGGAAATACGAGTTTAGATTTGTGAATCGTTGTGAAGGTCCGAAGCGCTGTGGCGAAGCGATCCCAAATCGAGGCGCACGGATGTTACCGGAGTTCGTCGAGCAGCTGGCGTGCCGAGCTGACTTCCCAAGCCTCAACGTCGCCGGTGAACCGGGAATGCACAGCTAGAATAAGAGACTTTGCCTCCACGGATTTTCCTTTTTGGGCCCAGATGCGAGCGAGCGAGGTCGCTGCTCCTAGTTCCCAGCTCAAAGCATTCTGCCGGCGAGCAATCTCGATGGAACGGGTGAGGCAAGCTTCTGCTTCGGCGGAAGGTGTCGAAATTGCCATTAGCACTTCGCCTTTTGCGTGCAGTAGGGCTGGCAGCCAAAGTGTGGCGCTTGCCTGATCGGCCTGGTTTAGGGCGTCGTTGATCATGAACAATGCCTCGTCGTAATCACCTAGCCGTCTCAGGCCTTCGGCGAGCGCGCGCCGTGTCGCCAGTGTTTGCACGTGATATTGATTATCGCCCATTGTCTTCAGCGCATCGCGTAGCATGTTGACGCCTGGTTCGACCTCACCGCGCGCAATCATGAGCTCACCACGTAGCGCAAGGCCGACAGCTTTTTGCGCATGGAGCGAGTATCTGAGGGCGTGAGCAATAACCTGTTCGCAAAACGAAAACGCCTCTTCAGATTGGCCACCCCAGTGCAGAACCGGAATGGAATCCAGGAGGACCGCGCAAAACAGCACCGGGTGCGATGAATTAATCACGCGCGAGATCGCCTCGCGTGCCTTTGCGATACCCTTCGTCTGTGCGCCGCTGATCCAGAGCGAGCGAGCATATGTGCCGAGCGCCCGGACATGGTAGTCGTACCCAAAGTACACAAATTCTGACGGGGCGGTGTTAACAGCAAGTCTAAACCCGCGCTCACCGTGCATGACAGCAGCGGACTGATTTCCCGCAATGTGGTGGGACGCCGCCAGGGCCCATTCGCTCATTGCGTTCTCCGCCACCCCCCCAAATTTTTCCGACAGGGCTGCAGCACGCTTTGCGACGTCCAGGGCCCTCGTAAACTCGCCACGACGGGTAAAGAAGACATTCAAGCCGAGAAGCAGGTAATGCTGAAGCCGATCCTCGCCAAGCTTTTCAGAAAGCTCCAGGCCACGTTCGAGAGCTGCTTTGACTTTTTCGCTGTCATCCCACAGGTACATCGATGAAAGCGCGAGTGCTTTCTGCAGGTAGAGTTCTCTTCGTTGGCCCCGATCGCTCGGCAGAAGTGTCGCCATCGCTTTGCTGCACCAGTTACTGCATTCGGCGAGCAGCGGGAAAGATGCAAGGAACAGGGGAGCGGCATGGGACGTGAGCTCAATGCCGATGCAGACACTTCCAGAACTGGAAAAACACCAGCCTAACGCCTGGCGGATATTGCCGATATGCGGCGCGTATGCCTCGACATTGTGCCCATGTGAAACGAGATCATCGGTTTCATGCATTTTCAAAAAGTCGGCGAAATATTGTGCGTGTCGCATCGCCACCGCGTCCGTTTCGCCGCTGGCCGCGAGTTTGGCGGCGGCATAAACGCGTGTCGTGTCGAGAAGCCGATACGTGACGATCCCGTTGGCGGGCGATATCCAGATAAGAGACTTGTCCACCAAGCTCGCAATGGCATTGGTGGTCCGGGTTGTGTCTTCCGAGGACCCGGCGACTTCGATAGCAGCCTCAAAGGTAAATTGTCCGACAAAAATCGAAAGCCTGCTCAGCACCTCCTGCTCAATGTTGGACAGGAGATTGTAGCTCCAGTCGAGCATACCCTGAAGCGTTTGGTGACGAGGCACGGCATTGCGGCGCCCCTGCAACTGGAGCTCGGCGTCGTTGCCCATGAGATCGAATGTACCTTGGATGCCGAAAGTGCCGACACGGCTTGCGACAAGCTCGATCGCCAGGGCGATGCCGTCGAGGCGGCGGCAGATATTGGCGACCGTCGGTGCCTCTGCGTCAGTAAGGCTCAACCTATGCCCAGAAGATGCAGCTTTCTCCATGAAAAGTTTGACAGCAGGAGAGCCAAGGGCCTGGGATGCCGTTGTCACCTCGCCGCGCGGCGTATCAAGAGGCAGAAGCAAGTGCACGTTTTCACCGTCTACGCGCAAAGCCTCACGACTGGTGGCCAATAAATGGAGCGATGGCGCAGCATGGAAAAGGCGTTCGGCAAGGGCTGCGGCGGCCGAAATGACATGTTCACAATTGTCTAACACCACGAGGATCTTCTTCCCGGATACAAACGCCAGGATGAACGGTTCTACCTCAGGGCCTTGGACAAAACAGCCGAGAGCTGAGGCGACTGCATTTGGAACCTGCTGGGCATCTTGGACCAGAGTGAGATCAACGAAATAAATCGCGCTCCCTTCGAATTCCTGGCGAAGCGAATGAGCGACCGCCACAGCGACGGTGGTTTTTCCGATGCCTCCTGGACCTACGACTGTGACAAAGCGGCGTGACAAAACCAACAGCGACAGGACATTCACGGTCTCTGTTCGACCAAAAAGAGATGGCAATGCATGGGGAAGGCTCTGAGAACGCAGCTCGCTCGTCTCAGCAGTCGGCGATCTCTCAGGTGTGACCGGCCCTCGACGGATTGGTGCTGCGAAAGTATATCCGCGCCCTGCTACGTTCAATACATAGCGTGTGTCGTCCTCGCCGTCTGCCAAGGCCTTTCTCAGGGAGGCGATGTGAACCCTGAGGTTCGACTCTTCGACCGTGAGGCCCCTCCAGACGAGCTTTGTCAGCTCGTCACCCGTCAAGATCTCGCCGGGTCGCTGGGTCAGCGCGATGAGGATATCAAGCGCACGGCCGCCAATTGCAACCTGTTTGCCGTTCTTAGCCAGCAAACGTTCGGAGGCGATTAATTGAAACGGACCGAAATAGAGACCCTTGCTGGTGTCCGGATCGCTCTCATTCCACATGACAACCGTCCTGGAAGTCTCTACCCAGCGTGTCCGAGTCACCGTCCGCTATAGCGCAACCGATCACAAGAATAAAAAATCCGTTTTGTAGCTGCTTCAATTTCGTTGGCCCCATTACATCCTGTTGCCGGCGATCATCCCGACCGGGTGAGGTCGGCAATACAGCTGTAAAAGAAAGCTTGCCGCGGCCTTTCTTTGAGGCCCGCATCTCAATGCTGCGATGTGGTCACAATAAATGAATGAGAGGAGCGTCTCCGCTCAAAGTCCACTTAGAGGCCTGCATTCGTCGGCCCCGTCTGTCAGACGCCGGCAGACATCGCTTTTGCCGATCGCTTAACCCAGGTGCTCGTCTCATCGGGCCTGTTGGGTCACGAGCTTGATTGGCAGCGATTAGAAACCGAATGCTGCCGTTTGTCCATGGGACATGCCAGGCAGTTCCGCAGGACTTGACCTGCATTGATATTTTGAAAGCGTTGGATTTTAATCGCGTTTCGGACACAAAATGGGCTCTCCCGATGAGTTTGTTTCCCAAAGCCGCGATTTTCATAGGCTGTCTGGTGGGCATCGCCCTAGTGTCCGTTGATGCGGGCATCGCCAATGCGAAAGACATGTTCATCGGTGCGTTGATTGAAGCATCGGGGCCGATGTCGGAAATGGGGCCGTCCGTTGAAAAAGCGGCGAAACTTGCGGTGTCGGTGAGTAACATCGCTGCGAAGGAGGCCGGACTTGATCTTTCGGTCTATCTGGTCAGCGCGGATTCTCAAGGAAACCCTCAGGCGGCCGTCTCTGCTGCGCGGACGCTCGTGGACAAGGGCGTCTCGTGCATTCTCGGACCGGCAACCACGCCCGAGTCAATCGCCGTCCTCAACGGCGTGACATTACAGCGAAGGATTACGTTGTGGCCGCAGGCATCCAGCACGCGGCTGCGCGCTGTCGAAGACGGCGGAACGATTTTCCGCACACTCGCACCGGATGACCTCCAGTCGAAGGCGTTGGTCCGGGCAATCGAGACCTATGTCGGTGCCCGCAAGAGGGTTGCGATCCTCTTTCGAAACGAGCCATACGGCGACGCTCTGTCTCGCACGTTCAGATCGGATTGGGAGGCAAGCGGTGGAACGATTGTCTCGAGCATCGCATTCGATCCCACGCAGCAAGCCTTCGATTCCGAGGCTGCTCAACTTTTCGACGAAAATCCCGACGCCTACGTCGTCATCGATTATCCCGACACTTACGCGAGGCTCGGGGCAGCACTCGTCCGCAGTGGTAAATTCGACCCAAACAAACTGTTTGTTGCGGATGCATTGTCTTTCGCCAGAGTGCCCAAGAGCATTCCGGCGCGGGCCATCAACGGGGCTTACGGCGTTGCCGGCGGATCCCCCCGTGGAACCCCGGCATACCGACTGTTCAACGAACTTTGGCGGCAGGCGGGAGGGGCGGAAGCCGGTTCCTATGCGGCGAACGTGTTCGATGCGGGCATTCTCTGTGTTCTTTCGGCCATTGAGGCTGGTGCAACCGATCCAGAGCTCATTCGCCAAAAGGTCCGAGAGGTGACAAGGGAAGGGGCGAGGCAATTCACCCTTGAGACATTGGCGGAGGCCGTGAAGGATGCCGCGGCGGGAAGACCGATTGATTATATCGGGGTGTCGGGAGCATTTCGCTTTGCGCCGAACGGAGATCCCACGAGCGGTCTTTATGATATATTCCAGTATCGGAACGGCGAGCAGGTGACGGTCAGGCAAATCGACGTGAGGTAAGCTTTGACGAACCGGAGGAGTGGCCGAGGCTTGAGAGTGTCAGCTACCGCGCAAGCCTACTTTACGGGAGTGCCGAAACCGGCGAAACTGCTGGTATCTCTCTTCTTTATCTTCCTCTGCCTGATTGCATTTTTTGGAACCGTGAAAGTCTCGCAAGCGACGATCAACGGATTTGTAACTGGTAGCTACCTCGGCCTCGGTGCAATGGGGCTGACGCTCATAATGGGCGTCATGAAACTCGTGAACCTCGCATACGGTGATTTTCTCGTGGCTGGGGCATACTTCACGTTGATGTTCACCGCGCTGGGTACGCCACTGCCGCTGTCGGTGCTGCTGGCCATCTTGGGGACAGCGCTTCTCTCGATTCTGGCCGAAAAACTCGTTTGGCGCCCATTACGGAATGCTGGCGCAAGCACACTTCAATGCTTCTTGTCCGCAATAGGATTAAGCTTTCTCATTCGCTTCACGATTCAGTTCTTTGGCGGCAGCGAGTCACGATCGTTCGATATTGACGTCCTGTCGACGATGGTTTTAGGGCCTTTTCGCGTGGGGACCCAACAGGCGCTCGGTTTCGTCATGGCCCTGGCAGCTTTGTCGATGCTTGCAATAGGCCTGTGGATCAGTGGTGCGATGAAGACGATGCGGGCGGTTTCTGACAATCGTCTGCTTGCCGAAGTTTGCGGTATCGGTGTCGGGCACACCATAGATCTCACATCGCTCTTGTCGGGCCTGCTGGCTGGCGCCGCCGGCATTGTCTATGCGACAGCTGTCGGAAGTTTCAATCCAAATTTCGGTCTGACCTTGTTGCTCAGCTTGTTTGCTGCGGCCACGCTTGGCGGAATTGGCAATATCTACGGCGCAATGCTCGGGGGCTTGGTGATTGGCCTCTCGCAGGAGTGGTCTGCTTTGTTGCTCGGCGCAAAATGGAAGCCCCTCGTGGCCCTGGTTTTCCTGGTTCTCATGCTCCTTGCTGTACCTCGCGGCATCTTCGCTCGCGCGCCGCGCCGCCCATGAGCGTGGATTTCTGGATCAATGTCGGGGTGATCGCGGGCATCTACGGAATACTCACGCTCGGGCTCCAGCTTAACACCGGATTCACGGGTCTGCTGAATTTCGGCCAGGCAGGGTTTATGGCAATCGGTGCCTACGGGGCAGGGATACTGGTCGCCGAAGCCGGGTTTTCCCTGTGGTTGGCATTTTCGACGTCTCTGGTTTTATCTGCTGCGGTCGCGATAGTAATTGGATGGTCAACGAGCAGGCTCGGGCCGGATCAGTTCGCAATCGTGACGATCGCATTTGCCGAGATCGTTCGGCACATACTGCAAAACACTGACTTCAGCGGCGGCAACCAGGGCCTGATCGGTTTCGATGTGGAATGGCGATCGGCCAGTGAGTGGATCACTTCATTATTCTCAGGGATCGGTCTTGGTGAATACAAGCAAATCCCTCTCTTGCTGCTTGTGTGGATCACGTTCGCGGCACTAACGGGACTGATGAAGATGCTCGAACGGACGCCATGGTCCAGGGTCCTCCGTGGCATTCGCGATGACGAGACAGCGATCGCCGCGTTGGGAAAAAACACGCTGTGGTTCAGGATGCAATCGTTGGCAATAGGCGCAGCAGTCGCCGCGGTGGCCGGATTCTTCATCGCTCTCGATGTGACATATTTATATCCAGGCATCTTTGACCCGACCTTTACGTTTTTCGGGTTTGTCATCCTGCTTATTGGGGGCCTCGGAAACTACTGGGGAATAATGTTGGGAAGCGTGGTGTTTTGGACGCTGATGGAGGGGTCACGGCTCATCGAGACGTCGCTCTCCGCGACCGAACAGGCGTCTCTCCGCTTCTTGGTGGTTGGATTCTTGCTGATCGTCCTCAGTCGCGTTTACCCCCATGGTTTCTTGGGCAACAGGGGGGGACGGGGACGCGCCCATGACTACTGATATGCCCATCTTGCGAGTAGCAGGTATCTCCAAAGCTTTCAGCGGACGGTGGGCCGTCTCGAATGTAAACTTCGACATTCAGCGTGGATCTGTGACAGCGCTCATCGGCCCGAATGGCGCGGGGAAGACCACGCTGTTCGATTTGATCACCGGTCATTCCCGGGCAGATGAGGGCAAAATTCTTTTCAACCACCAGAGCATCGTCGGCCTGCCGCCTCATCGTATCGCGCGTCTCGGCTTGGCACGGTCCTTTCAGTTTCCGAGAGTTTTCTCCGGAATGACCGTGCTGGAGAATTTGATGGTGGCATGTCCGGGACAACCGGGAGAGCATTTGGCGTCACTCTTCATCGCGCCGCGATCCGTCCGTGATCGGGAAGCGACCGGACGCGCTGCCGGCGAAGAAATGCTGGAGAAACTGAGGCTTGAAAAGAAGGCGGATCACTATGCCGGCACGTTGTCAGCCGGTCAAAAAAAGCTTCTCAACCTCGCTCAGGTGTTGATGACCGAGCCGTCTATGGTTCTGCTTGACGAACCAATGAGCGGAATGAACGAAGGCTTACGATCAACGATTTTCGAAACGATAATTTCCCTACAGGGCCGGTCGAAGACCACGTTTTTATTTATCGAGCATGATCTCGAGGCGGTCATGACCTACGCTCATCATGTCTTGGTGATGGTTGAAGCCTGTGTGATTGCCTCAGGCACCCCGGAAGCCGTCTCCTCGGACCCAAGGGTCATCGACGCCTACATGGGCGACCTGCAATTCGGGTCGCTTTGATGACAGAGCTCCTCGTCGCGGAGAAATTGGCGGTCGGCTATGAGGCCGATCCTGACATCTTGAACAATATCAGCCTGACTGTTTCCCATGATGAGATCGTGGCAGTAGTCGGATCCAACGGTGCCGGCAAATCAACTCTTCTAAAGGCATTGATAGGGTTGGTTCGGCTGCGTAGTGGCAGCATCAGGCTAGATTCGACTTTTATGGAAGGCATGGCGCCAAGCGAGTTCGTGAAGCGCGGAATGGGTTATGTCCCCCAGAGCGACAATGTGTTTGAATCGCTTTCCGTGGACGAGAACCTCGAGATTGGCCTCAGGTCGCGATCCGACATAGCCCTTCGTCCTCGCCGCGAAGAATTATACTCTCGTTTCCCTGCACTCGCAGAACGGCGTCGCCAAAAGGCGGGAAGTCTCTCCGGGGGTGAACGTCAAATACTCGCACTGGCGCGGGCCTTGATGCCAAGGCCGAGGATTTTGCTGCTGGACGAACCCACGGCGGGCCTGGCCCCCCGGTTTGTCGAGCGCATTCTTGATCAGATCCAGGCGATTAACC
>Ga0209673_1001539_pt1 | contig 20940 bp, 37 predicted proteins | sample AraplaCol_mMS_r2_2_FD_184274 | JGI IMG/M metagenome (GOLD analysis project Ga0209673, IMG submission 184274) | Arabidopsis root microbial communities from North Carolina, USA - plate scrape MF_Col_mMS_r2 (SPAdes) (version 3) | ecosystem: Host-associated > Plants > Roots > Endosphere | place... | reverse complement strand
GAAGAAGGGGAGAAAAAGGTGGAGGGGGGGGGGGGGAGGATGTACAGATATGAAGATGATCTGATATTGGAAATGGAGAAGTGGCACTCAAGGGAAGAATGAGAGAAAGAGAGAATTACCAGAGAAGAGAAGTCGCAGGGGAAGTGGATCTCTCACGGTGGAAGGGGAGCGACACTGGAAGGAGCGGGTTTCGGCCAGGGAAGGCGCGGGTGAGTCGCTTGTTCGGATCGGATTAACTTGCCGGGACCAGCTGAACTCGGGCAGCGTACACTTGAGTATGCACTATATAGAGTATAGTATACTATAGAAATAGAATACTATAAAGTAGAGTAGAGTATACTAGACAGAGTATACAGAGATACTCTGTAATATCGAGTATAGTGGAATAGAGAGAGCAGGTAGAGCAGGTAGAGTAAAGTAAAGTAGAGTAAAGTAGAGGTGGAGGAGCAGAGGATAAGGTAGAGCAACTGTCCTATGTAGAAAGTAGGGCAGAATGAACCCTCTACTTCTATCGCACAGTAGAGATCAGATCAGCCAATGGAACAAGCAGTAGCCGATCAAGTAGCAGACCCAAATCGACAAGACATTTCAAATTCGATCTGTAGGAAAGAGAAGCAGAGGGAGAAGAGAAGAAAGAGGGGCGGGTATCAGAGCGGTACTCTGCATTGTTACACCAACCCGATCATCGCTGCCCTACACTACACTATCTAGCACCACAATATCTGCATAGTACACTTTTACTCTTGCTATATCGTACACACACCCTGACCATCTAAGACAAAATGATTAACATTGCTCATAATGACTGAGAAATCTGTCTATATCCAAACTCAATGCGAAACACCCCTGTGCGATAAATCGGTGGCGGGAGTCTGAGACGATACATCAGAAACCTAATTGGTAACTACTAGACAGCCTACATTACAGAATAGTAGTGTACTATGCCTAGACAACCTACATCATACTATGTCCAACTGTCCTCTTAACGACAAGAAAAGGCCGAAAATAATATTATCTTATCGTAACACCCAACGCCAATTATGCAAATTCACTCCTCCTCCGGTGGCATCTCATCTTCAATATATCGTACCAACGATACTCGCATCTCCGTCGTGTCATCGCCCCGAAGAACATCACTCACAAAATGTGCCTCGATCTGCATTTGAACCTAGATACCCGGTCCCCAGTTAGCGGTCAAAGATCAGCAAATCGGACCCGACAATCAGGTCAATGGGTCCGGAAGAATCGAAAGAAACTTCGGACAAAGCGAAAGATAGACACAAGGGAGATTTCATACCATCTCTAGCGCGCCCCGTAATACACCGCATAAGATATTCGAAAACCAAAGCTCATCCTGCGCGCGTCCGTCATCCGGAAGCTCCACAAAGTCCGCCAGAGGGTTCTCGTCGAAGATCAAGGAGAACTGATTATTATCACTTGTCCAATTGGTGACTGTCGGCGCGATGTTTAAGAAGATTTTGAATCCGACCTATTAGCCAACAACGCATTAGCATTAGTTCCCTATGAACCTGTCGACCCCTAAGTCTGATTCCTTGCTCTGCCTACCTTCGCAATCATATCGGCTGTCTCACGGAAATTGGCGCATCGGCCTACCCCGGACTTGGCTAGGAAGTCTTCAATCAATCGCATGCCGATATTGTGGCCCATCTTCTCCAATTGTTTGTTCACTTCTTGGTAGTCGCTGTTAAAGTCTTGACAAAGTTGTGCAACGATTGTACCGTAGGTTAATGTGACCAGCTCCGCATTTACTTTATCGATTCTTGTCCTGATATAGGTCCTGGTTAGTACGGGCAGAACGAATCCAGGAAACAGGTGTGTGTTCTCCAAGAAAAATAAAGGGCGCGTAATCGAGCCCTCGAGATCGAAATACTGACTTCCATATTCTATCCAATGTTAGTGGAAATATCCAGCGAGACATAAATACCAGTACTCACTCTTCCCCTATTCTCGAAGCCTTCGTAGCCGACATTATATCTTCCCACTAGACCACCCTAGCACAAACGAATAGTATCCAACCGTAGTATCTAACGGTACACAAAACGACGTATAGATAATGCGACGACGGATGCAGTGATTGCGGGGAGAGGAAGATGTTCGAGCTGCCATACACAAATCCACTCTGACCGCCTTCTGCCCAGAGGAAGATTGTTCTTCCCGCAGCTTTCAGGAATTCTTTCGTCCCTCAACTTCAATTCCAGCTCCAATTCGATTCCACTCCTCGCCCGGGCCCCGTTTGTTCTCTCGAAAAGAACACCTGAATCGGAGGCTGATTTTGTCGCGACGATGTCTGGAGAAAAACGCCCGGCGCAGGCGGCCTTTGGCTCTGCCAACCAGCTGGTCGTCAAGCGAAAGAAGTCCGATGCAGATCTGAACCCAGGAACTGCTGTGGTCAAGGGCTCGTCGCAGGGTGGTGCTCTGGTGCAATCAGTATGTTGATTGCATACAATTACTGCGGACTGCTGGGGAGATGGCATGTCTTCAATTGAGGCAATAGCTGACATTTCGTACAGGTTCCGCGAACCAGTGGACTCGATGCGCCTATCATGGAACTCACCGGTGAGTCGCAGCGCTACAATCAGAGATGAACAACAACTAACCATCTACCAGGACATTCCGGGGAAGTCTTCGCCGTTCGATTCGACCCAAGCGCCCAACACATCGCATCCGGCTCGATGGACCGATCAATCTGTAAGTGACCGCACTGCACGCCGAACCATGAACCCCACTAACCATAGAAATCCCCAATACAGTACTTTGGAACACATACGGTCAATGTGAAAACTACGGACAATTGACCGGTCACCGAGGCGCAGTCCTAGACCTCCAATGGGCCCGCGACTCACGGGCACTCTTCTCCGCATCAGCAGACATGACACTGGGAAGCTGGGACGTGGAAACAGGCCAGCGCGTCCGAAGACACGTAGGCCACGAAGAAATAATCAACGCTCTAGACATCAGCAAACGAGGCCAAGAACTACTCGTATCCGGATCCGACGACGGAACAATTGGAATCTGGGATCCTAGACAAAAAGACGCACTAGAGTATCTGGAAACAGAATTGCCCATCACAGCCGTCGCTTTATCCGAAGCCGGTAACGAGATTTATAGTGGTGGAATCGATAATACCATTCACGTCTGGGATTTACGCAAAAAGGCCATCGTTTACTCCATGACCGGTCACAACGATACAATCACCTCTTTACAAATTTCCCCGGATTCCCAAACCCTTCTCTCCAACTCTCATGACTCTACAGTTCGAACTTGGGATATTCGTCCATTCGCCTCTGCTACGCGCCAAATTTTGACCTTCGACGGTGCCCCCGTTGGTCTGGAGAAGAATCTTATTCGCGCAAGTTGGGATCCAAAGGGTGAGAAGATCGCCGCGGGATCGGGCGATAGAAGTGTCGTCGTTTGGGACTCTAAGTCTGGAAAACTTCTTTACAAACTTCCCGGTCACAAGGGGACCGTCAACGACGTTCGTTTCTCGCCAAACGACGAGCCTATCGGTAAATCCCCCCCAACTTCCTTCAACCATCATCCCGTCCCTTCATACTCTATATTGATTCTAATCGTTATACCCCAGTCGTATCCTGCTCTTCGGATCGTAACCTCATGCTCGGCGAACTAGGTAAATGAGCATATAAAGTCACCTTTTAATGTTAAGCGGGCGTTGAATTTTTTATACATTGGGTCGGGAGATCATGAATATCAGCTGTACTATAAATGGGCTAGGCGTGGTATAGTCCAAGTCAGTTCAATAAATCTAGAGCTTGGTTGCTACGTACAACTTTTTCCATGAATCTACTAGTTACTAACTATCCAGATCATGAAATATGTGTAGTTTCATTCAAATCGAGATTACTTCTATCCCTGAGTGGAAACATTTAGTTCATTCCGGAAGAACAGTACTCATTGAACAGATCTGCATCGAAGTCCAAGCTTGATTGCTATTAACATGTCGAGTAGGACCGGCATCATGACTCGAGCTTGAAGAACAATTGAGACAACTTCACACGATGAATTCGTACTGTCACCATTGAACCTACAATACAACAGCTTTCGCTGACACAAAGACAATAACAACAGATCCTAAATAACCCCCAGCCTCCAATTCCCAGTTTCCTACACACCTCAGAAAACGAAGAATTACAAACAGATAGTTATAAAATAGTAGAAAAGCAAAAGGGCATTAATACAATAGCATACATAGTACGAGAATCATTTTGATTCAATTTCCAGTTCTCCCATGGACCAAATCAGATTCAATCTCCATCTCCAGATTCTTCAGAGCCCGCAACTGAATAGCATACTGCAGGTCATTAGGAAGCAGACCAGCATCATCCTTTAACATCCAAAGAAGGTATATGATGACCTTCTTAATGCCCAAGGAAGCTGCAGCAGAGAGTGGGAGATTTAGTTTCTCATCGACAGTTGCCATGAGGATGGGACTTGCGCGGTGGAGGTATGGATGGCTTTTGTCGAACCATGCGCAAATGGTGTACGAGGGAGTAGGCGACTTCGGGTCTTTTTTGTATCGAATATCTGGGTATCCGATCTTCATAACATCACAGATGCCTAGAAAGTATCAGATATCTCAATGAGACTCCCCAGATGACGATTCCATGTATGACTTACCTTTCATCCGCTTGTCATAAGAAGCCTGGGGTCCCAGGCTGGCTATTCTGTTTTCGACAGCTCGTAGTGTTTCCAGTTTATCCACAATAACTTCCGGCACGGAGATTTCTGCCAATCGACAGTTAGTTAGCGGTACCAGGTTAGAGTTCCCGAATTTTCTCTTCTTCTCTTGTCTTGGCTGCTGATCTGGCGGCGTGGTCGACTTCGGCCTCTTCGCATTAAGTGGCGGAGGCGAGGAATGGGCCTTGCTGTTATTCATTTTCTCCCTCCAGGATGATCGTCTGAGAGCAGTTGGAATCATACCGGGAGATAGAGTAGTTTTCATTGACCGTTCTTCATCTGGAGAATCGCGCGTAAAGGTGAGGGGATCTTCCTTTGCAAGCTTGTATTGCTGTTTCTTGGTTGTCACTTCAGGCAAGAGATTAGAGTAAGCCGGCAGGATGGTAGGGTTATCAAGATTTTCTGTTATCAGGAAAGCATGCAGAGCAGTATGAGCAACAGTGTTTTGTGCCTCATCCATCCTGCCGTGTTCTCTGATAGTTCGGAAGCTGTCATGGCCCACCAGAACTTCGCAATGCCATTGCCCATTATTGAGTAGAGCAGGAGTGTAGTGACATGGAGGCATTCTTTTCTCTTGGCAATAATCTGACAAGGAGGCAGAGAAATTATTGTCAGCTTCGGTCTGCAAGGAATGACCAAGTCTCTCTCACCTTCGAGCAATCTGATCCAATTCCACTCTGGCCCAGTTGGACCATCCAAGGGCGGAGGTGGAAGTATCCATTCCGGGTTATACGCCTTGATCTCCTCGAGAGCAAGACGATAGCCCATGACCCTCGCCCCGTCGACCGTTGGAAATACAGGTTCGACCAAGATGGTATGACCATAGAGAGTGAGTCTGGCGCCAATCTTGGTGCCATCATGACCACCATACTTGAACTGAAATCTCGGTCTCAGCATCGCCATGATACTGATCACACCAAAGGCGAACAGAATCTGGCCTTTGGTCAAATATTTCAGTTCAGCAGAGCCAATAAGGTTCTGTCCATGGTTAGTCACAAGTGAAGGCTACCTTTGCTGGTATCTCGAAGACTAGCGATAATACGCACCGGCTCTGGAGCGAAATAGCCAGCTTTCCTGGGCTGTTCAAACTGCGGAATAGAAAAAGGAAATCCAAATGTGACTTGACCTGGCTCTAGGCTGCTCTCAATCCTTTCAGCGAAGCCATCGGGAACAGGGCTTGGGGCCGTGGAATTCAGGAAAAAAGGCGATGAATTCTGAAGTGGCAGTTTGGGAGACTGCAGAAAGGCATTGTTGTTCACCGGAGCAGGAGGCATAGGGTGAGAGTCTCGATCACCATTAACCTCGAGGACTGGAGGTTTCTTGAGGAGGGCCGACAATGGTCTGTGGGCTAACACCATGGCGCGCCCACCTCTTAGGTGGCTGTCTGGTTTGAGGGAGAAAGGAGCAATAGAAAGCTCGCTCGGTTTGCTCATTTGGTCTGTCAAGATCGGTGTGAAGGGAACAGTCAATGGAGCAAGTGTCGTGTCTTCGGGGGTCCCGAGATCCGAGCCTCCAAAGGGTTGGGGCAGGATATCTGGGCCCTGTTGACACTCCATGTGAAGCGAAGAGAGAGTTTAGGAAGTGGGAGCGGGAAGGAGATGGATGGAATTGAAAGAAGCAGTCAATAAGAACGAGAACAGGAGAAGGTGGATGATGAGAGAAGGAGAGCGGGAGGGGAAGAAGAAGAAGACAAAGAGAAGAAGAGGATAAGAGGGAGAGGATAGTAGAAGGAGAACAGGAAAGAGGAACCAGGAATAGGCAGGCCTAATTGAGGAAGGAGCGAGCTTTGGAATTATAGGAAGGAGCTCACATCCAAAAAGGGAAAGCACGAACTGAGTCTCGACAGTTGGCGTTGCAACATAAACAGGACGTCAAGAGTGCATTCAAGAAGAATTGTATATAGAAATTGACGAATCACAGATTGCTTATGGGAATAATGTGGTAAAGTAAATGTGAAAGAACTAGAGGGTGAATTAGATAAAATCAAAGGGAATGATATTTCCTCCATACGAGGGGGAAAAGATAGAAATATTGAAGAGAGCATAGACCGGGATTCATGAGAAGTTCTATGATTCGATAAATTAGAATGGGAGGAACTGGATTAGAGGAGCAGGGCAAGCAAACACTGTGATTTGTCTAATGGAAGATGAGGTGAAAGAAGCAGGAGGTACTATGTGGAAGTTAGCGTGTCCGCAAAGGTGCTGTATGATTTGGCATTAGCAGATTCTCTAATATGCGAACAGAATAGATCCTTGGGACGAATGAATGATACTGATGAACGTGGTGTGGGTGAAACACTCACCTCGGAGTTGGCTGTATTAATATAAATTTTCGAATAATGCCCTCGAAAAGCGTGTCATATTCAGGTTGATAGTTAACAACAATACAGAAATATTCGAATGAACAAACAAATACAAAGAGAGAAAGAACAAGACCCGTCTGTAAAAACCTTTATTCATCGTTATAAAAATCAATCAGTATCCCAGTATAACGATTGCCTGCGTGGTATGTTGTATGTATAGTCTTTTCGCTAAAGATTCGGTATGAAACCAATGATCCGGCCCTAGTGAGGCCGAGGTTTCTGATCCAAGTAGCTGCATAAGTGGTCGATTTGTCTACGTAGGCTGCTCAACCCGGTTGACTGTATAGGGCTATTCAATTCGATTAACTATTAGATTATCAATTTTTCTGCATAGTCTTGCCTGCATGGACCTTATCTGCCCGGAATGCTCCATCTGCTTCCCTGTATAAATTTCAGATAGCTACTCTCTGACCTTGCTAAAGATGGTCTCGGTGATCTTTAGATAACAGCTGTATGACCGATGGATATATCACTGTTGGCCAGGAATCGATAATCTTGGTAATCTGGGTGATAGCACTGTTGATTGATAAAAATGATCGCACAATACCAGATATAGTAAAGAGATAGATTTTTTGAATATATCGATCTCTTCTCCCACTGTCTCCCTGCTGACCTATACGCCTCAGGGGCGTGGAGAGAAGGCCAGACGATGAAATTGAATAAAATGTCGCTCAGGTTACTATAAAAGGCCCACGAACTGTGCACATAGGATTGAATCTGCATGAGATAAATGAATGAATGAAATTTATGGAAGTGGTGAAGGTGAGTTGAGTGCAGTGAGGGAGAAGAGATGCTTCGATCTGTTAGAAAGAAGGACAGAAAGAATTACAGCTTCAAACCGATGTTACAGCAATCTACTATGGCTATACACCATATCTTCTATGTTCTTTATTACTGGGCGTGGTATTTAGCAGAACTGTATCAGGTCAATTGGAATTGGATTTGAATTGAATTCAATCGTCAACCTGATTCGAAGCCCCTCCATACTTATTGTTCCCAACTAACTGCACTTCTCCTTCTCCTTCTCAATCTCCTTCTCTTTGATTTTCTCAGTCTCCTTCCTCCCTTTGATAACGGTGCTGGGGCTGGCGACAAGTGGTGTGTTCGATGGCGCACACGTGCCGGTAACAAGCGCTTTGGTCGGCGTAAGTGCTTCGAGGATAAAGTTATACTGTTCATCATCCAAAGGGGTAGTAATACTGGGATGTTTGCTGTGTTCAAAACTCATGCCTGTCACGCTGGATATGGCACGACTACTGCTCGAAGAATAATCCAGCATTGGAACGTCATCGCGGGATGAGCGGGCACCGCGCTGCTGCCAGGCCTTGGATTCACCTGTCACAAGGGTATCGTTTTCATCCCATTTCGATTCCAGTGCATATGATGACCAATTTTTCGGCAGGGGAAAAGAAGAACGGACTGGTGCTCCGTCCCAAATGTGTATTGGCGGATCGCGTGCAACTTGTCCAACAATAGGTTGCAGAACGCGCAATTCTTTGGAAGGTGTGTGGCCGTGAGATGAATCCGATTCTTCGTGCTTGGTGCTATACCCCATCGAGTTATAGTTTAAGACGGGTTTTCGTCGGGACCACATGTTTGGGTTAGGCCAAGCGATGTTGGAATATTCAAGTATATCTACAAAACATTAACAATGCACGGTAGCCCATGTTCCCTAACTTACTTAGCGGAGCATGCTGAAACGACAGAGCCACCACATATTTGACTCTTTCAAATGGGGGTGAACGATTCGGGCGAGAAAACCCCTCCGCAAGTACAACCTTAATCCTACCATAATAATCACCCGCATCCCAATGTCGTTGTTCCAAAATATCAGCGTGAAATGGAGGAAAGCGTAAAACGTCCTGGTTACCATTGCGATCGATTACTGTCCTTGGTGAGATTCTGCAAAGTTACGCATAAATGTGGCATAAACGCACGGGAACTGAGCTCTGGTGAATATCAGCATACGTACAACTACTTATATCTCAACGATCACCAAACTCACCAATTATATAAGGCCATGCTGCCCGCTGCGAAAAGATGCCACCCCTACCTCCAATCAGTGAATTGACATCTCTAGGCCCTGATCCAGCCCAAAAAGGAGACTCACGCAACGCAATCCCCATCAATAAAGACTCTCGCTTCGAATAGCAGAAGGTCGTCTGGCTGCATCAGACTTTCCATCAAACGACTTGGCTGGGGTTTGGCCCAGCTATGAATAGAAACCTTAAATGGGGTGTCTTTGGGAACGCTGGGGATAAACGTGGTGAGAGTAGGTAGTTGGCCGACATTCCCTGGATGAGAGAAGGGGGCATTCGAACTGAGGATCGGGGAATGATATTTCAAATATGGTGATTCAACATCCCTGGTGACGAAACATTGGGTCTTGAACTCTTGGGCCGGCGCCTTTAAGTCACCGGGGAAGATGAGGATATCCCAATTTTCGTAGCGCATGATTGTTGTTGTTGTTGATGCTGCGAAGGGTAAGGGAAGTTGGCGACGTCAAGTTTTCCAAGAGTTGAAGAAGGCGGGAGAGGGTTATGCTTACTTAGGAAGCTACATGGGAAGGAAGGTACCACTGGAGAGTGACTATACTCCATTCTGCTGTAAATGGCAATAATTACAGTTATGGCCATGGTTGTAGCTATGATTGGGTTTTTATAAAAACCAATGTGATGAGATTGAACATGTATATCGCATAGATTCGAGATAGTCTGCTGCTTGATTTAATCTACGGTCCGGTTTGATAGATATATTGCCTTTTGTTCTTACTACCATCTGGAATCCTCAGATAATAGAAAAACCGGTAGAAGATAGTATAGTAGGAAAGATAGTAGAAAGGTCGGGCGTTTTAAACTAATTCTACAACACTTGTTGTGAACACAACACTTGATTTTTTTCGATTAATATTCGATTAGAACATAGAAAATATTTGACAGGCAAGATGGTGAAGAGACTCCAAAAGATAGTTTATATACCTTGAAATATACCTATCTTTCAAGTTATACTAGGTAGTACTGGACTGGAAGAGGAGAATTATATATAGTAGAGCAACTCAGTCTCATATATGCACAGACCAAGTCTTGGCATGACATCCCTCATCATTGTAGCGAGACAGCTTCAACTCTTACTTCAACTCACCTCGGCTCATTCGTTGCACAACCCCTATCTTCCAGCTGAGACCGGACACACAAGAATCACCGTACTTTATTTCTTCAACGAGGCTTGGTACTCGCTTGGTCCTGTCTCTGCCGATCAGCATCGTCATACCCCGCACCGGCAGTAAGCTAGCTACGTTAGCTATCAGCGTATCAGCGACCCCAGAGTGCACTGGCACATCAAACTCTCTTTCAAGCACAAATACCAGAAATCAAGACCAAGGCCAGGACAAAGACCTGAAACTCAGTGGATACACCATCTCAAAACCCCCGAAGAAAAGCATTTATCAAAATGTCCCAGAACAACATAGATCACGACTCCGATCTGGACGAGGAATTCGAAGACGTCCCCATCAATACATCAAACAATACATCTCAACCTACAAGTCAAAGAAAATGGACACCATCACTATCCCTACCACCTCAACAACCCTCGCCAATCCCAGGCTCACAAGAAGAAACCCAGCTCCGCGGCCGTCTAAGTACTGGCATTGAACGGATAACATATCGCCAAATGAAATCCGAAATGGGCATGGACGCACCAGACACACACATCTCCCACCGAAAATACGAATCATTCGCCGAACTTTCCGCCGAAGTTGAGAATCTCATCGATATGCTCTGGGCATCTTCTTCCCGTAAGTGTCTCCTTCCTCCCTGCCCCATGTACTCCTGTGTCAATATAGGAGGGGGGCGTGGTATATTTTCGCAGAATCACATCTAATATATCTTTGATTCAACCAGCATCAATTCAAACAGAAGGTCTCATAACCTTAGCAGGGATAGTAGAAATGGCATTACCAACGCATCCATTCGATGGACGTACTACGTTATCCCTTTTGCATAAATTCGATCAAGTCTTCGTGGCCTTGTGTACGGGTCTTCACCCGTTGACGGGTGAACCGCTGCTTGAAGCTGGGGATTCAGAGAGGCCGCTTGTGACGCAGACGCAGAAGGTGCGGATTCGGAGTTTGGCGGAGACGACGCGGTTGAAGGTGTTTTCTGTTGTTGGGGAGGATGCGGAGGGGGATGAGGATGCTGAGGGGTGGGTTTTGGAGGCTACGAAGGTTTATGATGGAGTTTTGATGTTACTTGGGGATTCGGGGGATATGTAGAAATCTGCGATAGGTAAAACCTATCAAATACATCTTAAGAAATAGTATTTATTAGTGTGTATCTATGCTGGCAGTAGTATACAGTATGTAAGTAGAAAGTCCTAATTGCGGTCTGGTAGTCGGCATACTCTGTAGATAACTATAGATAGTACACCGAGTACTTTAGGCACCCAATCAGGTAGCAGGATAGCTCTTTAAAGAAATACCTATGCTCTAGTAGAGCATAGGCATACTGTAGTGACTACATGTAGATTCTATTTTTGCAATGCACAATCTAGACCAGTCCCCATCGACTAAATGACTAGTGACTACAGTAGTCAATTGCTATGTACTGAAACTAGCAGAAAGAATCTTCTCGAACGGACTAGTGCCCAAAAGACAGTGGGGATGGGAATGAGAATTCAGGCACAAAAGCCCGGTTTTATCGCATTACGTACCAGGCACCGGGGAGCAGCTGGAGCCGAAAGATCAATTGTAGCGCGAGAAAACAAGAGAATTGGCTGTGTTTCAGTGGTTGTAACGGTGTGTGTTGGAAAGAGGAATACGAGGGGCCCGAAACGGTATTGAACGAAGCGAGTCTGTGCCTTCTCTTTGGATACAGCGTCGCGAACTAGTGTGGATGCGAGCCCTGAAAGTGGAGAACTTCAGCCTCGGCCTGAGCCACGCGGTTCAGTTTTCAGCTACTGTCGTATTCTACTACAGTCAGATCTGACAATTGATTTTTTTTTCTTTTCTTTTCTTTTTTTTTTGTTACTGTGCTGTGTATTCTATACATAGCAGATTTAATTGCTCGAGGGTTCTTCATATAACTAAGGAAATACTTGTAGACTAGGGCTTACCCTACTGGGGAATCTTGTTCCATGGTTCGTGGTCATTATTAAGCTGCTACCAAGGGATCTGTACAAGTTACTTCTGTATACGAGGGAATTGTATACCACGCTCTCTACTTGTATACACAGGGATAATAATGGGGTACAGTAGTACTGTACTATATGTAGTAGATGGCTGCAGGGGTGCATCGAATCCACTAGGTTAAATTTTACTGTACGAAGAATCGATGCAAGGATTCCAAGATCGCTGAATCTAGGATTGAATCTGAGTTCATATTGAATTAAGGAGTATCCTCCTTACTGTACTCCGTACAGACTCTCCGGCTACTCCGTTATTGTACATTTCCCGTCTTCCATACATACATACATACATACATACATGTGTACACAAACCGGTTTCCATTAACCGCACTTCGTCGTGACCGTCTTAGTTACTCCTTCGCACTGACCAAGCCCCGCCACCCATGGATCTGGGTCAGCTGCGGGTGACGTATCGAGTCAGCAAGGATGATGATACCTTGCATATCGACAACTTTATGGTGAGGGCACAGTTGTTTGTATACATATATAGTTTATTGTTCAGTATTCTCTATATTCAGATTCACTACTTATTCGATATTCTGTACTCAGTGTTCGGTCTTTTATCAATGGGTCTCTGTCGATTCACTGTATTCTACTATACTAATACTAATACGTGTACAGCCACAGTAGTTTCTTTCATTCTTTGACGAAAGAGTCAAAAGAATGTACTAACTAGCAGCTACAGTAGTATCATAATCACTTAATATACTCTGTGTACATACTCTGAGATGTCTTATATCAGAAACTATATAGTTGTTATGCAAGGACACTGTGACTGTACACTGTAGTAGTCCCGTGTATACCATACTGTACTGATACCCGTAATACTCTTACTATACAATACACCTCGCGCACTTCTCTCACTTCCCCTCCTCACAAGAGATTTCCATTCTTCACTTCCCCTCTCAACCTATTCTCCTTTCCTATTGTTCCCCTCGGTTTGCGGATTTCGTTCTGTCTTGCGCCGTTCTCGGGAGTTCTGCTTTTCAGGTCATCTAGTCTATCTCCGTCTGTTTTGAGCTTTACTGCGTATTCCAGAAATCCCTTTGGTAAGTCACTTCTCATCAGCCTCTTTCATCATCATCTTCATCACCACCACCACCACCACCACCTCTACCCTCACCCTCCCACTCCCTCTCCACTATCCATCCAGAATCATCCAAGTGAAGCAATCCGCGCATCAAATTTCCCTTCGACTTGGCTCTATCTTGGTTTCTGGGCTACTCATCACCTTGGGATCCGACCGTCTGTGGTATTCACCGTCGCGCGCTGTGCGTTTCACCCAACACTGCCTTACCCGGGATTCCGCGCCGCCCACCACGACCACTCTCATCGGTCGCGTGTCCACCCACCCATCACAGTCGCCATCTGTCGCTACTACACAAATCGTGGTCGCATCTGGTCGCGCTGTGTCGGGTTGATTCTGGGAAAGCAGAAATGTGTGGAGCTGATTGGGGCGAAGACGGTCGCAATCGGGGCCCTGGACGGAAACGGCCGGCGCATACAGCGGACTTCTCCCTCTGCTTTGTACCCACAACGCGGTTTCTCTCAACGACTCCGCTCGGCTCGGCGCATCCGATTTGTCTTGATCAAGCTGTCTTCGGCGATTTTTCTCTACCTCTCGCCAGGTAACTTTCAGCTATCCTGACGGCCCATCTGCCAACTACTTGCTACTATAAGCACGTACGCACGTACGCACGCACATACAACCTCGATCTGTATTGGGTTTAAGGATCGACTTTGCTCAGTGAATTGTTTCACTTGCATCAAAGCTTTCCTTTCCATTGATGGGACCTTACATCGTCTTCACACTGCTCGCCGGATTACATTTGGCATCTATATTCGGGCTTACATCTGCATAACACCGCGCTTCAATTTGCTTCACTTGGATTCGGCTCTGGGCTCAGAATCTTTTTAGTGGCATTTATCTCTAACATCTCTTTCCTCAGGAATTCTAACGTCCGTCTCTTCGTTTCTGGGTTCTTTACGTTCACGGTCTCTCTCTTAACGACTCTACGAACTTTCTGTCGCAGACCGTTTCATATTCTTACGTCGACTTTCGGACAAGGTTAAGCTTTGCAAAATGTCTTTCCAAAACTTCGGTGATTCTTTCCCCAACCAGGCTGATGCCGCCGCTGCCGGCGCTCCCGATGCCGATGCCACCATGGCTGGTCAGCCTGATATCGCGACTGCTCCATTCCAGGGTCCCGCTCCTGGTGAGCCCTCTGCCGCTGTTCCCCAGCAGGGCAACGATGGCAAGACCACTCTCTGGTATGGAAATTCCTCTCCGGATCGGTAATTCGCGGTTACAACGATACTGATCAATTCTAGGATGGGTGAGCTCGAGCCTTGGATTGATGAGAACTTCATCCGCAACCTTTGGTTCCAGATGGGTGAGCAGGTCAACGTCAAGATGATCCGTGACAAGTTCTCTGGGTATGAAACATTGACTCCATTCTACACCAAAAGGATACTAATGTTGGTAGTAGGAGCAATGCCGGATACTGCTTCGTCGACTTCTCTTCCCCTCCCGCCGCTGCCAAGGCCCTCTCGCTGAACGGTACCCCCATGCCTAACACTAACCGGGTCTTCAAGCTGAACTGGGCTACTGGTGGCGGTCTGGCTGACCGCAGGTGAGCATTTAGTTCTCATAGGAAGCTTTGAGTTATCTTTACTGACCCTTCTAGCCGTGACGACCGTGGTCCCGAGTTCTCCATCTTCGTTGGTGACCTTGGCCCTGAGGTTAACGAATACGTTCTCGTCTCTCTCTTCCAGAGCCGCTTCCCTTCGTGCAAGTCCGCTAAGATCATGACCGACCCCATCAGCGGCATGTCCCGTGGCTACGGATTCGTCCGCTTCTCCGATGAGAATGACCAGCAGCGTGCGCTCACTGAGATGCAAGGTGTTTACTGTGGCAACCGCCCCATGCGCATTTCCACCGCTACCCCCAAGAACAAGGGCCCTGGTGTTGGTCCTAACATGGGCGGCATGGGTCCTGGCCCCGCCGGCATGTACCCTCCCATGGGCGGTCCCCCCATGCCCTTCTATGGTGCTCCCCAGCCCATGAACCAGTTCACTGATCCCAACAACACCACCGTCTTCGTTGGTGGTCTTTCCGGCTACGTCACCGAGGATGAGCTCCGCTCTTTCTTCCAGGGCTTCGGCGAGATCACTTACGTCAAGATCCCCCCTGGAAAGGGCTGTGGCTTCGTTCAGTTCGTCCAGCGTCACGCTGCCGAGATGGCTATCAACCAGATGCAGGGCTACCCCATTGGTAACTCTCGTGTGCGCCTGAGCTGGGGCCGCTCCCAGAACAACTCCGGCCCCGCTGGTAGCCCCTACCGTCCCGCTCCCCCGCCTCCTCCCATGTACCCATCCATGGGCATGCCCCCGGCTCACCAGTATGGCGGGTTTGCCCCGATGAAGGTTAGCAGTCACCCCGGCAGCCCGGCCCCAGAACACTCTTGAGTTACAGGCTCGGTCGGCTGACTCTTCTTGTCTCTCCAGTAAGCGTTCCTTTGATTGAAAGCACCAGCAGGAGTTGTTTGCGTCATTCCAATGATGGGTTCCCGTGTTATCATAACAAGTTTGCTATTTTCTCTCTGGTTCCTACCGAGGCTCTCTCAATATGCTCTTATAGCTCTTGATGAGCATCATCTTTCCTCTCGTGCTTTTACGCATTTCCCACCCGAGCGCTATCCTTCTTAGCCAGATATGAGCCTGCTTTTTTACCCTCTTCACGTCTGTACCCCCTTCACCTCAACAACTTGAACAACCCATCTCTTTTTTTTTTCTATCTCTTACTTTCTTCTCTTATCTGATGCTACTGCTGTGTTTTTGTCTTCCTCTCTTCTATTCAGTCTTCTGCGCTCCCACTTTTTCGTATGGACCTCTTTCATCCTTTAACCATCGGATCTGCCTCGGTGACTTGATTTGATTTGATATGAACTGAACCCATTACTCGGAACACCCTAACCTGCTCTCTCACGGTTAAGTTTGCTCTTTCTTTGATTCCTATCGTTTATTCTCTCCCCCCGCTTCTTGGGGCTCCTGTTTGAGCGTAACGAAAGTGCGTATTGTTCATGCGTTTCTTTTTTTTATACTCTTTGGGCAGGCCTTCTGCAAAAGTTCCATTTTTCCATCTTTTCTTCCTCCGACTTCTTTATCCATCCAGTCTTTTTTCTTCACGTTTCATATGTTTTCTCCAAATCAATTTCTCTCTCGCGCCCTCGATGACATCTCCCACACATTCTTCGTCCCGAGCAGCCAAATTGAATTATGTTCGCTTCGAAATTTCGCGTTCTGCTTGCCCATACCCCGACTCTTTCGATTGATGATCTTTCTTTTCTCTTTCGTGTTAGAAATACGGCTTGTACAACGCTTGAATCGGTTCTCTACTTCTTCTCCTTCTCCTTCTCCTTACTTAGTTCGAGTCTTTTGTGTCGTTGTCTGGTTCTCAATCATGCTGTTCGGCTTTTGTATTTGCAGTGTTTTTCACTGCATGCATTTGTCCTTCAAGTCTTGTATTGATTGATGAGTCTTGCACAGTTCGAAAGGATGATTGGTTCTTATCGATTGTGTCGGACTGGACAAAGACCTGGACCTGGACTTGTAGCTTTGATTGGATCTTAAGTTTCTTCTTCTTACTTTTCGCTTTCATTCTTTATTCCTTCTGGGTTGTTTTCATTATTCTGATAGTATTGGCGTGATCGGAGGCTATACTTTTTTCTTGGCACTTGCATTGTATTGCACGGCGGACAACGAGTGTACTTTGTCAATCTTCGTATCGAGTATCGGCGCTGTACTCCGGCGTTTACATTTGGGTTGATCTTGGCAGGTCTTTTTCTTTTTTTTTTTTCGCTGATGGGATGTACGATGGTGAGAATGTATGATGTAGATCTTGCTTTTGTAGAGTGTATTCAGTAATAGAAACATAGCCCTAAAAGGTGGGCCACCCTTGCAATAAATGATCATATCATCGCCTACACCTCCATTATATGAGTATAGTACAAGTCACTGGTTACTACGTAATTGTAACTACATCCATGAATATACTTAGTGGATATTTAGATCGCATTGCATTGGTATAAATTACTTTCTACATAGACGAGGAAATGTAAATTTATATTCACGTCTTGATTTGATATTCGAACATCCATCACTACCATGCATTGATTAGCACAAGTCACATAAACGGGAATAATGAAACCAATATAAAAAAACCTCTCAATCAGAAGGTGAGAAGATATTTTAATGCTGGTTTTTGATGGCATGGCAGACAGCGAACTAGCGCGTCTTGCTACACTGGCCCCAGCGTGCTCATCAGGAGAAGAAAATAACAAAAGACAATTCATCACACCAACTTACCATATACAAAAGTCCAATATCGCAGAACTCCACAAACGCCACGCTGATACCACTCACTCCGGCTAAACAGGCAAACCGAAAATTAGCATATATCCCAATGGGTAAGGTTAGAAGGGATAGTAAATATAAAACTCACCCGAATCTTTCCCCTCCGCTCCTTAATATCCCGTAACTTCTGCTTATCCTCATCAAAAGCCCGAAGTAACTGATTCTGCTTCTCCTTCCTCTTCTCCCGAGACTGAAATCTATAAAAGTCCTCAAGTCCCTCATTCTTCTTCTTCTCCCGTTCAACAAGAGCCCTAAGTTCCTCCTCCCTAGCAACAGAATTAAGTTTCGGTCCATGCGAAACAGTAACGAATCCATCCTCATCAGGTTCAGAAAATTTCCTCGCTTCCTCCCTCCGTCTAGCCTCAGAAACCTGTTCAAAAACAGTCATGAAATCATTCACAGATCGTAAAAGCGCTGCTCGATCCGGATACCGCATTTTCTCATGCGAGATATATCGCTGTAATCCAAGCTCCGCAACACGATCCGATGATACGCCCTGACCCCATTGAATACAAAGTCCCTTTTTCGAAGCCTTGATTGCGGCTTTGAGACTTGTTTCCATACTGGGTTTATCTGCGAAAATGACGATGGCGTGAGAGCCGGATTTATGTAATTTCCGGTTCCAAGTTGAAGGGGGACTGATTTCGTCTAGAATATTTTGAAGTTCGTCTGCGGTTGCGTTGGCTCGTTTGCGTTTTTTGCCTCGGTGCGACGATACGCTTGTTTCTGTTCCTGCGGGTGTACCACGTTTCTTGCTGGGGACATCTTCGAAAATGACTTTTTCTACTCGGCCTGCTGAGAGGGATGTACCGAATAGAGCGCGTAGGTGTGCTTCTGTTGTGTCGATGGGCGTGTTGACTAGGAAGAGGGAGCGGGTGGAGTCTGGATCTGGAATTCTGGGCTCATGGGGTCGGAGGTAGAGGTAGTGGGTTGCTGGTTTGGGGTAGGATTCTGTGCCTGGGAGTTGGAGAGGCAGGGTAGTGTACCCTGCCACTTCCACTGATTCTTTCTTCATTCTTGGGGGGGGATTGGCGTTGTTGGATTGTGGATGCTCCGAACTTTTTTTTTTGAAGGGTTTGCGCTAAAAGTGGATTCTGCCGGGTTTGTTGAGCGGGAGGATGGGCGGTGAGATGTGAGGTATGGTCGGATTAAGAAAGATGATTGAGTATTGAGCTAACATTATAGTCGTCTAAAATATAGCATATCTTATACTTGAAGATATGAGGAATTCATGAAACATCAACTGAAATCGTAGCTTCGTCAAGCATCAGTGCACATCGCTGTTATCTTCGAAGTATTACAACTTGTCAGGATCATTGATGCCACCATTTGTGATAATATAAGTTGCTTCTCGTTCAGGGCAATCTAACACCATTAGAGAAAGAAAAAGCCATACCTTCATGCGGAAGTAACATACCAGGTGAGTCCTGAATCTTGGCCACCCGCTCCTCGCCACGACCCTTGCGAAGAAGCACACGGGTTGTCGACGCATGCGCAAGAACATGTCCACCAACAGGCTTGCGGCCATCAGCTCCAGCAAACAATGCACTAGCACCTGGATCACTCTGAACTTGATTCGTCTGCTCTAGTAAGACACCAGACATTCGAAAGGGCAACAGCATGGCGGCAGTGAACTCAAGAAACTCACCATGAGAACGCAAACATTGAACTCTACAAGTATAAATCAGTCCCAGACACAGCAAACCATAACCTTTGAATATATGAACATACCCTCAGCCATATGAGCCAATTTCATAAGAAACTGATTCAATTTCTGCTGTCGTTCCGCAAGTTCACCCCGACCACAATAATCAACCCGAAAACAATTCATAATCGAATCAATAATAAGTAATCGAAACTGACCACTCGAAAACTCACAACTAAGCGTATTCAACAATTCAAGTTGATGCTCACTATTAAGTGCGCGTGCATAGGCAATATTTTCCTGCGCAGTCTCAGCATCAACCCCGAATCTCTCCGCAATTTGCCCAATTCTCTCCGGTCGAAATGTTCCTTCTGTATCGATGTATGCGACTTTTCCATCGGCTCCGCCGAGGTTTCGGGGTAATTGGGCGATTACGGACATTGTGTGGGAGAGTTGGGTTTTTCCACAGCGGAATTCACCGAATACTTCGCTTATACTCATGCTTTGGAAGCCGCTAGAGGTTGTCAGTGAGGTCTTTTTTTTCATCTTCTTAGATAGACGAGGGAGGAAGTGAATGCTGTACTTACCCGCCTAGGATAGAGTCGAATTGCTTGCTTCCAGTTGAGATTCGAACGACCTTCTTGCGTTGATGAAAGAGTTCCATTGCAGTTATAAAACCAGACGCAGATGGCTGATTCAAATTAGTGTATTGTTTCCCCTTCCGTTTCGCTCAAATGTCTTGGGGTGGATGTTTACCAGGCATTTCTGGATGGCTTCTTTGACCTTTTCAACCTTGACCTCACTGAACCCTTTGATTTTGAGAAGTGTTTTGCGTGTAGCACCGTGGACAGACTGGTAAATTTGATTGTCAGTTCATAATCCTTAAATTAAATTGATGAGAGCTTGACTTACGGTCACGGTGTAGAATCCATTTGCCTTCAGTTTTGTGATATCTGCAGCGCCAATGCCATGCGCTTGAATGCTGTCGATGTCGACGATGAAATTCTGGGCCGGGTATTAGTCTTAACTTAACGAGATGATCTAGGTAAACGTACTTCATCATTGAATTCCTCGTCTGAAATGGAACCAGCCATTGTGATTGATGGAAGAGAAGTGTGAGTGGAAGTAGAAGATTGACTTGACGGGAAGAAGTGAAGTTACGCGGTATCGCAGACTACGCCCGTACAGCAAGACGACAACAACACACTACAACAGCACAGCAATACAGCAGTGCAGCACTACAACTACAAAAGAAATCAATGAATGAAAGATTTGCGTTTTCATGTTCTCAGCACCGAGGATCTTCCACCGAAGGCCATTCCAACACGCTTCGCCAAATTCTCTCTGCAATCCACACATCCATCATCCTCGCCACCTACTTCACCTCTCGTCTCATATCTCTCTCTTCTCTCCTCTCTCCTCGGCCCTAGAAAACCGCAATCAAGAGTAGAATCGAACTTCATCATATCGAGAAAGATCATCCAGGGGGAACAAATAGGACAAAGACGCCAATCATGAGACTTGACTTCTAAAATCAAGTCGGAAGAGGGGTGGGGGTTTCGTGAATCAAAAATAAAAAAAGGGGTAGAGGGAGAAGGGAGGGGGGGGGGGGACTTTT
>Ga0209673_1001537_pt1 | contig 20949 bp, 14 predicted proteins | sample AraplaCol_mMS_r2_2_FD_184274 | JGI IMG/M metagenome (GOLD analysis project Ga0209673, IMG submission 184274) | Arabidopsis root microbial communities from North Carolina, USA - plate scrape MF_Col_mMS_r2 (SPAdes) (version 3) | ecosystem: Host-associated > Plants > Roots > Endosphere | place... | reverse complement strand
TCCATCCCCGCTCTCCTCCTTCTTCGCTCACCTCTCCTCTCTCTCTCTCTCTTCTCTCTCTTCTCTTTCTTCTCTCTCTTCGCTTCTTCTCTCTTTGTAACCTCCTTTTCCCTTCCCAAAGTTCCTCCCTGTTCCCTCTTCCCCTCGAGACATCACACACATACATACACCTCTCCTCTACTTTCTCTCTCTCACTACTTTCTCCTCCTCCTCCCCCCTACCTCCCGTCCTTCTCTCATTTACTTGTTTACCTCTCTTTCTCTTCTCCCTCCAGCCTCATGTTCTCCCCGTACTCGGAGGAATTCGAGGTCCCCGATTCGACGCTTCGACCATGCGATTTTGATCTGTGAGCTACCCCCCTCCTTGACCAACCCCCGGTCTGCTTTCAGCCCATCATCACTCTTTTGTCTGCCCCCCCTCCCCCTCCCACTCCCTAAAATAATATAGCCCCATTATTCTGCCTTCTACCTCTTCTGGATAGAGAGCTAAACACTTCGGTCGGCGTCACCGAAACTTTCTCTGGTTCTCTTCTGGTTCCCTTGTCCGATCTGATTCTGTCTGGGATGCGCTTGTGTCATTTTTCTAGTGTAACGAGGCTTGTCTTCCCAGAAGTTGACTCTCCCCATCCCCAACCCCACCCCTCACAAGGCGCGTCTATAGCATGATCTGCTAACCCCGACGCGCCCTTTGTGTATGTACAGATGAATCGGCACAGTGTGATTGAGAACCACGTGTGTCTTTCACCATGTCGTAAGTCCCTCGTCTGTGATCTCTGCTCCGCGGAAGAGAGACCTGGGCTGGACTGCCACGGGGTCGCGTTTTGTTTTCTGTACTCATACGGTCTTGGTTTTCATCTCATTACTCATTACTGATCTCTTTGGTCTGATTTGCCAGCTCCCCTCCGACTTCTAAGCGCATCAAGACCTCGGCCACGACCAGCGCGCCGCCGCATCTCCTCGCTCAACAACAAATTCACCCCTTCCACCGCGTACCGACATTCGAAGGCATCCCAATTCCTTCTGCTCCGATCCCCCAACAACAGCAGCAGCAGCAGCAACAAGCACAACCACAACCTCAGTCGCAACAACCGACAACATCGCGCAAACGCCCCCCTTCCCCGGCCACCGGATCATCCACCATGATGGCCGCGCCGATGAACCCAGCCGGGAGTGCGATGGAAGGTGACCCGGGGGCGATGCCCCCTCCGGTTGAATCAACACCCAAGAAGAAAGGGCGCACGAATACACCATGGACTGCGGAGGAGGAGCAACGATTGAAAAACATGCGCGATCAGGGCCGCAGTTGGAGCGAAATTGCCAAGGTTCGCGCACTCTCAGTGATCTCTCGCGCGAGCTTTCTAGCTAATCTGTGTCGGATGACGCGTCGCAGACTTTCCCCACACGAACTGAAGGCAGTGTAAAGAAGCACTGGTACAAGGTATGCATCTAGATTCATGCGGAGCGCCATCAATGGCTTTTGATTTGATCTTAACTAATTCCACGTGCCACAGGATATGCATTACGCCGAATTCGCTGAAGATGAGGTATCATCCTCCCCTCCGCCTTCTTTTCGTCTTATTTCTTTTCACCTTTATTTTTTTTTTCGGATGGTCAACTAACTTTCCCCAGTCCATAAAGCTCCGTGATGCAATCAAGGAGTATGAGGCAAATAAATGGAAGGTTATTGGACAGAAGGTTGGCAAGCCTGCTAAGGTAAATATCTTCCAGATTCCGCGTTGCATCTGTTGTAAGAATTTAACATTTATGATGACCAGGCTTGTGAACAATATGCCAAAGAGCACTTCAAAAACCTCTGAGGTCGGAGGAACCGATGACCATTGATGAAGTGACGATTTGTTTCTACGTATCTTTCACGAATTTGGCATTCTCCCGGATTCTGCAATTCCAAAGCGATGCAAGTGTCATCAAACGGCAGTTCGAAGCCATTGATTGATTTTACAAGGCAGATGGAGTTGGTGATCTGGTCTCTTTTAGTGCTTTCAATATTTTCTTTGTGTGTGTGTGTAATTTCCATATCGAACTCGTCCGATTATTTCCTTCTGGAAAGCGTATCATACGCATCTTTGACTTTGTCATTTGTCTTCTATTTTATGGATGCCCGGGCGTTGTTTATCTCTGTGGGCTGTCAGCGATGCGGACCTTTCTGTTTACATCTCTATTTCACTTCTCATTTCTCAACTTTTTAACACTTTTTTTCTCTTCTTCTTTTTCATTCTCTCTCCTTTTCCAACCAATATTACATGATTACCAGACCAAAGTAGCTCATGAGAAGAAATACATAAATCGATTGACGTGTCGATCCTTGCATTCTGCATGCTCCGAGCGGAGACGGGAAACCGGCCGAGATCGAGGCCGATCCTTTTTTCTTTCCCCGCGGCCAGTCTATCTTCCCACCTCCGCAAATATTTTTTGTATTCTTTGCATTCCCCCACAATCTTGCCTAGTCCAGTGCAAGCTCAATTGGCTTTGAGTCTTGCCTCGATAGCCCAATTCAAGGTGATTTTTATCATTCTCTCATGTCCGATATGCGCCTCAAGTGCCCGCCACCAGGTTCATTCGCTAACCTCGCCGCTTTGCTTCATAGTGACTCATCTAGGTGACACCGACCTCGAGTGAATGCCCGAGTATAGATCCCACCTCACCTCACAAGGACGGTTATGATGAAGACGAGTAGCCAGGTTTTATTCAGAAATCAAGGTACATCCAGTGGTAAATCGCCTGCATGGAGAACCGGTGTTCGGCAGCGCAAAACATTCGTCCTTGCGAATTGTCTGCGCTGTCGTTCTGAGATTATACGGTCGAACTTGATCTGGATAACTCCAGCGAAAGAAACTCATGCAATGCTTCTGATTACCTGTCTTTCCCTTACTTAAATTACCACATCGTACTGACGGTTAGCAGCATGGCCTCGGAAAATGAAATCGCCACCCTAGCGGGGCGCAACGAGAAAGCAGACTCGATTAAACAGGTTACAGAGCCTGTCCTGCCGTATGGACAGGATATCAAAAATGATAGTACATATCCTCCCAACCAATCGTCTCACAATAATCCTATCGGTACACGTCTCGGTTCGTTGATTCGCATGTTCGAGCAACAACTCGTCGAATACAATTTTGAAGCCCGCGGCATTGAGCGTGTTGCTCCGGACGAGCGTATGAAGAAGCTTTCCTGGGTATCATACTTACAGGCTTTCCTGCTCTGGGTTTCTATCAACCTCGCCGCCAACAATGTGACTTTGGGAATGCTTGGACCTGCCGTGTATGGCCTTAGTTTCCGGGATTCTTCACTATGCGCCTTCTTTGGCTGTTTTGTTGGTGCTCTGGTTGCATCTTGGATGGCTACTTGGGGTCCGATCTCAGGTATTCGTACCATGGTAGGTGGAAAGGCTCTCACTCACAGTGGTTTTCTCAACTTACAAATTCATAGGCATTCGGGAGATACTCCATGGGTTGGTGGCCTAGCAAAATCATTGTCTTACTCAACCTCATTCAAATGATTGGATACTGCCTGATCGACTGTGTCGTTGGTGGCCAGATCCTTTCGGCGGTCTCTCCAGGTGGCATGTCTGTCGCTGTTGGTAAGTGGGAGATGAGATTGGCAAATTTGAATGATACATTTCGCTAACCTTTGGCCTAATAGGAATTGTCATTATTGCTATCGTTAGCTGGGTAGTAGCTACGGTTGGCATTCAAGTCTTCCACTATTATGAAAGATTTGCTTTTCTGCCCCAGTTGATAGTCATCTGCATTTTATTCGGTGTCTCATCTGCGAAATTCGATCTGTCCTCCACTTCTTTGGGTGACGCACGCACGGTGGCCGGTAACAGGTAAATTCTCCAAACATTCAATCCACAAAAGGTTCACCATTGGCTCATCATCTATCTTAGGCTATCCTTCTTTTCCATCTGCGTTAGCGCAGCGATTACCTATGCCCCGTTGGCAGCAGACTTTTTTGTCTACTACCCAGAACATACTTCCCGTGTTACAATCTTCTCCCTCACTCTGACAGGCCTACTATGTTCCTTCACAATGGCCATAATCTGCGGTATTGGCCTCGCTTCTGGCATCAATGCCTACCCCGAGTATGCAGCCGCCTACAACGTAGGCCAAGGCGCCCTCATAGTCGAGGGCTTTGGGCCGCTCCACGGCTTCGGCAAATTCTGCTCGGTTATAATCGCGCTCGGTCTCATCGCCAATACCGTTGCACCAACATACTCTGCTGGAGTGGACTTCCAAATCCTAGGCCGCTACGCCGAGAAAGTCCCTCGTGTCATTTGGAACACCGTTGGTGTCATCATCTATACCGTTTGTGCACTGGTGGGCCGCAGTCATCTCTCGGAGATCTTCACTAACTTCTTGGCTTTGATGGGTTACTGGGTTGCGATATGGACTGCTATTATCCTTGAAGAGTTCCTGATCTTCCGGTTCCGAACGGGCTATAACTGGGCTGCGTGGAGAGATCCGTCTAAACTTCCCATCGGGATGGCCAGCTTTGTCTCTTTCGTCGTTGGATGGGTCGGTGCTGTTCTATGTATGGCTCAGGTATGGTATATTGGCCCTCTGGCAAAGCCGGTAGGCGAGTATGGTGCTGATGTAAGTTTCCCCTTTTAAATTAACCCTATCAATCCCCCTCGCGATCTGGGCTTACACGGACTTATCTTGTAGATGGGCAACTATGTTGGCTTCTCTTGGGCTGCGCTCGTCTATCCCCCTCTCAGATACTTGGAACTTCGTTATATCGGACGGTAAAGAGATAAACCGGTGCTAATCGTGCTCGGGCCTCGTGTTTGAGCCAACCCGGACATATTTTCAACATGACCATTCTATAATTTGTCTATCCTGTATATTCGTTATCATCTTGATAGAGACATGTCTATACATTAGGGGGTAAAGGTTGTCTCAGCCCGGTGAATGTGACGAGAATGGGGTCGACCATTGCATGATTCTGAAAGCTTTCGAGCGATATTGCATGTATCTAGCAAAATCCAAATTGTGAGATAGTATTCTGGAGTGCCCAAAGCTGTCGATATGCTGTAGACGTAATGAAGCGATTTAGCTTGAGCCGACATACTACTACTAGTTAACTATTACTTAGGACTATCTTAGTAGAAGAAAATAAAGACTACGCGTACGACGTTGGAAACAGTATCACATACTTGCGATCACTGAACGAAATCAAAATATTAACTCAAAAATACACCCCAATCGGTACTCTCATTTTCATCCACTTGAGAACTATTCTACAAAAGAGACGGGAAACAAGCCAAGGATAGAACTGTTACAGACACAGGCAATAAAAATTCGCACGTTTATCCTGTATCAACAGATATTGCGCGACGCGGATTTACCGGTACCAGTACTCGGGCTTGACGTAGTCGGCGAAGGTCTTGGGCTCCTCGTGGGGAGGGTGGTGGTGACCGTGGTCGTGGTCGTCTATGGCATATCATCAGTATATTGCATTCAAGCCTCTTGAGTACGGGGTGAGAGGATAAGGTCAGGAGGAACATACGGGAGTGGGGGTCCTCCTCGGGTCCAATGTAGTTCAGCTTAACCACGTTACCGCACTCGAGGCAGCGCTCAATGGGGCGCTCACGGGAGACCTGATATCGGATAGGTTAGTCCTGTTATACGTGAGGGATGTAGACTCTCGGTTCGACATACGGTCAGCCAGTTAACCTGGTGGGAGTCGGCGGGGTAACCAGTGCAACCAGCGTATTGCTCATCGCCGGCACCGTTAACAATGATGGGGTTGTCAATTGTTCCTTTAACGCGAGAGTTCATTGATCAGCTGTTGAACCATAACAATTGGATTGAAGATTGTTTGTCCCGGAATCGAAGCCTATCCCAGAGGAATAATCGCGTGTCTGGGCTCACTTACCCTTGCGGGAGGCATCCAGGGGACGCATGTCGAAGATGTCGATGCCTTGCATCTTTCCGATGAGCTCCAGACGCTCGAGACCGGTAGCCTGGACGAAGTCGGTGGGGATGGTACCGGGCTTGGCACCGGGGGGAATCAGGTCATCCTCAGACTTGATCTCTTCATTTGTGATAGGAACTGTTAGCTATAATATGCTACCATGATGAACAATGCCACAGAGAACCCGCGTGATTTCCCGTGGTGAGAAGCTCCATTCGTGTTCCTGACATCCAATGGCCCCTCGTGATGTAAACGAGAGGGGAAAGAGGAATTGAAGCATGAAACCATCCACTTTGAGAGCACAGGCGGGTCTTCAATCGTAGCATGGCGAGGAAAGTACTAACCATCGAACTGGCGGATGGGGGTCTCCTCCTTGGGGGTCCACTTGTTCGCGTTGCCTATCGAGAAGCATTCGAGTTAGCTGGTAAGTTGAGATATATAGTCCGATACAACTATCAAAGTTCGATATGCTCGGAATCGATTGAGCTTTGAGAGATAATGTGTGTGCAGGCCGAGGTCGGGAAGATTGTCGGATCATGCCACCGGGGAAAAGGATCACGTACTGCGCACGACGGAGGAGGAGAAGGGGCGAGCGACAGCAATGGCGCGAGCGGGAGTGCGCCGCGCGAAGGCGGAGGCGGTACGTTGAAGGAACATTGTCCCGGGGATTATGGTGGTTTGGGGGTGGAGGGAGAGGAGGTTGGGTAGAGTCAGTCTGGTTTGAGGATTGAAGTTGGCGAAGAAGCCGCTTCCGCCCGGTGCTCGCGCTAATTGGCTGGAGCTGTGACCAATCAAAAGCGTGGATCTTGGATGACTCAGCGATGATTGGCTGTCACGGGTATGTCCGGATTAGGCAGTTAGGGCTAGGGCCTGAGCTACATATACTGGGGTATACAAAGTGTTAGATGGGTCCATGTAGATGATTGTATATATAGTTAGAAATTGTTACCGGTGAAATAGAACATCATATTACCAATACTCCTCAGCTCCTGCCCCTATTTGACCGTGACCTATTGAAAGAAAGCCGAATTTCCCATACTCCTCACAATCTTACACTACCGTTATTCACAATCCACGCGAAGGGCTGCCTCCAAATAGAGCTGCCCGTTCTCGACACGCCTCGGGGCCAAAGCCTTTTCCAACCTTGCTGGAAATAATTCTCCATCGATCTTGTTCATATTGGGCCATGGCGCGTTTAAGTCTTTGTACCTGATTCAAGTTGTCACCTCAGTATATTTTTCTCCGTGATTGAATGAGATTTGGGCAAGGGATATAGCACGTGTGAGGTAGGAAACTTACCTTCTCTTCAGTCCAGCTAACATCCTTCGTCTTCAGTCTTTGACAGTAACGGACCTGTAAAGTATTGTGTGTCCGGCCTGGGAAGAAATCCTGTATCTGTAGCCAGGTTAAGTTCTTGTCCTCTTTCAGATGCACCAACAAGGCATCCTCTGCTGCGGTGAATCTGGTTTTAGGGGCCTTGGGACGGGGTGCAGGTGATGGCATCCCCACATGTCCCACGAGGTTCGGTGGCCTGGCTTGTCTAGCAAGAGAATCATCCAAATTATCAGAGTCCCCTGACTGTGGAAGTGTATGATGATGCTTCTCGGGTAACGGGATTTTCGGAAGAGAGTTATGGGTCATCGTCGACTCAAATATCGAGCCATGGGACTGATGCAGCGACGGATCAAGTAGGATACTAGTTGCTGCGACTGACGAATTATTGTCTACCAGAAGAGAAGCCAAAGCGGGGAAATGTGGTTGAAGATGGCTGTCATTCCTGGAGTGTCTTGGTCGGAATTGACTCCTGGGACTAGCATGAGGACCTGATATATCGTAGCCGTACTGCGGGGGCTGAGGCAGTTGTTGCGACGTAGAAGAAGAATAAATTGAATGAGTTGAGGGGTCTTCTCTGGTCTGACTTATAGGGGGTGGCAGTATAGAATCTGTTGTTGGTGGTTGGCCATTGTAAAGAGGAATATTGTCAGTCCCATAGACAGCTCCGCTCAACTTTTCACGCAGCTCCGACTCGGAGGAATCATAGTTCATCAAGCCATGATCATCGTATTTGGCTGCAGAGGGAAAGTTGATGGCATGGCCGCGGTAAGAGTCTGCTAGTGTCACGGACATCCATCAACACCGCCAGGAAATCCCGGCTGATGAACCTACACGATCAGGAAGGAGACTTCCAAAGATGCAATATATATCCCTTGGAAAGAAGCACAATGCAAAAATACCCTTGCAATGGCAAAAACAAACACTGCTAGGCACTGCAACCTGCTAAACCCACTTCACGTGTCGGGGGAACAATGGCAAAGGCCTTTGAAATATCACAAATGAGTTAACACTCAAATAAAAGCTAGCCAAATTCCCATAGTAGCGGCCGAGAAGAGATCTTAAGATTGTCTAGTAAAATAGTATAGGGAATGAAGGCAGCCGGGTGGACATGGCCGCTATAAGTCTGTTCACCGGAGACGTATTTACATCGAGTTAGATTGCAGGCGGCCCAGGCGAATACCCTGCGCCGAACGCTCCTCATCAGCTGAAGCATGCGTCGTTCAGGGATTGGCTTCTTTGGTTTCATTGGGAAGGGAGAAGAAAAAGTCGTTACCAACTCAAAATCACCTCTGGAGATGTAGCCCTAAGTTGCGCGGCTGCTTGTTTTCTGGCCTGGGCCTTACCAATGACCTTGAATATGCTTCTGTTCAAGCCTTCAGATCTCTTTATATGGCTATACTATATGACAGGACTTATTATTCATTATCCGTCAATTATTATGGGGTTTTCTACAAAATGAAGAGACAGACTGGGGCCGAGAAGTTTTCTCGGATATGGACGAGGGGGTACATCAGAACGGGAAATCGAATGAAGGGCGCCCGGTATGAGCCGGTAAATGTTCGTCAGATTGACATCGGAGACAAGCGGGCAGACCATACAGGGGTCTAGTCGACGGGCGCATCTTCTTCCTACAAGCTCCTAATAGAGATGGTGAGAGTATGAAACCATAGTCCACGGGTGTCGGCCAATCAACCCTCGTCTTGGTAAACTAAAAGGGCAACCACACCGACGATTCGTTGAGAAGCTGAGGGGTGATTTAGGCAGCTCGGCTGCCAGAACTTTCTCGAGGATCAATCACAGAAGTCCCACGCTGCCCGAGAGTTGCTGACACAAGGATTGAAAACAATGGATCTAACGCGGCTTATATTGGCACGCGGCATTGACAGCACGGTTTGTCAGGCTTAAGAGGAGAGCACTAGACCGATGGTACACGATACTGCAGTATGTTCAAGTCCAATTGATACTAGTATATCCTGTCATTTCAGGTCATTGATTGTTTCTCTGCTTCATGTTCATGACATACTAACACTGTGAGTAGATATTAGACCCATACCTATCATGCCATCTCAGTGCAATTCTGGAACAGACCTCGGGAAGTGAGTGGGTGGGGAAACGACAAAAAGTATAGTTCGAGGTGCCGTAGAGCATTTAGCTGCAGGTGAACCGTCCTATAAAACACCAGAGCCCATTGCACCCCCGCCTGCACAAACAGATTCCTGGAGGATTCCCACAGTACCGTAATGATTTTGGCTAAAAGGAGAAGGACACTGTCATGGTTTGTTTTCATTTACGGCCCCTAGTCTGCAGGATACGGTTTTCATTTTGTGATGGGCAATGCTGGCCCTCACAGGATGAAGCCTTTCCCAAACTGGTATGAGACATAGGGTTTAGGCCTCTGACCGAAATGGTGGCGCAAGGCCGGTGACCTACAATCGCCCCTGAAGCCGAAAAGCACAAGAACATGGTCTTGAGAGCACCGGAGGCGATGGAACCTTGGTCTGACCTTTAAAAAGGCAACGAAAGGATGAAAGGGGTAATAGCCTGGGGCATTGTGGCTGGGGGTCGATCTATGAATTCTAATGCTGACTGCATACTCGTATAACACGATCAAATGGGCCACAGGGCGTGGTGAAGGTCGGTTTACAAATCAATTACCAAGAGATTGGTTATTGTCTGGATTTACAGTGTATCTCTTGGCCCAGGATATCAAGAAACATCATCATTCAAGCGACTGATCTTAATGCAGCACATGATGTAGCGCATCAGTGATCACAAAGCTCACAAGGGCATCCTGCACATTCATTATATGCAATAGCAGCTTGAATGCCCGAGATGGCAAGGCTTCGAGTTCGAAATCACCCAGGACACAGCCCAGTGTCGAGTAGAGAGCACTTGTGTAGTAAGTTACTATAAAAGTGTAGCTACTCAGGTACTGCCACTGGCAGATACCCTCGGAATCACTATCGTGATCATCTTGCTAGAAAATCTAAACATCGAGGACTACATTGTATTTGAAAGATAGTAATTTGGATAGAGCAGCAACATCCATGGTCGCTTATTGAAAATTTTCCCTCGCTTCAATACATGAGATTATAATTGTCATGATACAAGAAAAACAACACAAAAAAAAGATACATAATAGGAATACATACGCCTGAGAAGCCCAAAGGATAGATTTGGAAAGTCCAGCGAATTCACTTTACTCAAAGTTGTCTGAGCGGTCAACCCAGATGTCTTCCAGCTCAGCAAAGTTTTGGAAGTGCAGAGGACGGTGCTGATCATCGTAGAAGCGAAGAGGGGTATCGATCTTCACGTAGATGGGTCGCTTTTCAACACTGCCAAAGGAGCTACCCATGAAACTATAGTTCCAGAGATTATCCTCCGGGACAAGGAAGTAACCGCGAACGCGATCACTGAGAAGCAGCTGACACTTTTGACCCATGCTAGTCGAAAATCCCTGGGGTTGGTCAGAGCTCATGTCTTTGTTCTCGGCACCCCACTTGTATCCATCAGGAGTCAGGCCCCAGGCAGAAAGTGATACGGAGCCAGGAGTGAAGGAGACAGTCATAGTAACTGTCTTCTTATCCCACGAAGGGTGAGAGTTCATGAGACGAGCGTGCTGTGTGACATCTGCCGCCGACATGTAGGGTGGCTCATTGCCTGAAACGGTATGAATGACACCAAGCGGCTCAAGATTGTTGAGATAGTCGTGCTGGGGCAACTGGTGAGGAAGTTGAACATCCCGGGTGTTTCCAACTTGGGGAACCATGACAATTGTGCGAACCTCCTTAACCTGGTCATTGTCGGGCGGCGAGCTACCGTAAATGAAACCGGTGACTTGGACGCGAAGATCAGCGATTGTGATGAAACGCTTGAGGATGTTCTTGGGCATAACGTAGGTAAATCCATCATCGCGAATGTCATCGGACGACACGTAAATGTTGTTCGATCTGGTTCGCAGGTTGGAGGTGGCAATGGCACGCGTGCGCCACTCGGTCTTCGACGCGAAGGACTGCTGCTCGTATTGTGAAGTTGTCGTGACGATCATGTCCTCTCCCCGCACATTTTGAGTCTTGGTGGTAACAGCTGTAAGCTGCTTGGCCTCCTCCTGTTGCTTTTCAATCTCGGCAGCCTGCTGTCGTTGCAGCGAGGGTGCACTGATTTCCATACCCAGGATGATATCACGGACTTCACTGCTAGTCAAACTTTGCACATTGACATTGTTCTTCTTGCCGTAATCGTTCAGAATCAAGTCACGCAATTGCACTTCAACGCTGATCCAAGCCTCGTCAGACAAAGAGGGCCAAATGTGATGTTCTTGGGTGACCACACTCTTATCGGGACGCAGGATGATCTTCGCCTTGTCAATGTTGACATGTAAGGCACGAAGGATGAGAATCAGACGAGAGAAGGCGGTATATGGTGAGATTGACTTCAACCACTCATCGTACAGGTTGAAGAGAACCATCTGAGGCTCAGTCGCACGAAGAATCATGTCCGCCAGTTTCTCAACCTTCATGGCAGCCTGGAATGGCAATTGAAGCTCAGAAGCACGGATAGAGATGTTGGGGAAGTCAAGCAAATGGACCTCAAGCGGATCGAGAAGACCCTTTCGAGTAACAATCAGTTGCTTTGGCTGTTCTTCGACGGGTAGAGAGCGAATGAGTGCAGCAACTTCTTCAGCTGTCTTCCACTTGGCTAACTGACCCAGACGCTTCTGCCCAGCCCAAACACTAGTGTGAATGATCTTCAGGAAAAGTTGTCCTGTCCGAGGATTGAAAATGAAAATTGCACCGTTGATAGGCTTCGTGGTCAAGTTACCCTCGAAAGTCTTGTGGATTGTCACACGATAGACATTGGTGTCGTCAATGAACAGCTGGATTTGGGGACTGAATAGCTCGGAGTAATTCTGAGAGTTCAAGAACTCCTGGTTGCTCTCCGAGGCGAACAGCTGGAGACCCTTACGGATACGCTCACGCAAAACGTACAGGGCAGGGTTCGCCTTCATGATCTTAGCCATAGCCTGCTGCACAAGAGTCTTCAATCCAGGGAAGTACTGCCCATAAGCCGAGTACAGGTTGTAGGAGAGATCGATTCCGATCATCAATCCTGTTGCTGAAGGATAGATACTCATGCTATCGGTGGTATAATCGAGGTACTTGGCGCGAACATAGCGCTCAATATCGTGAGAGTCGTAGTCACCATATCTCAGCTGCACATCGAGCCAGAACTTGTTCGTGGTCGTAGGTTCGTAGACGTCCTTGGTGTCAAATAACAAGGAAGGACGAGTGACATTCCACTTGTTGGTGGCGAAAAGAAGGATATCCGCACAAGAACTGTTCATCTTGTATGACTTACGCGGGTGAATGGTTTCCTTCTGGACAGCCTCGATACCGAGTTGTTCGAGTTCCTGATCGAATACCTGACACAGATCCATGACCACGGATTCGTGAATCTTCTGCCACAAGTGGGCACGGAAGATTTGGATAAGCGAAATCTTCAAGGTGGGAATCTTGCCGTGCAAGAAAATACCCGTTAGATCCAGTTGCACTTGGAAACCAACATAGACATTGGCACGGTTGATTGTCGGAGACCACCAGAGGGTGAATCGACGGTTAGGAATCTGGTTCAAACCGGAACGCTGGGCGTTCGTGAGCTTCTTGAACTTCATGCTTTCCTGTAGTCGAATTGAGTTAGCTATCAATCACGAAGTAGAATATTAGGGGACCGGGGGAATAGGTACGAACCTCGAAACCACTGGCTCTCTCCCAGAACAGACCCTCCCAAGAGGGGAAAGCAGTTGCCTTGAACAAAGTGTGCTCCAGAATGGTTTCCACACCACCAAGTGCTTGAATAACATCGGTTCGGTAGGCGTTCAAGTTCCACAATTTACCATCATGGCGCTGGCTAGTCCACCAGAATGGGTTGCTCTTCATCAGCTGGTATTGTTTGAATTCAGCCCGAAGACGGAAACCTTTATCAAAACTGAGAGTACTTCTGTCCTTCTGGAACAGAGTGTTGATACGCGGCAGACCGCGGTCCCAGCTATCCTCGAGATCCTCAAGAGTCAAACGACGGTTCTGCTGTTGAGCTTCCATACGCTTCTGAGAATATTCCATCCAGACTCGCTGGGAATCGATGAACTCAGACTCCCAGGGAACAATATAACGGAAGATGTTCGGAATCAAAGTCTCCTCGTCATGGGACATACCAGCCCGGAAGTGGGTGATGCCAGTATCAGTCTGCTTGGACCAGCGCTTGTCACTGGTGGGGATGAGGATATGAGATCCGGAAATCATACCCAGACCTCCAAGCTCCTTGGGCGTATAGAACACGGCAGGAGGGAAACGAGAAGGCATCTTGGAGTTCAGTCCGATCTTGACACGAGTCTGAATTTTCGTTTCACATTTGACAATAGTGTCAAGAAGATTCACGGTGGAGACTGCCGCCTCACGGTAGTAGGTGAAGAGAGCAATGAGCGCCGTGTTCCATTTGTTGGCAATCTTGGTGAATGTGGTTGATCCAGAGGACATAAGAATTTGACGGATGCGGTTGTTGAACTTTTGGATATCCTCCTCTGTGACCTGAAGGAAGGCATGGGCAGTACGCTCCTTGGTAGAGTTATCAACCAAAGACCAGACACTGTCCTTGACATTGAACTCCTCGTTCTGGTTGCGGCACTTGGGAAGAATGCGAACTTCAAAGCCGTTCATGGAGAACAATAAGTTGGGGTTGTCCTTGCTATAGACACTGGCAAAAGTATCATCCCAGTCGATGGTGGTGATGGATCGGGGAAGACGGTTCTTCAAGTCCCAGAAGACAGCACGGCCGAGGTTGACATCATGACGCATCAAGCGCATACGGCAATCGCGAGGCCAGCACTTCTTGTTCTTATAGCCAATCACGTTCTCGAAGTTAGGATCGGGATTCTCGGTCAAGAATCGTTGGATCAAGTCGCGAGATTCATCGGCATCGAATCGGAAGAAAACCCAAATCTTGTCAACATAGCGGGTGTAAAGTCGGATGGGGTGGCGGGTCTCAGTGGCGCGATCCCTGAACTGCAAGAAGTCATTGGGGCTCTGGGGAGGTCCAGCCATCTCGCTGGCACGCTGCAGGCCGAGAAGAAGCAAGTCGATCATCAATCCGTAGTATTGGAACACGAAGCCAGAGAACTGAAGACCTCGGATCAGACCATAGCTGTTAGTGTGGTTCATATCCTTGTAGCTGAGCTGAACATTGTTCTTGGATGTAATGTAGTCAGCCAAGTTGTGGTCCATGATAAGACGAAGCATTCGATTCAGCAAGGTCAGATCCATCTTTTCGTAGACCTTCGACAGCTCGGTTTCGATCATGACATTTGTTTCGCCTTCGGCAGTTTCCCAGACGTTTGAAAGGTTGTTGATTCCTTGAGTCCACTTGTACGTCAGCAATGGAGGCACTTCGGAGTCGGATGGCTTGATCCAAGCAGGGAAGAGGTGACGCTGCTCGGCCTGGTACCAAAGATACTGATCAAGGTAGGCATCCGTAATCTTCTCAATGGGCTCGATATCATAGACAGGGTTGATGTTGTTGTAGTTATCGTTCATATCGATGCCGACTTCCTTGAAAGCTCGCTGGGTCAAAAGGAATCGCTTGATACGGGCAAGAGTGGTTCCGGGGGAATCATATGCCTGCTCAATGAGAGCAAGCTCCTCGCGCTGACTCTGGTTCAGTCTACCCTTAACAGAGTAAGACTCGCGAAGACGCTCCAGAGCAAGGATAAGAATTTTCGTGTCATGTTTGTATGAAACACTAGGAAATGGAATGGGCGAAAACTTTCGTGACTCTAGCCAGTGAACCATCGTAGTGTAAATAGCCACGGCTTCCTCGGAAGAGACATAAGGACCATCCTTGAGGTAGTTGTGCTGGCGTTCCTGCTCTGACTTGAGCCAAAGACGAGTGAGTCTTCCCAAGTTCTTCCTAGCCACAGTCTTATCAACGGTGGCACCGCGGCGAATTCTCTCTCGGTTATAATGAGCGACTGAGATCCACCAGTCGGCCTTGCTCTTCACGTAACGAAGGATGATGTTCTCGATAGGCGCGGGCAAGCCAGGCACCTTCCAAGGAATATTACTCTTCCAGCATCTCCAGGCCTCGGACAGATGTTGCAACACAACGTTGACCTTGTTCTGCTTGATTCCCTCCGGCATCATGTCCATAAGATCCGCCATGACCGAAGCACGGAGCTCCAGATCGAAGTGAGACTCCACACGTTGCTTGGTGACGGTCTTGGCCACGCCCTTGCTGTGACGGCCCTCGAACTGACGAGACAGCAAGTTTCCAAGCCATCTTTCGAGAAGAGGGATGATACCACGCATGAAGAACAGCCAAACACGCCATGCAGGAGCCCAGAAACCACAACCAGGTCCTTTGCCAACTGGGCCTGAGTTGAATCGGTAGTAAATCAAATGCTTCAGATCCTTACAGGAACGAATCTGGTGCATCAACTTGTACTTATAGCGATACATACCGGTCAGCTGACCGACGTGGTTGAAAGCATACAAGATACCATCAGCTAATTGGAAAGCATCGATGTTTCCGAGACGGTATTGAACCTGAGCATCAACAATCAATTTTGTCAGGCGAAGAATTTCTCTCATCAAATGGAAAGCGTTTCCGAAGCGAGACTTCTTTCGCTCTTTGGTCGTCAAGGTCTTAACAGGTTTCAAGTTGAAGTTATAATCGAGATGCAGGTAGGTCAGGTTCTTGCGGTGAATCAGCAAGTTCAACATGTTGAAACCTTGACGGCAAACTTGTAGACCAGCTTCGACCCAGTCGATCGTCGTTTGTTGGAAGAATTTGGTCGTCTTCAGTGTCTTCATCAAATTCTGCTTGTTCTGAGCTTTTGGTTTACTCTTATGCAGTTCGTTGAGGACGTAAGTCTTGAGTAGCTTCTGGTACGACACCCGAACCTTGACAGGCTGGCCCTGAGGGCAGTGTTCCAAGTACCACTGTTTCACTAGTGGCACATCTTGAGCACGAACCATCTTACCAGACCGCTTATCGAAGGGGTGAGGAGCCCACCAAAGGGCAATTGCCGATGCGGTCTCCGAGGTGTAAAGTTCCTCATCTTCAAAAAATGGTTCAACCTCTCCAGGAAGCTCAAAATCATCTTCGTTATCAGTTCCAAAAATTTCATCCTCATGACTGACGGTGATATTCTTCGGTGCGACGGAGCGAGAGGAGATTGGGTTGATGACAGGGTCGAAGTAGAAGGCGGGAAGGTTCGGATCTTCAGTGCGAACGTAAACAACCTGGGGGTGAGAGTACCAGCCAAGTTTCACACTCCGGGGGAGGGTATTATACAAGAAGGGGAAGGTAACGCGGTATTCGGTTCGGATTGGAGCACGGAAAATGATGCGGTCAATGGCGTTAAACTCGCTGAAGTCCTCATCGTTCGGGTCGATATCTTTGTACAAAGGCTCGAAGCGAGGACCACCTGGGATAGCAACGTTCAGGGCCTTGGCGGTAAAGAAGCTGTTGAGATCGAACATGTGGAAGTAATTTTCGTCAACCACATCGCTCAATAACTGGTGACTAAGTCGATGAAGAGTTGCCATTTGCGGAAGTGACAAGTTCCATGTCTTATAGCTTGGTCCATTGACGTGCGGTGTGTCTAGAAGAGGTCTGTGGTCGTAGAACCATTCATAGACCGCTGCGTCTTCTTCTTCATCAAGCTCCATCTGAATCGGTTCCAGAGGTTCAACGTCCTCAATATTTTCAGACCACGAAAGTGGAGGCTCTTCGTCATCGAATGGGGGGAAGCGCATGCGCTTGAAGTGTCGACGATCACTCTTCTCTCGGCGCATAGCCATCCACATTGTGGCCCATTGGGCGTGGAAGACTGGCTCGATGACTCGCGGTGTCTCATTAACCAAAGTCAAACAACCGTTAACATGGTATAGTACTTTCACTTCCCTCGCAGATTCCCAAGGCATTGGCATATTTTCCAGAAGCTTGAGGACTGCATGAGGCATAAACTTCAACGCGCCGAGATAGCTTCGCTTCTCGTTGGTGAATTTTCTTTGCGAAACATCGCCAATATCCTTCACAATCTTCCGCAAATGCTCAGGAGGCATGTCCGCCTTCTGAGTCTCAACAAAACCTCCCTTCCGCTTCTCGCCGAATCGGTTGCGCTGGGTTCGCAGCCATTCATGCTTTTTCTGCGCAAATTTTGCGACGTTCGGATCGGCGGGCGGCTGGTAGCCTGGCGGCGGCGGCGCCATCGGCATCGATGGAGGAGCAGCACTCCATCCTGGAGGAGGGGGTGGAGGAGGTAGAGATGCCATATTGGTGGTAGTTAATGGGGAGAATGCCCACCCTCCCTAGGCGTAGGTTGGTATCAAAGTCGCGTCCGAATCACGTCGAAAATCATCGACATGCAACGCGACAGTAGTTGGTATGGTATTAATCGGCCGGCTCGTGTATGTTTGAATAGCAAATTCGGCCGAGCAACGATGGATGAGAATGCCAACAGCCGGTGCACCTCTCTGCTAGACGCAAAGTTGCTCCTTTCGCCAGAACTTTGAGGTGGCGGCTCCGGAAACGCGCTATTCCCGATTTGGTCTAGCGTGACCTCGCCAAATCCGCGCTAGAGCCAAACCCACACAAACCCGTCCGCCTGGACATTTTACCGTTCACAACCCGACGACGACAACGCCGCTCTTGACCATCGCAGAGGCTCAAGCACGACAAAATGGCGAACAACAGACTGCAATACGTGAGTTTGATTTCTCAAATGATAATTGTCATTTTCTAAATTTACTGACTCGAATTCCCTCCATCCAGCGCCGCCGGAACCCGTACGTTTGAAAAAAAAAATTCCCTTGTCTTCCACAATGCCTCGTTTTCCCTCCGGTCGATATTACGAACGACTAGGAACAGATACTCGTGGTTTTGAACCGATTTATTGACGATTTTTCTTTCGTTCGACAGGTACAACACGCGGTCCAACAAGGTTCGCATCATCAAGACCCCTGGTGGTGAGCTCCGTTACCTTCACCTGAAGAAGAAGGGTACCGCTCCCAAGTGCGGTGACTGTGGCATCAAGCTCCCTGGTGTGAGTACTTCGTTGATAATTTTTGGCGGGCAATTTGCGATATTGTGTGTGTGCGGAACGGCAACTGTGGGAACCGAGTGAAGGGCACGGCCAAAAAAAAAACTCTGGATGATGACGGCTCAAACTCGTGAACCAACGGCAACTGAATCGATCCTCACAATTTTCTCGCATATCCCGCATATATTTTTTCGTGGATGCGAGTGACTTACAGATTTTGTAATAGGTCCCCGCCCTCCGCCCCCGCGAGTATGCTCAGGTCTCCCGCCCCAAGAAGAACGTCAGCCGTGCCTACGGTGGCTCCCGCTGCGCTGGTTGCGTCAAGGACCGTATTGTCCGTGCTTTCCTGATTGAGGAGCAGAAGATTGTCAAGAAGGTCCTCAAGGAGTCCCAGGAGAAGGCTGGCAAGCGCTAAGAAAAGTCTTGTCTTTCGTCGGTGTTGGTCCTTTGGAGAGCGAACGTTACGGAAAAGTGATGGGAACGGTTCCTTCTACAGTCTATAAAAAATGGATGAACAGGAACCGCTAGCATGGGCTCATAATCTGAGTCATGACTAGACAAATGAAAACCCAATTTATTCTATCTTCACGAAAGAATTCTATGAAATGTGTTCGGATTAATTTTGAGTCCTAACTGGACATGTCCTATACCAAGGCTTCTTGCTTCTTACCCCACGGCTGACACTCACACTCATCGAATGACCTATTTCGGGTTCAGTGTCCTCTTCGGATCTCTCTGAGCCGAGTTTTCAGGATTCCATGTCCCAATAATGCTCGTAGATACCCAACCGTTTCAAACCAGCAAGGTATTGCATCGGCGATAGTTTCGACTTCGGCGGTCTAGACTATGCAGATATCGGATGACTGCTCATGATCATTTTGAGCCATGTGGCTCCCTCAGTACCCCCGTTTGGCCTACTAGCCCTAGTAGAGGCATTTCTGGAAATTCATCAAGTGTTGCTGCCACTACCTCAACCGTAATTTGAAAAGCATCTTTGCTCGCATGGCTCCACACATATTGTTCAATTTGAGATCTAGACTCATACCCCAGTCTAGCCTCCTGGGATTTGAGCAAGGCAATCGCCAAGTCTTCAGGACGGACAGTCAAACTTAAATGAAGTTTCGGAACGTGTTCAGATATCATTTCAGTAGTATCGACAGTTAATCGAGACTGGCCAGCACAGCGACAGTAATGAATTCGTCACCAAGTGGCTCATGGATGCAGATTGATTCGAAAACCCGGGCAGCCCAGCTGGATAACGCTGCATACGTAGACTGTCAACCACGGCATATGTGTATAATAAACTGCATTATTCACAGGGGAACTGTTGGCTTGAGCAGCTTCAATGGCTTGGTAATCCACAGGAGACCTTTTGTTCAAATCTCGACCAGGCATGCAGGAACGAAGGGTTTTATGATGGGCACGGGAAGGGGATATGTAAATATGTACAACAACCACGACTACTAGAACTCCTGACACCGCTTATTTCCCGGGTCTCTACTCGCTCTTGGTATCCAAGGAGGGCTTTTGGGTCCTTGTTCGGGGATTCTCTGCCACGAGGTAGGCATCTGGTGGCTTGGAATGGTGCCGTTGTCACATTTGGGTCGCATTTTATCATCCATTCATGGATGGGCTTTTCGGTATTCTCAATCTTTGGAAAGCAATGGCTCAACACTTTATCGTAATATTTACTAATAGCCAAAGGCAAGAAATTAATGATGAATACATAGGCGTAGTCACAATATAGCAGGTTATCATGAAATCTGTAGTGGGATCGAGCTTTTTGCAGAATGCCCATAGGGCCTCCCGCCGCTGTGGGATATCATCAGCCCTCGACTAAGATGAAATCCAGGAATTCGACCGACCGGATCTAAATCCTTTTTTGGTACCTATAGTAAGCTAGCCTCTTGCTCAACCTCCAAGTTTCCATATTATCTAGTCTTGGAGTACCATTAAACGTCCACGCCTCAAATTTTCACACCAGGTGATGTTTCAAGTGCCCCACATATTTTATGCAACTCTACATGATATATTTCGACTACACGGGCAATCTCAATTCGGAATTGAGCACTCCCAATAGAAACTTGAACAGAAAACCCGCTCCTCAAAGTGTTACAATACTCAATCTGGATGACCGGCAGTGAACTGGAGATATCCAAGGAGAAACATTGGAAAGTTCAAGCGTGGCTGAACTGGAAGTCTTTTCACGCTGGCACCGGCAACGGTGGAACTCTTGGCGATTTCCAATCAAGGGCTCTTCCACTACTACTGGTACAGTCTCTTAGGGTATTATGTGTAAACCCATGCTCAAATGTATAGACCTTCGGAGCTGAACTGCTGGGAGTGCTGAGATTTAGTTAATACTGACTACTCTTAGGTAGAGATCAGACCCGGAGCGAACCGTACAGAATCTTGCGTCTCAAGTTCCAATTAAATTTTGCCAGCTCGAGCACCTACTAGTATTAATACCTTACCTTATTAGGAAGATCTGTGCCGCCTTGTCCCCTGCAGTCGTTACTGTACGTACTTTATGTAGATAGAACACAAAACGAGAGAGGTTCGCCTGTCACCTGTCAGTATCGC
>Ga0209673_1001533_pt1 | contig 21036 bp, 21 predicted proteins | sample AraplaCol_mMS_r2_2_FD_184274 | JGI IMG/M metagenome (GOLD analysis project Ga0209673, IMG submission 184274) | Arabidopsis root microbial communities from North Carolina, USA - plate scrape MF_Col_mMS_r2 (SPAdes) (version 3) | ecosystem: Host-associated > Plants > Roots > Endosphere | place... | reverse complement strand
GACTTTCTTCACGTCTTTGTATGATGCCATGATGATGAGGTCCGTTGCATAAAAAGGCCGGCGAAAACCCGGTGTCGCGGCACTTTTAGCGAGATTGGCGCGTGACGCAAGGGCAAGTGCCAAGCCGCCGGCGCGATAGCGTTGACAGCGCCAAAGCGGAGCCCATATTCGCCAACGTCCGAGCAATGATCGAGGAGGGGCTCCCCGTGACCAATATTCAAGACATTTTCAAGAAATCCAATGTTGCCGTCGTCACCGGCGGCGCGTCCGGGATCGGCCTGGCGGCGGCGAAATATTTCGCCGGGCGCGGCATGAGCGTCGCCATCGCCGATCTCGGCGGCGATCGGCTGGCCGAGGCCGCCGACCAACTCAAGGCCATTGCCGGCGAGGAAAATGTGATGGCGGTCGAAACCGACGTCGCATCCAGGGACTCGCTGGAGGCGCTCGAACGTGCCGTGCTCCAGCGTTTCGGCCGCGTACACGTGCTGATGAACAATGCCGGCATCGGCCCGGAAACCTCGATCTTCAGCCCACAGGCCAACTGGGACCATATCTTCGCCGTCAACCTGATGGGCGTCATCAACGGCACGCGCACCTTCGGCCCGAAGATGCTGTCGCACGGCGAGCCCGGCCTGATCATCAACACCGGTTCGAAACAGGGCATCACCACGCCGCCCGGCAATCCCGCCTACAATATCTCCAAATCGGGCGTGAAGGTCTTTACCGAAGCGCTGGAGCATGAGCTTCGCAACATCGACGGCGGCAAGATCTCCGCCCATCTTCTGATCCCCGGCTTCGTCTTCACCGGCCTCACCAAGGGCGACCGCGCGGAAAAACCGGCCGGCGCCTGGACACCGCAGCAGACCGTCGACTTCATGGTCGAAAGCCTCGAGCGCGGCGATTTCTATATCCTCTGCCCCGACAACGATGTGGCCCGGCCGGTCGACGAACGCCGAATGGCCTGGGCGGCCGGCGACATCATCGAGAATCGCCCGCCGCTGTCGCGCTGGCACAAGGACTATGCCGATAAGTTCAAGGCCTTCCTCGAACAGAAGTGATCGGCGGCACTGCATATCATCAGGACGTGTGCAGCGGTTCCGGGAGAACGATATGCACAAAACAAACAGCGAATGCGCGTCGCATGATCAAGCTTCATGCGACGCGCATGAGAAGGTTTGATTGGTAATTTTCCGAAAGCCGGATAAGAGATCGTCAGGTCTTTCCGGCTTTCGGAGTGTGCCATGGATTTCCTGCCCAGCCTGCCGACGCTGCTCGGCTTTGCCGCCGCGACGCTGCTGCTCGCGGCGACCCCCGGCCCCGACATGACGCTGTCGATCAGTCGCGCGCTCGCCCAGGGCAAGTATGCAGCACTCTTCGTCGTCGTCGGCACCAGTCTCGGCATCGTCGTTCACACCATGCTGGTCGCCTTCGGCATTTCGGCGCTGATCACTGCCTCGCCGAGCGCCTTCCTGATCCTGAAAACCGGCGGCGCCGGCTATCTGCTCTGGCTGGCGGTGCAGGCGATCCGCTTCGGCTCGAAGCTCACCGTCGCCAAGGTCGAGGAACAGAAGGGCACAGTGCTTTCGAACATCTCGTCGGGCTTCTGGGTCAATCTTCTGAACCCCAAGGTCATTATTTTCTTCATGACCTTCCTGCCGCAATTCGTCAGCGCCGGCGATCCCGCCGTCACGCAGAAGCTGCTGTTCCTCGGGCTTTGCTTCATTCTGATCGGCATGCCCGTCAATGCCAGCGTGATCTTCGCCGCCGACTGGCTGGCTTCCTGGCTGCAGAACAACAGAAAGGTGCTGCGCGGCATGGACTATACCTTCGCCGGCGTCTTCTCGATCTTCGCCGCGAAAATCCTGCTCACGCAGGCCAGATGATCAGCACCATGTCAGGCCAATTAGCCGATCAGCACGCTGTCAGCGCTAGCCGATCAGCAAAGCATCGTCGTCGAGCGTCTGGCCGCGCATCTTGCGGAACATCGCGATCAGATCCTCGACCTGCAGGTTCTTTCTGTTGTCGCCCGCGACATCGAGAACGATCTCGCCGCCATGCAGCATGATCGTGCGGTGGCCATAGTCCAGCGCCTGGCGCATCGAATGCGTCACCATCATCGTCGTCAGCTTGCGCTCGGCCACGATCTTCTGTGTCAGGTTCATCACGAATTCCGCCATCCCAGGGTCGAGTGCGGCCGTATGTTCGTCGAGCAGCAGCACTTCCGAGCCGGCAAGTGTGGCCATGACGAGCGAAACCGCCTGACGCTGCCCGCCGGACAGCAGATCCATGCGGTCCTTCAGCCGGTTTTCCAGCCCGAGATTGAGTTCGGCGATCCGCTCGCGGAAATAGTCGCGCCTGCTGCCCCCGAGCGCCGGCGCAAGTCCGCGCTTCTCGCCGCGGCGGGCGGCCAGAGCAAGATTTTCCTCGATCGACAGCGAACCGCAGCTTCCCGTCAGCGGATCTTGGAAGACCCGCGCGACGAGACCGGCGCGTGATGCCGTCGACTTGCGCGTCACCTCGTTCTTGCCGATCAGCACCTGCCCCTCGCTCGGCAGGACATCGCCGGCGAGCACGCCGAGCAGCGTCGATTTGCCGGCGCCGTTGGAGCCGATGACGGTAACGAAGGAGCCCTGCTCGATGGTCAGGCTGACACCGTTCAGCGCCTGCTTCTGCAGCGGCGTACCGCGCCCGAAAACGACCTTGATGTCCTTGACGCTGATCACGATGCAGCACCTCCGCGAAGACGGGGAAGGATGAGCGCCACGGTGACCAGCACTGCCGTCACGAAATTGAGGTCGGAGGCCTGCAGGCCGATGACGTCGCTGGACAGCGCCAGCTGGATCGCAATGCGATAGAGGATCGAGCCGAGCACGCAGCCGATCAACGCGATCAACAGGCCGCGGCGACCAAGCAGCGTCTCGCCGATGATGACGGCGGCCAGACCGACGACGATCGTGCCGACACCCGAGGTGACGTCGGCAAAGCCGTTGGTCTGGGCAAACAGCGCACCGCCGAACGCCACCAGCGCATTCGAGATCGCCATGCCGAGATAGATCTGCCGGCTGGTATCGACACCCTGCGCCCGGGCCATCCGCGCATTGGCGCCGGTCGCCCGCATGGCAAGCCCGGCATCGCTTTCCAGGAAGCGCCAGACCAGGACGAGGGCGACGATCACGAGAACGCCGACGAAGAGCGGCCGCACGTAGAAATCGCGCAGGCCATGGCCGAAGAACGGGCTGATCATCGTATCGGCATTGATGAGGGCGACGTTGGGTTTGCCCATCACGCGCAGATTGACGGAAAACAGCGCGATCATCGTCAGGATCGAGGCGAGCAGATTGAGGATCTTGAAGCGCACGTTGAGCAGCGCCGTCACCATGCCCGCGGCCGCACCCGCCGCCATCGCGACCACAGCCGCAAGCCAGGCATTGACGCCGGCAATGATCAGCACCGCGGTCACCGCTGCACCAAGCGGAAACGAGCCGTCGACAGTCAGATCGGGAAAGTCGAGAATGCGGAAGGCGAGATAGACGCCGAGAGCGACGAAGGAATAGACCAGACCGAGCTCGACGGCCCCCCAAAATGCGATTTGGCTCAAGGCTTTCAGCCCCTTTTGTTACCGTTCCGCCCGTCGCGAAACCGCAGCTTTTTAATACTTCAGCCGCCCCCGCGCAAACGGGAGCGGCTGAATGTGAATGGTCGATCGAACGACGGCCGATTATTCGATGACCTTGTTGGCGCGGGAAAGCACGCTCTCGGGCAGAGTGACGCCCATCTTGGCCGCCGCCGCCTTGTTGACGACGAGGTCGCTGCCGGCAGCGGTCTTGACCGCGATATCGCCCGGGTTTTCGCCCTTCAGCACCCGCACGACGATCTCGCCCGTCTGCTTCCCGACATCGTAATAGTTGAAGCCGAGGGCGGCGACCGAACCGCGCGAAACCGAATCCGTATCGGCGGTGAAAAGCGGCAGCTTGCTTTCTTCGGCAACCGCGACGGCGCCTTCGAGTGCGGAGATGATCGTGTTGTCGGTCGGGATGTAGATCGCATCGGCGCGGCCGACGAGGGCGCGGGCCGCGCCCTGGACCTCCGCCGACTTGGTGGCGGCTGATTCCACAACCTTCAGGCCCGCCTTTTCGGCTTCGGCCTTCAGCACGGCAAGCAGCGAAACGGAATTGGCCTCACCGGAATTGTAGAGATAGCCGATGGTTTTCACATCGGGCAGGATTTCCTTGATCAGCGCCAGATGCTCGGCGACCGGCGACATGTCGGAAAGGCCGGTGACGTTGCCGCCTGGTTTGTCCATGTTCTTGACGAGCTGAGCGCCGAGCGGGTCGGAGACCGCTGTGAAGACGACCGGAATGTCGCGCGTCGAGGAGACGACCGCCTGAGCAGAGGGCGTGGAGATCGGCACGATGACATTCGGCTCGTCGCCGGCAAACTGGCGGGCGATCTGAGCTGCCGTCGCCGGATTGCCCTGCGCCGACTCGAACACGAATTTCAGGTTCTCGCCCTCCTTATAGCCGGCGGCCGTCAGCGCATCGAGAACGCCCTTGCGGGCCGCATCCAGCGCCGGATGCTCGACGATTGCCGTCACGGCGACCGTGACGTTGTCAGCCTTTGCGGGCAGGGAAAGGGCCAAACTGGCGGCAACAGCGAGCAGAATCGGGCGCATTTGTATCCTCCTGATTGATTTTGGCGGCACTATTAGGAAAAGCGCATGCTTAAATCAATGCAGGAGAATTGTAGCGAGGATCAAACTTGCTGATCAGTCGTCGGCGCCGTGATTGGCGATCATCATCGCCTCGAAGGCCAGGCGCTCGGTCTTGCGCATGCGTTCGGACTCCGATTTCAGCTGGCCGCAGGCGGCAAGAATGTCGCGCCCGCGCGGCGTGCGGATCGGCGAGGCGTAACCGGCCGAATTGATGAAATCGGCGAACTTCTCGATCTGCTCCCAGTCGGAACACTGATAATTGGTGCCGGGCCAGGGATTGAACGGAATGAGATTGATCTTCGCCGGCACGCCTTTCAGCAGCTTGATCAGCCCCTTGGCGTCTTCGAGGCTGTCGTTGACATCCTTCAGCATCACATATTCGAAGGTGATGCGCCGCGCATTGGAAAGGCCGGGATAGGCTTTGCACGCCTCGATCAGCTCCTTCAGCGGATACTTCTTGTTGATCGGCACGAGAATGTCGCGCAGGTCGTCGCGCACCGCATGCAGCGAGATCGCCAGCATGACGCCGATCTCCTCGCCGGTGCGGAAGATTTCCGGCACGACGCCGGAGGTTGAAAGCGTCACGCGACGCCTGGAGAGCGACAGGCCGTCGCCATCCGTGGCGATCAGCAATGCCTGCTTGACGGCGTCAAAATTATAGAGCGGCTCGCCCATGCCCATCATCACGATATTGCTGACCTTGCGGCCCTCGGCAGGCATGATCGTGCCTTGCGGCGCTTCGCGATCGGGGAAGTCGCCAAGCCGGTCGCGGGCAAGCAGCAGCTGCGACAGAATTTCCTCCGCCGTCAGGTTGCGCACCAGGCGTTGCGTCCCGGTGTGACAGAAGGAGCAGGTGAGCGTGCAGCCGACCTGGCTGGAGATGCAGAGCGTGCCGCGGCCCTCTTCCGGAATATAGACGGCTTCGATTTCGACCGGGCGGCCGGCGCCGCGCGGGGGAAAACGCAGCAGCCATTTGCGCGTGCCGTCGTTCGAGACTTGCTCTTCGACGATTTCGGGACGCGCGATGGTGAAATGCTGCTTCAGCATTTCGCGCATGTCCTTGGCCACATTCGTCATATGGTCGAAATCGGAAACCCCGCGCACATAGATCCAGTTCCACAGCTGCGCGACGCGCATCTTGATCTGTTTCTCGGCCACGCCCTTTTCCCGAAGCGCCGCCCCCATCTCCTCACGTGAAAGCCCGATCAGGGACGGCTTTTCGACGCTGGCAGACGTGTGCGCCTGCGGCTTGGTGACAACGATCGCATCCGTGACGGACATAGTCTTTAGATCCCGAATTCAAACACGTAACCGCCCCGCAAGCCCGCGGACTTCAGGAGCAAACCGGAAGAGGTGAGGCGCATGACGGCACATTGGCAGAAAATGAATGGCGGAACGGCGACTGATATCGCGATCTGTCCGCTGTTGGCGCGCCCTTTAGCATCATTTTGTCCGCGCGTCACTATAGATGGAAAACAGCAAAGGCCGGCGCAAGGCCGGCCTCTTGAAACTCTGCGGCTGGAGACCGCTTACTTGCAGCTTTCAATCTGCTTCAGCGCAGCCGAGATGCCCGAAAGCGAATAGCTGTAGGAGGTGCCGGTGCCTTTGCGCGACACGGCATTCACCGTCATCGAATGACCGGTCTTCATCGCGGCGACCAGGGCGGGCTCCTGCGCCGCATTCTCGACCCAGCCGGCCTTGTCCTTGGTGAACATCACGAAGGTCTTATTGTCGATGACGACATTGATCTTCGAATTTTCCTTCACCGTGTAACCCATCATCGCCTGCGGTTCGTAGGAGATGTTCTGGCCCGGACGCTGCGAGACGATGAAGAAGTTGTCGCCGTGGTCGACGCTTGCCGGCTGCTTTGCCGTCGGAACCGACAACACGTAGCAGACGGTGCTGGCGCCCGACTTGTAGGAGTAGGCGCCCCATGCCTGGAACTGCTGGATGCGGTTCGGCGCGGCCTGCTGCGCTGCCGCAACTCCGGCCATGGCAAGGGTGAGTGCGAGAGCGGATACGATACTTTTTACAAACATGGATTCCTGCCGGTTCTTGCGATTCAAGGCCCGAAGCGATCATAGCGGGCGCCGCATAATCACGATCTGCTTTATTTTGACTTAATTCAGGTTACCAAATGGTCAACAATAGCTGCGATTTGTATCTGCCTGTGTCATTTCAGCTCGGGTACCAATTTTCGCCCCTTTGACGGTATCGGCCGCGACACGGTGCCCCGATGGCACTGGCCGTCCGTTCGGCTGAATTTAAGACACAAAGATTCAGGCAAGAGTTTGACCTTTCCCAAATCCGTTGTACCTCAGTAAGACTTGGAAATCCGATACGAAATTATTGCCGCAGGGGGCTCGTGAGGGGACATGGATGCCGAGCAAAGACAGCGTTTCGCTGCCCTCGCGAAGGCCGTCGCCAGGGATCGCGACCAGCAGGCCTTTTCCATCCTGTTCGACTATTTCGCACCGCGGCTGAAAGCCTGGCTGATGCGCCAGAAGATGACATCAGCCGAGGCCGAGGAACTGGTCCAGGAGATCATGATCGTGCTTTGGCATAAGGCGGATCTCTACGATGCCACGCGATCTTCCCTTTCGACCTGGCTTTTCCGCATTGCTCGGAACCGCCGCATCGACGTGCAGCGCCGCACCAATACCCGCATCTTCGACGAGACCGATCCGGCCCTGCAGCCGTCGGCCGAGATCGGCGCAGATGAAATCATCGACAATGATGATCGCGACGCCAGGATCCGCGCCGCCGTCGGCCAATTGCCGGAGGAGCAGCGCGACATGCTGCGTGCCGCCTTCTTCCTTGGTCAATCGCATTCGGAGATCGCCGAAGCGACCGGGCTGCCGCTCGGCACGGTGAAATCGCGTATCCGGCTCGCCTTCGGCAAGCTCCGCAAGGTGCTGGAGCGCGAAAACGCTTAAATAGTTTTCATCGTTTCCTCAGTCCGGTCGGCCAGAACGCGGTCGGCTGCCTCGTAGTGACCTGGGCGGATATGGCCGCGCACCATGGCGAAGGCGGCCGAGAGCACGGCGATGTCGTCGGAGAAGCCGATGACGGCGAAAACATCCGGGATCATGTCGACGGGCATGACGAAATAGGCGAGTGCTGCGAGCAGCACGCCGCGCACTTTCGTCGGCGTCTGCGGATCGAGCGCACAGTAAAACCCGGCAATGACATCGCGTGAGAACGGAATCTGCCGCACGGCGCGGCGGAAGGTCGGCCAGAATTTCTGCCTGACCGTCTTCTCCCGCCGGCTCTGGGTGTCCTCGTCGCCTGGCAACAGAATTTCCCCGAACTTGACCTCGTCCATCCCTTCCATCCTTTCGTCCCTGCGAACATATGGTGATGGCGCGAACTCTTTCAATCGGCCCCGCTTTTAGACGCCGCGTCGGGTCGCGGCCTTGTCCATCGCCTTGGCGAGCTTGAAATCCAGCTCCGTCAGTCCGCCGGCATCATGCGTATTCAGCGTGACATCCACCCTGGAATAGACGTTGAACCATTCGGGATGGTGGTTGAGTTTTTCGGCGGTGATCGCCGCCTCGGTCATAAAGCCGAATGCCTCGATGAAATTCGAAAACTTGAATGTCTTCGATATCGATGAAGCCGCCTCATTGAGTACCCAGCCCGCAAGCCCGGCCAGTTGCGCCTCGACCGCGGTCCGTTCCAGTCTTTCCATTTTCATGCCATGGTCCTCTCATCTGCCGACAGGTTTACCGATGAAACGCATCAGCATCCTCTTCGTTTGCATGGGCAATATATGCCGTTCTCCGCTCGCGGAAGGAATTTTCAGCCATCTGGTCGCCGAGGCGGGCCTGACCGGCCGTTTCACGGTCGATTCCGCCGGCACCGGCGGCTGGCATGAAGGCGCACCGCCCGACCAGCGGTCGATTGCCACCGCCAAAAGCCACGGCATCGATATCTTGAGGCAACGCGCCCGCCGAATCCGCTCCAGCGATTTCAGGGATTTCGATCTGATCCTGGCGATGGACCGCGACAATGTGGCGGCGCTCGAAACGATCGCGCCGCCTGAGGCGACCATCGGCCTCTTCGGCGATATCGCGCTTGGAACGGGAGAGGATATTATGGCGGCCCGGCAGGTTTCGAGCTGGTCTATACCAGACTCTTGACCGGCTGCAGCAGCCTGCTCGAAGCGCTGGGCACCGAGCGCGCCTCGTGCAGCGGGAACACTTCCTCGGTGAGGTAGGGCCCGCCGCCGACCGATTCGCGCGACGACAGCAGCACGAAACGCGGCGCCGTGAAGGTTGACGTGTGGAAATTGCCGCGTCCGGCCAGATATTGCACGACATCGTCGAGCCGCGAGGATTTGAGCCGTGCCAGCGTCACATGCGGCGTGAATTTGCGGGGATCCGGCGGCAGCCCGATGCGCTGGCAGATCCGCTCGATCTCGCCCTGCAGGGCATACATCTCCGGCGATTGAGAAACGCCGGCCCAGACCGAATGCGGTTTCTTCGAGCCGAAGGAACCGATGCCTTCGAGCCGGAACTGGAATTCCGGCCGATCGATCCGGTCGAGGCGTTCTACGATTTCATCGGCCGTGCGGCCGTCGACATCACCGATAAAGCGCAGGGTGATGTGGTAATTTTCCACATCGATCCATCGTGCTCCGGGGAGGCCACCGCGCAGCAATGAAAGGCTCATCGCCGCATTGCGCGGAATTTCGAGGGCGGTAAACAGTCTCGGCATAACGAGCACTCCCCGAATCTTTTGCAGTGCTTACACGGAATCATGCAATCAATGACCGCGCAAGCCCCTATTTCTTCACAGAAGAAATCGTCCCGACGAAATTTGTGACATCGGCTTCCATCTTCTGAACCATGACATCGACGCCCTTCGCATTCGGATGCATGCCGTCGTCGAGTTTAAGCCCCGCATCGAGCGCCACGCCGTCGAGAAAGAAGGCATAGAGCTTAACTCCGTGTTTCTCCGAAAGTTTCCGATAAATCGGATTGAAGCGTGCAGCATAATCCGCCCCCATATTGGGCGGCGCCATCATGCCGACCAGCAGCACGGCAATGCCGCGCTCCTTCAGCCGCGTTATCATCTGGTCGAGATTTTTCTCGCTTTCTTCTGGCGGGATGCCGCGCAGCGCATCGTTGGCGCCGAGTTCGAGGATGACGCCGTCGGTGCCGTCGGGTATCGACCAGTCGATCCGCGCAAGCCCCCCTGTCGTCGTGTCGCCGGAGACCCCGGCATTGGCAATAGTGACGTCTAGCCCCTTCGCCTTCAGGGCCGCCTGCAGCTTTTCCGGAAAGCCGTCGCCGGGCGGCAATTGGTAGCCCGCCATCAAACTGTCCCCAAAACCGACGAGGTTGATCGTCCGGGCATTGGCCGCGGCGGCAAAGATCAGTGAGACGGCAATGACGGTGAATTGAAGCGCGGCAACTTTAAATCTCATTCTGGCTTCCCTAGATTGGCGAAGTGCCGTTATGCGGCTGTTTCGTTATAGATTTATATAGGGCGATTTCTGTTGGCAAAAACCATCATCGAGTTGAAGGGCGCCGATCTGACGCTTGGCAGTGCGGCCGCTTCGGTGCATGTGCTGAAGGGCATCGACCTCGATATCGCATCAGGCGAATCCGTCGGCATCGTCGGCCCGTCCGGATCCGGCAAGTCGACCCTGCTGATGGTGCTTGCCGGGCTGGAGAAGCTCGACAGCGGCGAAATCAATATCAACAACACGCCGATCCACGCGCTGAGCGAGGATCAGGTCGCCGATTTCCGCGGCCGCAACATCGGCATCGTCTTCCAGTCCTTCCACTTGATCGCCAACATGACGGCGCTGGAAAACGTCGCCGTGCCGCTCGAACTTGCCAATGTCGGCAACGCCTTCGAGATCGCCCATCGCGAGCTGAAGTCGGTCGGCCTCGGTGAACGGCTGAACCACTATCCCGGCCAGCTTTCCGGCGGCGAACAGCAGCGCGTGGCGATCGCCAGGGCGCTCGCCCCCTCGCCCGCCCTGCTGATCGCCGATGAGCCCACAGGCAATCTCGACACCGAGACCGGCCGTCAGATCGCCGACTTGCTGTTTTCCAAACAGGCCGAACGCGGCATGACTTTGCTTCTCGTCACCCACGACGTCTCGCTTGCGAACCGCTGCTCGCGCCAGATCCGCGTCCGATCCGGCCGGATCGAAGGCGACAGCGCCACCCGCCGTAGCGAGGCGGCAATCGCATGAGCATCATCACGCCGCGCGTTTCGCTCGCTTTTCGCCTGGCGCTCCGCGAGCTGCGCGGCGGCATTCGCGGCTTTTACATCTTCCTCGCCTGCATCGCGCTCGGCACCGGGGCGATTGCCGCCGTCAATTCGGTCTCACAGTCGATCACCGATACGATCGCCTCGCAGGGACAGGAGCTCTTGGCCGGCGACGTCCGTTTCGAACTCAACAACCGCGAAGCCACGCCTGAGGAAATGGCTTTCCTCGACGGCCTCGGTACCGTTTCGGTGTCGACCGGCCTGCGCTCGATGGCCCGCAAGCCTGACGGTTCCGATCAGGCGCTGGTGGAGGTCAAGGCGGTCGACGACGCCTACCCGCTCTACGGCAGCTTCAAAGCCGAGCCGGACTATCCGCTCGCAGCTCTGCTTTCGGGCCAGGGCGGCACCTATGGCGCCGTGGCAGCGCCCCTCCTTCTCGATCGGCTGGGGCTTGCGGTCGGGGATGAATTGCTGCTTGGCAACGTCAAGCTCAGCATCACCGGCACCGTCAAAACCGAGCCGGATGCGCTGTCGGAAGGTTTCGGTTTTGCGCCGCGTCTGCTGGTCAGCCGCCGGGCGCTCGAAGCCTCCGGGCTGATCCAGACGGGAAGCCTGGTCGAACATGCCTATAAGATCCGGCTGGAAGACAAGGGCGCAATGTCGGGCATCCAGGCGCGCGCCGCCAAGGAATTCCCTTCTGCCGGCTGGGCCGTTCGGACCAGCGACCGCGCCGCGCCCTCGCTCACCGAAAACATCAACCGCTTCTCGCAGTTCCTGACGCTGGTCGGCCTCACCGCGCTGATCGTCGGGGGCGTCGGCGTCGCCAATGCCGTCCGCGCCTTCCTCGATTCCAAGCGCACCACCATCGCAACCTTCAAATGCCTCGGTGCGCCGGCGCAGGTCGTCGTTCTGATCTATCTTTTCCAGATCGCCATCATCGCCCTTGGCGGCATCACGATCGGCCTTCTCATCGGCGCCCTGTCGCCGATCTTCGCCGCCCAGTTTCTGGCGCAGTTCCTGCCGGTCTCGACGGCGCCGACGCTTTATCCCGGCGCCTTGCTGCTGGCGACGCTCTTCGGCATCCTGACGACGCTCGCCTTCGCCATCCTGCCGCTCGGCCATGCCCGCGAAGTGCCGGCGACCGCGCTCTTCCGCGAGCAGGGCTTCGAGGCCCGCCGCCTTCCCTCCTGGCCCTACATCCTGCTGGCCGCGCTGTTCATGGTCGCCCTTGCCGGCCTTGCCATCCTCACCGCCTATGACCGCTTCATTGCCGTCGTCTTCGTCGGCGCGATCGTCTTCGCCTTCGTCGTGCTGCGCCTGGTCGCAGCAGCGATCGCCTGGCTTGCGCGTCGCAGCCCGCGGGTCAACTCGCCGGCATTGCGGCTTGCGATCGGCAACATCCACCGCCCCGGCGCATTGACGCCCTCGGTCGTGCTCTCGCTCGGCCTCGGCCTGGCATTGCTGGTGACGCTGACCCTTATCGACGGAAACCTGCGCCAGCAGCTGACCGGCCGCATGAATGAGGGCGCGCCGAACTTCTTCTTCGTCGATATCCAGAGCGCCGAGGTCGATGCTTTCCGTGCTCTCGTCCAGGCACAGGCGCCGAAGGGCAAGCTGATGGAAGTGCCGATGCTGCGCGGCCGGATCATCGCCTTCAACGGCGAGGACGTCAGCAAGATGAACGTCCCGGCCGCCGGCCGCTGGGTGCTGAACGGCGATCGCGGCATCACCTACGCCGACACCCTGCCGGAAAATGCCGCGCTGACCGAAGGCAGCTGGTGGGACAAGGATTACAGCGGCGAGCCGCTCGTCTCCTTCTCCTCGGAAGAAGCCCATGAACTCGGCCTGAAGATCGGCGACAAGGTCACTGTCAACGTGCTCGGCCGCAACATCACCGCGAAGATCGCCAATCTGCGCCGCGTCCAATGGGAATCGCTATCGATCAATTTCGTCATGGTCTTCTCGCCGAATACCTTTCGCGGCGCCCCGCATGCGTGGCTGGCGACGCTGACCGATCCCGCCTCGACGCCGGCAGAAGATGCGGCGATCCTGAAATCCGTCACCAACACCTATCCGACGATCACCAGTGTGCGCGTCAAGGACGCGATCGATATCGTCAACCAGCTGGTGGCGCAGCTTGCAACCGCAATCCGCGCCGCGGCCTCGGTCGCCCTCATCGCCTCGATCCTCGTCCTTGCCGGGGCCCTTGCCGCCGGAAACCGGGCGCGCACGCACGACGCGGTGGTGCTGAAGACGCTCGGCGCCACCCGCGCCATGCTCATTCGCGCCTTCAGCTACGAATATCTGATCCTGGGGCTGGCAACCGCGATCTTCGCGCTGATGGCCGGCAGCGTTGCCGCCTGGTTCATCGTCGCCCGCATCATGCACCTGCCCTCGACCTTCCTGCCCGATGTGGCGGGGCTGACACTCGTCACCGCCCTCGTCCTGACGGTCGGCATCGGCCTGATCGGCACCTGGCGCATCCTCGGCCAGAAGGCCGCACCCGTCCTGCGCGAGCTTTGACCGGGCAGCGGCAGCCAAACCCTTCACCTTACGGCGATTTAACCGGCCGGGCCGTTGCAACCCTCTTGTTTGCGATGAACGAAAGCCTCATATTGTCGGCAGGCATGCTGGAGCTCCGCAGCGGCGCCCGGGTCGAAAACCCGACACCGTATCTCCATCGGAGCTTTTAAGAGGAAACTATGGCTGACCTTCGTAACTATCAAAGCCGCGCTCAGACCGGCGAGATGATTGATCAAGGCCTGCGCGCTTATATGCTCAAGGTTTACAACCTGATGGCGCTGGGTCTGGCGATCACCGGCGTGGCGGCATATCTCGGATTCAACTTCGCTGTTCAGGACGAACAACTCACCCAGTTCGGCGTGCTGCTGTTCCAGTCGCCCTTGCGCTGGGTCGTGATCCTCGCGCCTCTCGCGGCTGTCTTCTTCCTGAGCTTCCGCATCAATAGCATGAGCGTGGCCGCCGCACAGACGACCTTCTGGGTCTATGCCGGCCTGGTCGGCCTGTCGCTCTCGTCGATCTTCCTGGTCTACACGGGCCAGAGCGTCGTTCAGACCTTCTTCGTCACCGCCGCCTCCTTCGGCGCGCTGTCGCTTTACGGCTACACGACGAAGCGTGATCTGTCAGCGATGGGTTCGTTCCTGGTCATGGGTCTTTTCGGCCTGATCATCGCTTCGATCGTCAACGTCTTCTTGGCCTCGTCGGCCATGCAGTTTGCGATCTCGGTGATCGGCGTTCTGATCTTCGCCGGCCTCACCGCCTACGACACGCAGCGGATCAAGGAACTGTACCTGGAAGCCGATGACGTCGCCGTGGCCGGCCGCAAGGCGATCATGGGCGCGCTGACGCTCTATCTCGACTTCATCAACCTCTTCATGTTCCTGCTGCAGTTTATGGGCAACCGCAAATAAGCAAGCGGACAGAGATCGAAAAGGCGGCTTCGGCCGCCTTTTTTGTTGCGCTCATTTTGCCGGGATGGTTTTAAAGCGTGTCGCGCAAAAGTGTGCTGCGGTTTTGCGGCAACGACACGCGCAAAAACAAAGACCTAAAGCGCTAAGAGCGAATCTGAAAGATCGCGACGCGCTTTAGGAAGTCCTGCCTTCCTGATGGACCAGCCGCCAATGTCATTCCTCCTGCGCGACGCGTCGCAAGCCGATATTCCCGCCATCACCGGTATCTACCGGGAATCCGTTCTGAACGGCACGTCGAGCTACGAGATCATCCCGCCATCCGAGGCGGAGATGGCGCAGCGTTTTGCGGCGATCGTCGGCCAGCAATATCCCTATATCGCCGCAGCCGGTGCGGATGGCGGCATGCTCGGTTATGCCTATGCCTCGGCCTTTCGCGTCCGCCCGGCCTATCGCTGGATGGTCGAGGATTCGATCTATCTGGCGCCCGAAGCCCGCGGCCTCGGCATCGGCAAAGCATTGATGGCCGAACTGATCGACCGCTGCACCAATCTCGGTTTTCGTCAGATGATCGCCGTCATCGGCGGCGCCAGCCCCGCCTCGATCGCGCTTCATCTCAAGACGGGCTTCGTGGAGGTCGGCCTGATGCGGGGCGCCGGCTACAAACACGGCCGCTGGCTGGATACGATGCTCATGCAGCGCGTCCTCGGCGAGGGCATGACGACCGATCCGGATCCCTCCGCCTATCCCGGCACGCTGTTTGCCGGCTGATGCATGTGCCCGGAAGCGTGAAGCGGTTCCGGGATAACGACATGCAGAAAAAAGCATCCTACTTGTCGACGAGCTTCAGCGCCTTGTCGAACACCTTCAGCACCTGGTTCAACTCGTGACCGCGCTTCAGGATGGTGCCGTGGACGTTGATCACGGAATAGGCGCCCTGTTTGGCGGCGAGCTTGGGATTTTTCTCGATGCGGAAGAGCGGCATTTCGCCGGAGCGCTTGAAGACGGAGAACACCGCTTTGTCCTTCAGGTGATCGATGGCGTAATCGCGCCATTCGCCGTCACCGACCATACGACCGTAGATCCAGAGGATCGCGTCCAGTTCGCGCCGATGAAAGGTCACCGGAAGCGGGTCCTTGCTCTGCTTGTATTCCCTGAGATCGACGACGACTGAGGAACTATTGTCGACGGAACGGCTTTCGCCGTGTCGCAAATCCGGCTGATCTGTCATTCAGTCTCCAAGGCCTCTGCATGTGACAGGAGGGTGACAGTGTGCCCGAGCCGCCGCAAATTGCAAGAGCGCCGGCCGTCACATTCGGCCGCACTACAGCGCCGCGCGCAGCCCGCATGAACGCTGTAGCACTTTGAATCGGCGCATCGTCCGATGCGCGTGACAGCGCTGTCGCTTTCTCGGCAGCGCCGCATTTCAGTCAAAACAGCGCCTCATTTGCAGGAGATTTATGAATCCCGGTTTGGCGCCAGCGCGCCAAAGGGCCCGGCGGAGCGTATCGACCTTAACCCCAGCCCCGAATACGCTCAGCCGGGCCGCCCGGTACTTCACCCGCAAGCGGATGAAATCTCAGATATTTTTGCCAGCCATTACCACGGTCGCGCCAAGGATCGCCGCCGGATCGCCGTTGTCGTCCGCCGATTGCAGCAGGATCGCGCAGCCCTCGAGCTGCGGCCGCTGCAGGACGCTGGCCGGCAGCGTCAGACTGGTCGCGTTGCCGTCCCACATGCCGACCGTTTCGACATTGGTGACGCTGTGCAGATAGGACAGCTTCTTTCCGCTGTTCTCGCCTTTTTCGACCTCGATCGTCTTTTCCTTGTCGAAATAGACCATCACCACATTGGCTTTGCCCTGCCCCGCGCCGATCTTGATTTCCAGCTCGTCGCCGCGCATTGCCGCGCTGATGGGAACGGTCAGCCCGTTGCCTTCGCCGCTATAGGTGTCGATCTTGCTGTTGATGCCGTTGAGATCGGCGCCGGCCAGGTGGCCGCGCCCGTTGACGATCGCCTGCGGCGTATAGACGTTGCTGCGGCCCATTGTTCTCGCATAGCCGTATTGCCGCTCGGTGTTTTCCTTGGAGCTCAGCGTATCGGCCCAGCCGAGATAATTCCAGTAATCGACATGATAGGCGAGCGCGATGACATCGCCCTGGCTCACCAGCTTGCGGAAAGCGGCGTCAGCAGGAGGACAGGAAGAGCAGCCCTGCGCCGTGAAAAGTTCGACGACACCTTTCGGCGTGCCGTCTTCGGCCTGTAGCGGGCCTGAGAGAACAACGCCGGCGATCAGCGGAATCAAAAAACGGGGGGACATTCACCTGCACCTCTTTTTCAGCGCCGACGGCGTGATTGAACCGGAAGCACTGACATATGAACGTACGAATAATCCTTCCGGGTCCAAACGAAAAGTCACGAACGGGTGAGACGCAGCGCGACCGGAACCCGCATAAAACAAATCATCGTGAGCCCCCGCAAATCCCGTGGCCGCAAAGAAAGGCCGCCGGAAACTGCTCTCCGGCGGCCATTATCATGCGAGGCTATTAACAATCAGGCAGCGAGGTCGCGCAGAACCGTCTGCAGGATGCCGCCATTGTTGAGGTAGACCACCTCATCGAGCGTATCGACGCGCGACAGCAGCGGAACTTCCTTCACGGTGCCGTCGCCATAGGTGATCTTGGCGATCTTCTTCTCACGCGGCTTGATCTTGTCGAGGCCTTCGATGGTGACCAGCTCGTCGCCCTTCAGGCCGAGGCTCTGCCAGGTCGTGCCCTCTTCGAAGACGAAGGGGATGACGCCCATGCCGACCAGGTTCGAGCGATGGATACGCTCGAAGGACTGAGCGACGACAGCCTTGACGCCGAGGAGGTTGGTGCCCTTGGCAGCCCAGTCGCGCGAAGAGCCGTTGCCGTATTCGACACCGGCGAAGATGACGAGCGGCACGCCTTCGGCCTTGTACTGCATGGCGGCGTCGTAGATCGATGTCTCCTCCTTCGACGGATAGTGGATGGTGTAACCACCTTCCTTGCCGTTCGGGCCGAGCATGTGGTTGCGGATGCGGATATTGGCAAACGTGCCGCGCATCATCACTTCATGGTTGCCGCGGCGCGTGCCGTATTGGTTGAAGTCGGCAACGGCGACCTCGTGGTCGATGAGGTAAGCGCCGGCCGGCGACGCCGCCTTGATCGAACCGGCCGGCGAAATGTGGTCGGTGGTGATCTTGTCGCCGAACAGGCCGAGGACGCGTGCGCCCTTGATGTCGGAGACGCCGGTGCCCTTCTTGCCCATGCCGACGAAGTAAGGCGGGTTCTGGACATAGGTCGAATTGTCATCCCAGGCATAGGTCTGGCCCGGCGGAACCTGAACGGCCTGCCAGTTGACGTCGCCCTTGAAGACGTCGGCATACTTGCTTTCGTAGAGCTCGCGGGTCACGTATTTCAGGATGAATTCCTGGACTTCCTTCGAGGTCGGCCAGATGTCCTTGAGATAGACCGGGTTGCCGTTCTGGTCTTCGCCGATCGGCTCCTTGGTCAGGTCCTTCTGCACCGTGCCGGCGAGCGCATAGGCGACGACGAGCGGCGGCGAAGCCAGATAATTCGCCTGCACATCGGGCGAAATGCGTCCTTCGAAGTTACGGTTGCCGGAGAGAACGCCCGATACGATCAGGCCCTTGTCGTTGATCGTCTTCGAGATCGGCGCCGGCAGCGGGCCGGAATTGCCGATGCAGGTGGTGCAGCCGAAGCCGACGAGGTTGAAGCCGAGCTTATCGAGATCGGCCTGCAGGCCCGACTTGGCGAGATATTCACCGACGACCTGCGATCCCGGCGCCAGCGAGGTCTTGACCCACGGCTTGGTCTTCAATCCCTTGGCAACGGCGTTGCGGGCGAGAAGGCCGGCGGCGATCAGCACCGATGGGTTGGAGGTGTTGGTGCAGGAGGTGATGGCGGCAATCGCCACGTCGCCATGACCGAGATCGAAATCCGTGCCTTCGACCGCGTAGCGGTTGTCGAGCTGGCCGGGCTTCTTGTAGTCGGCTTCCATTGAGCCGGCAAAACCGGAGGCAATGTTTTCGAGCGCGATGCGGCCTTCCGGACGCTTCGGGCCGGCCATCGACGGGACGACGTCGCCGAGGTCGAGTTCCAGCGTGTCGGTGAAGACGAGATCCGAACCGTCGCCGTCACGCCACATGCCCTGGGCCTTCGAATAGGCTTCGACGAGCGCGATCCGGTCATGCGTGCGGCCGGACATGGTGAGGTAGTTGATGGTTTCCCCATCGACCGGGAAGAAGCCGCAGGTAGCGCCGTATTCCGGCCCCATGTTGCCGATCGTTGCGCGGTCGGCGAGCGGCATATTGTCCATGCCGGGGCCGAAAAATTCGACGAACTTCGAAACGACGCCCTTCTTGCGCAGCATCTGCACGACGGTCAGAACGAGGTCGGTCGCGGTCACGCCTTCCTTGAGCTTGCCGGTCAGCTTGAAGCCGATGACTTCGGGAAGCAGCATCGAGACCGGCTGGCCGAGCATCGCCGCTTCAGCTTCGATACCGCCGACGCCCCAGCCGAGCACGCCGAGACCATTGATCATCGTCGTGTGGCTGTCGGTGCCGACGCAGGTATCGGGATAGGCGATCGTCTCGCCGTCTTCTTCCTTGGTCCAGACGGTCTGGCCGAGATATTCGAGATTGACCTGGTGACAGATGCCGGTGCCGGGGGGAACAACGCGGAAATTCTTGAAGGCCTGCTGCCCCCACTTCAGGAAGCGGTAGCGCTCGCCGTTGCGCTGGTATTCCAGCTCGACGTTACGGGCGAAGGCCTGCGGCGTACCGAACTCGTCGACGATCACCGAGTGGTCAATGACGAGATCGACGGGAACCAGCGGGTTGATCTTCTCGGGATCGCCGCCGAGGGACACCATCGCGTCGCGCATCGCGGCAAGATCGACAACGGCCGGAACGCCGGTAAAGTCCTGCATCAGCACGCGCGCCGGGCGATAGGCGATCTCGTTTTCGACTGCACCCTTATTGTTCAGCCATTCGGCAACGGCCAGGATGTGCTCCTTGGTGACCGACTGGCCGTCTTCGAAACGCAGCAGGTTTTCCAGCAACACCTTCATCGAATAGGGAAGCTTCGAGACGCCGGGCAGACCGTTTGCCTCAGCCTTGGGCAGGCTGTAATAGACATAGTCCTTTCCACCAACGGAAAGCGTGGAACGACAATTGAAACTGTCAAGAGATTTAGACACGAGAGACCCCGTTTCTGATAGCCAACACAGTCGTGCGAACGCCTATGCACTTAATGCACATCAGGATGCGGGTACGGCCATTTCCGCTGTCCGCACGTGGAACGGATGCTCCAAGTTCGGCGCAAGGATGAAATTCACGCCGACCGCTGGCGTGGTTGCCGGTCTTATAGATAATTTCCTAAAAACTTGCCATACCCGAGCAAGGTCAAAATCGGAGATTTTTTGACCACTCCGGAAGCCGAAACCAAGAAAGAGCCGACGCATGCATCTCACTGCCGAAAATCTGGCTGCAAGGCGCGGTGAGGATCTGATTTTCGTAAACATTTCCTTTCACTTGGCCGCCGGCGAGGCGCTCATTCTGGCCGGTAGAAATGGATCGGGAAAGTCCACTTTACTGCGCGTCGTCGCCGGCCTCCTGAGGCCGGAGAAGGGCACTGTCATCTTCCGCGACGGAGAGGTCCGGGAAGACAGGCATCCGGGCGAGGCCAGCCACTACCTCGGCCATCGGAATGCAATGAAGAATGAACTTACGGTTGCAGAAAATCTCGACTTCTGGCGCAGCTTTCTCGGAAGTACCGGCTCCTCCGTCGAGGATGCGGCTAGCGCCGTCGGCCTGTCGGGGATAACCCATCTTCCCTTCGGTTACCTCTCCGCCGGCCAGCAGCGCCGGATAGCTTTCGCCAAACTGCTCGTCGCCCACCGCCCCGTCTGGATCCTCGACGAACCCACGGCGGCCCTCGATGCCAGCGCCGACCGGCTGTTGGCCGGGTTGATCGAAGCGCATCTGGCAGAAGGCGGCATCGTGCTGGCAGCGACACATCAGCCGCTGGGATTGAAGAATACGCAGGAATTAAAGATGACGGGTTTTTCAGGTGTGGATGCGGGGGTATGGGGATGATGGTTTGCCGTGTCGCTACCCCCCTCTGCCCTGCCGGGCATCTCCCCCACAAGGGGGGAGATCGGCCAGGGGCACCCTCTTGCCCCAATGAAACGCCGCAGATAGCCGCGGCCGCTCGGCGCACGATTAAGGTTTCGCGAAGCCGGTGCATCATGCCCGGCAGGGCAGAGGGGGGTGCCGCCCCATCAACCGCACAGAGCCGCCCCGCATGACCGCCCTCTTCCTCCGCGATCTCAAACTCTCGATCCGCGCCGGCGGCGGCGCGCTGGTCGGGGTGCTGTTCTTTCTGACGGTCGTCGCCGTCATCCCCTTCGGCGTCGGTCCCGATCTCAAGCTGCTGTCGCGCATCGGCCCCGCCATCGTCTGGATCGGCGCGCTGCTGGCCGCACTTCTCGGCCTCGACCGGCTGTTCCAGGCCGAGCGCGACGACGGCTCGCTCGACCTGATGCTGATGCAGGATACGCCGCTCGTTCTCACCGTACTCGTCAAATGCTTCGCCCACTGGACGGCGACCAGCCTACCGCTGG
>Ga0209673_1001528_pt1 | contig 21097 bp, 29 predicted proteins | sample AraplaCol_mMS_r2_2_FD_184274 | JGI IMG/M metagenome (GOLD analysis project Ga0209673, IMG submission 184274) | Arabidopsis root microbial communities from North Carolina, USA - plate scrape MF_Col_mMS_r2 (SPAdes) (version 3) | ecosystem: Host-associated > Plants > Roots > Endosphere | place... | reverse complement strand
TTTTTTTTTTTTTTTTGTTTTTCGATTCATGGTGGTCGGAGTCGGAGTCGGTGCATGGATTGGGGATCTGGTTCTATTTTGTTCTGTTCTTCCCCATACATTCTATATCCCTCTTTGTATATACGTGCCGAGATTTAGACCACATTGAGTGCATATTATACCAATATTTCATCATTCCGAGCTTAAAAGAAATTCAAGGAATACTCATAGAGGTAGTACTAGTAGTACCGGGTTATCATCAAGATTGGGTTAGCTAGCACTCCCATTTATAGAATTTAAATCTCAAGTGGACTGACTTTTGTAGGTCTTCTATCCCCCAATGCCCCAGAGCTACGGTCCTTGGTATAGCCCCGCAGCACTAATACAGGGAAATATTAGACGAGGTCGGTCAAGAATACTACTATGTAATATTTACTAGTCGAGGTATACTATTTATTTAAGACCTTCTATGCAATAGAACACTAGTGTGATGGAGGTGGACAAAGAAAGGTTAGCTAAGCTGCCCAAGTGGATGTTGCGGCTTCAAATCGCCCCCAAATGCAGTCAACTCGAGAATCCTTTGTTGGAACATAAATAGTCTCCTCGCAACGCCAAAAGGCCCCGCAAATTCCTCAACGTTTTCAATCTTGTCCACTAGCACTGCACCAGGGTGCCAGAAGTCGATGTAATCCACTGACAAGGCAAGCGTTCAAACAATCTTCAAACTTGAAAGTTGCTCTCAGAATCACCTGACGCCATGGGTTTACTATCCAACACACCCCCAGAGATATGGTGTCTTATATTTAAGGCTGTAAGTTTGGCGCCTAATGATAAGCTAAGATTCCAAAATTCACGGGTGTTCAAGCTGTCGTTCAATCGCGAACTAACCACTATCGCACCATTTTATCAAGCTACCGGCTCAAAGTGATCTTGTGGTGGTTTGTAGAGTGTGTAAACTCTTCGACACGCTTGCCACCCCACTGTTATACCAGTCGGTCATCTTCCGTTCGCCAATGTTCGACAAATATTTGGACTGGGCGGAATTCCCTGATGATATTAAAGTCAGAACCGAGTCCAAATCAATTCCACTTCGATTCAACCCCTTATATCGGCTTTTGGATGAAGGAAATGAGGTTCTTCGAGCATTTGTGCGAAAGATTACCATTGAAGATTGGCGCAGCACGGACAAAACGCTGGTTTGGCCAAAATTACAGGCTCCGCAGAACCTCTTGGCCGGACTGATTGAGAAATTGCCGAATTTGGAAGAAGTCTAGTAAGATTTGAGAGTCGCTATGGGAGCCTTCGTTGCTGATTGATGATGGTTTTTACCCCAGTTTCGAAGGAGAATTACCAATTACGGCCGAATTGATTGATGCAATGCTCACTCACAAGAGGACTCCGAAGCTCTATCTCCTAGGTGAAGATGGACATACTCCGACAACAACTAGTCTTCCATTTGTCCCGGAGGTACGAATCAGCGTGGATGCTGAGGCCACGCGGCCAGACGGAGATGTTGACTTCGAGCCACAAAGGTTAGCCCTGCATGAGATTTTTGCCGCATATCCCAACCTTGAAAGTCTGTCGGTATCAGTCAACAGGCTGGTAGGGGGCTGTGTGCTGGACATGAGTCCCCGATGTACACAGATCTTGCCGCTCTCCCTGCACGAGAACGCGACCATTCCACCCTTGCAACGTCTCTCACTGAGTGGCTATAAGATCCAGAAAAACGAGCTATCGACTTGGAAAACCAGATTTCCGTGGGATAAGCTAAAGTCACTTAGCTTAGGGGTTCAGGATAATTACAATGTCCTTGAGGTAGCTACTGGCCATGTGCATGACCTGAGAGGATTTGAAATCACGGGGTATTGTTTCAGTTGGAGTGAACCCAATTCCCCGAGAGGGTTAGAAAAATTCTTATCCTCTTTCAATTCCCTGGAAAGTTTGATTGCCAAAGGGCCCGTGCCGCCAATAAGTTCGGTGATACATCATTCCAACCTCAAACATCTGTGTTTGCATGCTATCGAACAGCCAAATAAAGAGAGAACTACGCTCAGTGTGGAGGAGATAAAGAGCTTGGATCGGAATCTACCTATGCTTAGTAGCTTGGAGATGGATCTGGACCCCAAGAACACATGGGTAAGCAATGAGAATGATCACTCCATGTTGGACCTAGCTAATTTTTAATTTTTAATTTATTTTTTAGCCTGACAACAAGCTTATAAAAGCTATCGCAACGAGATTTCGCAATCTTCGTCAGATTTCGATACACTTCGGGCTTGGAGTAGCCCGAGCAGAAATGGAAGTGGAGAAGTATCAGAAATCAGACAAATTCGATCCATATGATCTTGAATCAGCGGACATTGAACAATTCTTTGTTTTGTTGACTGAAGAATCAGCACAGAAATTTGGCAAGCAGTTCCTTGAATATAGAGGCCCCTCGAACTTGAAGAAGTTTACTCTAAAGACAGGAGAAGATTTGCGCTGGTTTCCTCAATGGCCACCCGAATACTCCGAGGCAGAAAAGAGATGTGCTAAAGTATTTGAACTTGATACTTCTCAGACACAAAATGGCGAGATAGGTCTGAAAGAATTGGATACGCCGTACGCTCGTTTTGAATGCATGCTGAACAGAATCCATGACCATGGAGGATATGACAACGGCACTATAGAAGCATCGCAACGCATAAACGAGCCTCGCATACTGAAGTGACCGAGTTTCGACGCTTGAGAAAGTGAAATCTAGTGTTTATCGCTTTTCGAAATTGAACTTTTTTGAGCATCTGATGTATCATGATAGTCTGCCAGTGCTTGGAATCATATATTCCTAAATCCTCCATCTATTCCACTATAATGTACTAGTGATAGAGTACTGAGATCCAAGGTTGTACTAATAGCTGACTTATTCTGCAACGTCAGGAATGGTCTAGATTGAATGAAGGACGACAAGCAATGTCCTAGTAAACGAATCCTGCTCCTGGAACCAGTGGCGGTAACCTTACCTTGGAAGAAAGTACTGGTACCTGGATATCTGTTCAAGGTGATAAGGTTCATTGAATTTTTAAATTGAACATTGGAAGGTCATTTAAGTCGGACCAGTTCGAGATGCAATATATACAACAATATCAGAAAATCCAGCCCCAAAGCCCCAATTAAGGAACAGATAAACAAAACGAGCCATCAAAACAGGCGAAGCTATTCGGTAACACTATCCTGGATACTCCGCAGAGCACTCATCTTATGCGCAGGGTCAATGGCAACAGCATTACGAGCCCGACGTCTCGCATCCGTCCAAAGCATAAACTCCCCATAACTCTTCGGCATAACATTGATATCCTTCTCAACAAGGAAAGTATAATTGAACATGCCAGTAGATTTCTTCGTACCGTGCTCGACATCACGGACCTTAGTATCAACGCGAACTTGCACCTTTGTGAACTTGGAATGGCCCTCCTCCCGTTCTTCAGGCTCGGTGAAAGCTACCGTTGCGCGGAGGTAGAGGACACTTCCTACGGGTACGGGGTTTTCAAAGGTACTCGGATCCAGTGCTAAGAAGTTTGGACGGGCGTGTGCGAAGGAGGCGGCGCAGCAGAAGGCGAGTTCGAAGGATTGTTTTAAGAGGAAACCACCGAAGATCATGAAGTTGTGTCTGTTTCGATCTTGGGGTTGCATGATCATTGCTGATTTGAGGACGGTGTCGCTCATGAAGACTTGGTTTTCTGGGCGAGTGGATGGGACTTGTGGGTCTTGGTGTTGTTTAGTATATACTGAGTGGTGGGAGTTAAGGGGGGGGGGGAAAAGGACTCACTCAGATATGACATCTCTTTGGTCCACATTGAATGAATCAAGTTACTCTCTTCGTCATCGGGTGCCTTCTCAAGGAGACTGCGAGTGCGCAGAGCTTTCTTTGCTTGATAGTTGGCTTCGCCCTTCTTGAAGAGTTTCTCCTCTTCTGGACTTTCTAGGATAAGAGGTGCAACGGGGACAGGCCTGTCATATAAAAATTAGCATTCGATGCCATGAATTGACTGATGATTGATACATAACATACTTTTTTGTTGCTGGGTCGAGGGAAACCATTGTGAATGCACAGGTAATCAACACATCTTCAGGTTGAGCAGGTTGTCCATCCGGACGAATTTTCGAGACCTGGCACGAGACTTCCATACTGGATCGACCGGTAGCATATGAGACTTGACCGCTCAATTCAAGGTCGCAGATTTCCATCAAGGGATGCTCAATGGTAATACGATCCACCGCAGCGGTGACGGTACTGACACCCTCGCCGGTATGACGGTAGGCAATGACACCAGCAAGAGCATCGAGATCCATGAGTAGTGAGCCAAGTCTATAAAATGTTAAAATCCTGGCTTGTTGAACATGGCATTGATCAAAGAGGGTATGTTCTCACCGAATATGACCCGATGCATTGAGGTATGTATCAAGCAACCACTTATCCTGAGCTAAAGGCAGAACCTGCAAAAAGAAAAGACAAATATCCATCAGTCACGTATCAAATAGCTTAAGTACTGCCAATAATAACGGGCAATACATACAGCACTGTAATAACTGTCTGACATCTTCTTCGGCGTCACATCAGGTTTAACAGCCGGAGGCTTAACGCCCTTCTTCGCACCCTTAGCCACCTCCCGACTCTCATTCAAAGCATCGATCCATGGCGTCTTGACCCGGCCAGTCCAAACACGACGTTTCTCCTCGCCATTGCAGGCCGTCGCGTGGAATTTGCGCGAGGTGCTCAAGCTCGGCGATTGTGCGGCGATTGCTAATGTCGCGCGAGCAGGGGTAGCACTTGATGTAAGTGCTTTAGTCCTAGCAAGGACGGACCTTCTACCGGCAAGACCGATCATTTTCGGGGGTTTGATCTTTGTAGATTGCTTGTTGGGGAAATTTGGGGTTCGAGATGAGCTGAAAATTGATGGATTAGTATGAGCGATGACGCTGTTGGTTCCCGAGGTGTCGGCCCGATCGGGTTAGTGCCCGGACATTCTCGGGTTGTGAGTACCGAAAGTTGCGGCTTTTGTATGGTTGTGGGTTCAATGGAGAACTCTATTAATAAATAATTACTTGAGATATATTCTTTGACTTTTATCTTGGGGATGGCATTGGTTATGGGTGATATTGCTCGAGTCATTGGGTGGAATGGACTAGGGTTATTGTAGTTTAAGATGCATGCTGGTAGTTCCTCCGGGTTTCTGAAACAATGAACTATGCAAGTAGATCCGCCAAGGTTAGAGCCTATTCTAATGTAAAACTGGAGTTGGGATCTGTGTTTGAGAATAGCATAATCTGGGGTAATCTCTGGATTCTGATTTATCGGATCACTTATTACTTTGGCTAAATTTCCCATCACAAGAATCGTATGCTATTGTACAGATGGAGCCATTCCATATTTAAAAGCGGATGGCAAATGGTGGCAAGGAAGAAAAATGACATGTGCAAATGAGACAGTACTCTAGATGCAAGAAACGAAGGGTATGGATCACGTCGGCACTGAGCGAGTGTTATGTACAAGTGGGTATCACTTGAGTGTGCAGAAAGTTGGGACACAAATGAATAATGACAAGATGTGCTGTGATAATATGTGCGCCATATCGGAGGGTATGAACAAGAACGCCGATGGAGAAAGTTGGACAATGAATGATGCCGCAGTTATTGAGGGAAAAGAAGGTGTTGTGAGGTCGAGTCGTTGAACCGAGGATTTTCGAAAATAAGGCTCAGAGAATGAGAGCAGCGAAAGTCAATACCAATGACAGAGCTACTCCATTGGACATCCGAGCAGCAGAGTTGATAGTGGCCGAATCAGAATCTGACGTTGAATCCGAATCCGATGCTGAAGTGCTCGAAGTTGATGTGCCAGTGGTGATTGCAGCAGAAGAAACCTCCGAGCTGCTGTCTGTAGCTGCTGCTATAGTACCAGTTACCGTCGCCGTGGGAGCAACGTAAGTCCCATTTCCAGAGTCCGCGCTTGCCTTCGTGCCAAAGCCGATCTGTCCATGGTCGAAATCAAAGACGGTGTATACATTCTTCAGGAAAACATCGCCGAGGAGCCAGGTGTTTGCCCCGGAAGATTGGTGACTGACAATTGTCGAGATACACTGTGAGCTATCATCTTCATCCTCTGATCCGATGTAATCTTCCGGCTTGATAGAGTATTTGACGCCGGAGAATTCAAATTCAACGGTGGTCGCCGAGTCACAAGGAATGATGTAGTTATCGCCAGACTGGGAAGAGCCTGGAACCAAGCCGAAGAAAATCTTAGCGTCATTAGGTGGAATGAAGACATAGGTAGATCCACTGTCGATGATAGCGGATTTGCCGGTAAAGTTGCAGGCTTGGCCATCGACATAGGCATCGTCGAGTGCGATAGTCCAGGTTTCGGCATTCGTGGGGCTGTAACTGATCTCTCCATCGAATTTAGTAGTGTCGACTGTTCCAAAATTGATTTCGCCATTTTTCTTGTCGTCGGAGGAGCGGGAGAGGCTGAGCCCAATAATGTTATTCGAGAGGACACCCTGATCGGCGATAGTATCCATAAAGGAGGGAATCTTCCAACCCCCGGTGTACGAACGGCCCAGACCAAGAATTCCATCAAAAGGATAGCTGTCGAAAGCTTTCGTTGCTGATTCAGTGAATCCGAAGGAGAATGTCGCATCCAATCCGGCAATAGACATTGTATCATAACCTAGGTTTCCTTTCAATTGACCGCTACCATATCCCAGGCTGAATGTCGAATCATTTGAGTGATAGCTGCTCGACTCGGACACATTAAAAGTGTGATGGTTTGTGCAAGTTTCGGTGGTACAGTCGGAGCTAAAAACCCAGCTACTCGGGGATCCCGTATCCAACGCTAACCACATCTCTTTCTTCTGTGAGCCGACCTCAACTGTCGCGAAGTATGAAAAGTCCTTCCCATCTTGATCGACTGCGGCACTGTGCTCCGAAGTGGGGGTCTCTGACTTGACAATTTTGTAATAGTCGTCACGGCGGAACTTCTTGATATCGAGAGTTAAACCTTGGCTCTCGTCCTCTTCTGATCTTTCAGGAACTAAATTCCAAGGGAGAAATCGCCGGGCATTGTCTTGTCTGGTGGAGATGCTGATGCTTTTTGACACTTTAAGCTCCCACGGATAGAAGGCGTGAACGCATGTCGAAAGACCGGCGATGACCAGGCATGATGAGAGATGCATGATCCGATAATGGATCTTAGTAGCCGATGTAAGAAAGCCTCATTTGATGTTATGATCAATTGAGGTTATGTTGATAGTCGATGTTGTATCAGCTGTTGAAAATTCCGGTGGAGCGCAGGATCTCGGGTGTTACAGCAAAGCAAATCCGGGGTTCTGGGGCTAATGGAAAAGAAAAAAAGAAGCACGCAAAGAAACAACGACACGATCAGAGAAAACAGAAACAAGATAAAAGAATTAAAAGAGAAGATATAAGTATGAGACCAACGAAACTGAAAGAAAAGGAACGACAAGCAACGGAGCTGGGGGAGAGGTTGGAATGAAGTGAGATAATGCGAGGGGGAGAGGAGCAGAAGGTGGCGGACAGTTCTTAGGGTTCCACTTTCAATGGTGAACCTCTTGAGGAAAATCCCCCCCCCCCTGACAAGCCCAGTTCTTCCCAGTTCTCATCCAATGCTAGTACTGCTTCAGGGATAGCTTGGGCAGTTTGGATTACTTTGGACTCCACTTTCTACTCTTCCAGGCTGCGATCGACTGTTCAGTTGACACTAGCTCCACCGCTAGCCCTGTCGGCTCCTTTTCTGGTTCCAATTCAATTCACGTTCGGGGATTTCGAAAGATTCTATTGATAGTTAGCAGTCAACTATCCCCTATTTTATTGTATTATCTATATTTCCTCGCAGTATACCGTAGAAGGGTGGCCAGTATTGATCTAAGCAACAGCTAGATGCATCATCCAAAGAGGAGTTCGTGGCTTCATGGCATATGCAGAACGCGTCAGGGGAATCATTTTTAGGGGAACCACCGAAATCAGCATTGACCATTCAAATTCAAACCGGTCACTTTCAGCATATGCACGGTTCAAGTACAAAGTATGGGCCACATCAGTTATGTGTTCTGAATGCCCTCCATTGTGCATCCTTGTTCAGCCATGGCTGGTCTAGACTCGACTCCCCACCGAGTCTGGGCCAGCCATGGATCGAGCGTCATGGAAGTGTTCAACTGTTAATCCTTCACATTCTACGGAGTACTAACTATCATTCAGTCCCACTGTTTTCAAATTGTAGACCTCTCCCCTTACCACCCAACCACGATACAAGGCTACCTGCACATCCTGCACCACTCGAATCGATTGATAACCCCGTCAGAATTGTATAGTACCTAGGTGGTGGTGTTGACCAAAACACAGTTATATAAAACATTTACTTGAGACCGGCCCGTAACTTTACTCATTCAGATTGTAAGAATATGGCGGTATGACGAGGCTACACGCCACACTGGGTCGAAAGTGGGCGGGCGTTCACTAACATCCCGGTCACAATGGACGTCCCTCGAAAATTATGAACTTCGAGGTAGATGCATTTCCTAATGAAAATTTGAGGCCCAGTTTGCCAGGGGCCATAACAAGACGTAGTTTATTGCGTTCACGGTAGATCATGCCATCAGCGACGAACGACCAGTGAACAGCGACCATGAGAACGAAGAACAAAGGTTGTCATAATAATGAATATCAAAACTAGCGAATGCCTAACAATGAGTATTACTAGCTAAGCAAACTAAATATCATGTTATAGGATAGCCACTGAGTCACTTCTTCTCTCGCGAGACTTAGCTCTGGGCCAGTTATTTTGTTATCCTGCAGATCCTCCACGCTAGTGCTGGTTAGAAAGCTCCACCAAACCTGACTATACATACATAGTTATCGGAAAATCAAGCTCAAATTTTTACAGCCAGAAGCTCTCGCACAGATTAGGAGATATCATCTCATCAACCGATACATTCACTCACCCATTCGCTATTTTTGCAGAATCTCGACGTAAGCTCGAATTTACTTCCACTTAGACATGAACAAAGTACAATACTTAAGATCTTTAAGATCAATCTGTGATTTAGTTTACCTGCTGGAGGATGAGACTTATAACTCAAAAATACTTACAATAATGATTCCAACAATTCGAGGCCATTCATTGAATATTGTCAGAGTATTCTTATGTTAGGGTCTCCTTTCGCGAGGAGTTCACCAGGATGCCCCAGAATCTCTAAGTAGATAGTGACCAATGCATACCAGCGATGGATGTAGACATCACATGTCCATGAAAACCATGATGATGATTTTCAGGAATGCAAGAATACTAATACTCGTTTCCTCTTTTCTACCGTGGAAAGTAATGCGTTGGTAGAAAGGTTAGAGGTAGCTCTAGCGAGATCAGCCCAATTGAGTCTATTGAGGAAGTTCAGAGGAATCAGCGGAAGGAATTATCGGAATTAACCACTCGTGTATTTCAGATGCGAATTATACTGGTCAATAGTACAATACATGTCTGAGATCTGGGACCTCAAGATGGCCTTGAAGACTAATGGCTGTTCGGAGGAGATCGGAACGGTGTCATTTTCCAGTCAACCTGCTTGATTTATTGGCAAATCCATCTAAAGAAGAACTATTTAAGTGCTACTACCATCAGCTTGCACCGAGCAGATTAATTGAGTTGTCATAGAATAATCATATTCTATCAATTCGAAGGCTCATCAGTAGAATGTTAAAAGGTAAGTTGAGACTACCAAGATCTGCAAGCGGAATATGAAGACGTCACGATTTCACCAAGAGCCAATTGACGACACTTATCAACTGAGTAGAAAAATTCGTTTCCTTTACTGTTAATGGTTGAAGAGATGCTTCGAAATGCAATTGCCTGGCCGACACCGGCTATACAATGAAGCGTTGGTCCGAATACCCCCAAACCTCGGGTGGATAAAACATTGACCCGATATATCACGGTATGGTACTTTGTTCTCGCTGCATAGTAGAGCAACAGAATCGACAGAAATGTAGTTTACATCACGCGATCTTTTCGAACCGGTATCCCCCGTACTTTCAAAATTAAGCAATAAACGGGAGGGATTCGGACACGGAATCGGACCCGGTCTTATGACCTCGGGATGGTCGGAGGCGGTCCCGATCAGGTATGGAAGTTTGTACGCAGTGTGTACTGTACTCCGTACTCCATAGTCATTGACCACTCAGCAAAAATAACTCTGGGGTGTGCAGTGACGAACGATCGGGAGATATCATATCCTGCCGGGGTTGGCGTAGATCTCCCCGTGCAGATCAGGGCGGGAGTAGGCGAGGTTGGACCTCGGCAAAATGAAAATGGCAAAGAGATTGGATGAGTCAGATTCATATGCATTGGAATTAAGCTACAATGACGTAGAGCGGAAATAATTGAAGATTGACATTTCATATGAATTGAATTGCCATGGTGCTGATAGCACTGGGGTTGGTAGATAAAGATGAAAGGAAAAGAGATTATATCACAACGCTAGATCGGGGCAACAAATTAGGTTCCCATAAATGACAATAAAGAAGAGAAAGCGAAGCTATTTCATCGCAGCAAGGACAAGAAAAAGAAAAGATTCGTCATGTAGGCCGTTAGATAGAAGTGCAAGTTTCAAACTCGCCCTTACTTCCGGGCAGCGGTCTGTTTGGGACCGAGGACATCGTCAAGGAAGCCGGACCAGAGTTCCTTGACGACACCGGATTCACCGCTAGCGCTGCCATTCTGGCGACGCTGGATCTCCTCACCCACACGCGAGCGACTGACTGCCTCAGTCAGGGAGAATGGGTCAATGTCGACGGCGTGGTTGTCAACAACCTCGGACATGGCGCTGGCGGCGACGTCGGCACCGGAACCGGCAACAGTGTAGATCTGGGGCTTCATGGGTGGGGCGGATGGATTGGGTGATGATTCTTGGATGGAGTGCATGTCGGGAAGGACCGGAATTTGAGGAGATGAGCGGCGGATGGGAGCAGCATCCATGTCGGACATTGTAGGCATGTAGATGAAGTCGACGGTGGAGGAGTCACCGACAGCCTTTGAGGCACGGGAAGTGTTGAATTGACGGGTTCTGGGGAGGTCAGTGGATATTCTTTGACGTACTTTTTTTTTGATGCAGTGGATGGAAGCTAGTGATGGCGATGATGATTATGATTGAGGATGACAAACTTACTCAGCGAAGGCATTGGGGTTGATACGGCGCATAGCGATGCTGAAAGCACGGGTCTGAAGGGCATCGTGGTTGGAGAGGCGTTCAACGAGCTGGGATTATTAGCCGATATTCTCGATTGATTGAGAGTTGATGGATAGATGAATGATATGATCAAGACATACCTCGGACTTGCTGCCAGCAGCACGAATGGAGCGTCGTTGGCATTCAGACTTCAGGTCTGGCAGGCTACGAGCAGCGTAGAGAGAAGCCTTGTCGGCGGGGTTGGCAGGTTGAGCGGACTGGACGCCAGTGATGTGAAGACCACGTCGGGTGACGGGGGATGGTTTGTTGGAGAGCTGGCGCAGAGCACGCAGGGAAGTTGAACGGGGAGCAGCCATAGTGATGGTGGATGTGATGTGATGTAGAGTATGGAGTATAGAGTGAAGTGGAGTAGAGGAAGTAGATGTAGAGTAGAGTAGGTAGGGTAGTAAGTGGTAGGTGGTGAGGGTAAAGGGAAGTAGACTTGGAGGAGAAGGAGAAGAGAAGGGAAGAATGACTTTATAGCAGAAGCAGTGACTACACCGGAAGTACAGAGGAGTACAGGAGTACAGAGAGTACTCTGTACTTCGGAGCACCTCAAATCGTTGGGGAAGCTTTGGTATGATCCACTTGGGCGGTGTGAGTCTTGACGTTGATGATTAGCAGTAGTTACTTCATAGTAGGATAATATATTGCGTAGAGTGTTGAATGGTTAAAAGATATAGAATGAAAGTAGATGATTAATTGATTAATTGTATACTTCTATACCATTCTGCTCTACAGTATATAATACATTGTAGTATAGCAAGTGGTGCTATAAGAGTAGACTGTCTGCTGGACTGTACAGGACTCTATTTACCCCGTATCCACCAGCACACCCGTACCAGTACCTGCGCGGTACGGCTAAATACAGAGAAGTCTGGGTACTCCTACTCCTCCCTCTGCACTTTGAATGTACCTTTTACATTACGGAGTCTTCCTTTCCCTCCGAGATCGACACGAACAACACACTCTCGTCTCCTCTCGTTTCCTCTCATGTTCTTCTCCCGTCCTGCACAATGCAGTCATGCCATTTCCCCCCACCCAACAGGATCGATTCATTCCCCAATTCCCCATCGCTGACTGGTTCCCACTTTTCCCTCTTCTCTCTCCCTCTCCCTCTCTCTGCTTCCACAAAAATAGGAGAGTGGAGCGATCGCCCTCAACGCTCCAGGCTGACGCGGATCTGATCTGGTCTGGTCTGGTCTGGTCTCATTTTGATCCCATGACAACCTCCTTTCCGGCTCCCCTTTTCCTTTGCTTTCCTTTCCTTTTCCCTTTCCGGCGGTGAGCCAAAATTCAATATTCAACATAATTAAATATGTAACTCATTCACCACGGGATACAGTAGGCGGTCCTGCAGGGTTGAGTTACACAATTCGGTACGCCACACGTTGAGAATCTTTATTCTCTATTCGCCTTCTTTCTACTTTCTATTGATATTGACCTTTACTGTGTATTCAGGCTACTACATTAATCCATGCAGAAACAGCTACACAATAGCACGAACGCACATCCATGTACATACATACATGCACCCCTCTATACATAGGGCATAAATACTAATCATTGTATTCCGTACTCCGTACTCTTCTCTCTCCACCCGTCAGCCACGATGATCATGCTAGCCACCCGTAAGGGACCCGGTGGATTGAATTCCGGCAATTAGAGTCAGATTCCTACCCCTGCATCGGAGTACTTGGCAACACTTGGCACCCCAAATTATCTGTGGATCATTCCACGATCTGATGACCTAGATGCCTTATTTCATCCTGAAGAGGCTAATCGTAATGTGCATGCTACCTACACTGCCACTGGGCTTGAATACTCCAAGGCGATTGGATCAATTGTCATGATGGGGTTACTTCATGTGCCAGTGGTGATTCAGATCTACTGTATACAATCAGTGTATGGAGTGTTGCTCTATAGATAGTGCATTTAATCGATGAATCCACACCCTAATACCCCGTGTTCTATAATACCTTCTAGTATAACTAGATATCGGTGATCAGGCTGTTTATCGAAGGCGATAGTTTACTACATAGTATAGTGGTTGGCACTAGCTAACTAGTCGTAGATAATGCCTTCACTATAGCTTGGCGCCCCGTCGTCCCTTGGCGATTCCCCGCGCATATGGATGCGAGCTCGTTGCTGGCACAAGATGATCAACATCCCCTGTGTGCAAGAGGTCTGGTGACGCCTGATCCAACGATGTGATACCGATATTTCGCATCGCGGTCTCCAATTCATCTTGCATAACTAAAACCAATCAGCCCCATCCATTATCCAAAACTAATGGTAAGTTGAAGCAATGACTTACCATCAACCAGATGTTCAACTCCCTCCTGTCCATAATTCGTCGCGAATAGCATACTCCGCCCCATTCCTACAGCAGTCGCCCCGAGACAAATCGCTTTGAGTATATCGGTACCTCGTCGAATCCCACTATCAACATAAACCTCCATCTTATCAAAGACCTCCGGACACCTCCGTTGAATTTCCAACAATGTGATGATCGACGGCGGACTTGTATCGAGATTCCTTCCACCGTGGTTACTCAGTAGAATCCCATCTAGACCAGCTTCCATCGCCATACGCGCATCGTCCGCAGACATGACGCCCTTCAAACAAACTGGCTTGTGTGTATGTTGTCGTACCCACTTCAAATCCTCCCATGTAAGACCTGGGTCAATGAATCCCGCCATTACTCGGCCCAATCCACCGCCTTTCTTGTCATTTTGAGCTTTGGAAGGGGACATCGGCACTGAGAGACTTTCATCTGCTTTGACACGCTCATCTGCTTCACGTTTTCCAGGCCAAGCGGCGTCTACAGTGACGAAGATTGCTTTTATGTTTGGGTTTTCGGAGCATTGGCGGAGGAGAGCGGCGGATTTCGCGCGGTCGCGATTAACATATAATTGGAAGAAGAAATCGGCTGTCGGGGCGGCGGTGCGTAGTTCATCCATAGTGTAGGAAGAATTATTGGAAATCTGGATTTCGTAAGAAAGAATGAACATCAATTATATCCTGGACGGGGGTCAAACTTACGCCTTGCATTATACCTTTACTCTCACAAGCTCGTGCAATAGCACATTCACCATCTGGGTGAATGAGCTTCGCCATTGCCGCTGGACTAACGAAGAGAGGAAGTTTATAATTCCCACCTAGCATTTTCGTGTCAGTCTCGACAGCACGCACATTGCGAAGAACGCGTGGTCGAAACCAGATCCGATCAAAGCAAGATTTATTTGCATCGCGAGTGATAAGATCTGTTGCAGCGCTGGAGTAGAATGCCCAGGTCTTCTTGTTTGCGGTTTTAGATGCTACGATTTCGAAATCGTGCGAGTTGATCAGAGTTCCTAGTGGGGGTTTCTCATTATCCAGGAGGACTTTGGCATTTTCACTGGGTGGTGGCTTGATCCAGTCTTCGTCGATGGTAGACTCGTCTAGAACGCCTTTGAATTTATCTGCTTGGAGATTTGTTTTCATGACGCTTGGTGCGTGGACCTCTGAGTAAGCTTCTGTTGCATCTTGGCCGGCGTATTTTAGAATAACTGTCACGACATGTGAGCTTGGGATCTTTTCAACGGTATCAATTATACACTACACCGTGGGTAAATGGATATTCGTACTCGTTGATCCACCGGGATGCTCTTCTAAGAAGTCCGTGACGTCCCAGACTTGGTTGTCTACAACAACCCAACAATCATCTGGTGAATTGTGCGTCGAGATCTGCTGTGCCGATAGGAGTTTTTGATCGGCCATGGTTGAGGAGTAGGCTAGAGAGCCGACAGCAATTTCAACAAGTGAGTCGCAGAGCAGATATACCACAGGTGTCGTCTTGTGGCTGATATTGGCAGAGTAGAAGAATCGACCAGCCAAAGAAGGCTAAATACTCAGCAAGGACCCTTATCACGGTGAATCTCCGTGCAACAACGAACTGTCTCCACCACGGCGATGTCCCCGGACTTACCCCGGACTGATGAATTGCTAGACTTTCTCGGAACAAGCTATACCGAGTTTCTTGGTTAATCGTATATCTGATTGGCCAACTTTGATCATGGTCTATTCGAAGATACCGATGGTGTTAGTCTTCGGAGATTCTCTATGCGGTTTCTGCGTGCCATTTGCACTAAATATTGTACGACAATTAGATTTGAATTATAATACTTTAAGAACAGTCCATATTTGAAGAATCTTAACTTTTGTATTCCTTCCCATCGTAGTACGCATTGACTATAGACTTCACACGCGGTGAAGCAATTCAATCTCTCGGTGGGCCACCGACAAAATCGCGGGTTTCTCTCCGATTTTCCCTGCGGAGAATTTCTATTTGCACTTCAATGAAGTGTCAGTTACACTACGAATGACTCAGCGACGGAATGGTCACATGATTTAATGTGCCACAGACAGCCTCCTGTGGCTGAAATCACCTGAGTCAACAAAATCCGCCGTCGACATTGCAAGTGTTGTGCATCGCATTAGACTGCACTTCCGGGAAATCTTCGGCTATTTTATATCATCTCATGCTTTTTGCTTCTTCTAGAAAAAGCGCCTTGACAACTTTTGGCCGCATCGGTACACCCATTATTCGAATAAGTGGATTTAATCGAATCCCCTCAGGTAAGCCCACATGTCTAACCAAAGCAGTTAGATGATACCTTGCTCATAATTTCTTTAGGCAAATATATCAAATCTTCCTTTGGTCTACAACCTCAGTCAAGCCGGATTAACACTAAAACGGCATTTTCCACGCTTTCTCCCAAACAAACACATTCCAGGATGGGTGATTCAGAGCCTAGCAAACCGCTCCGGTATGTCGATGTATGTATACTCAAAAGTCCTGGGAGCAATGACTGGATTTTTCTCTAACATTAAAATTAGATCGGCATCAATTTGAGTGATCCCATGTTTCAGGGTCATTATCACGGCAAACAGGCACACGAGAGCGACCTCGACGATGTAATTCAACGTGCGAAGGAAGTGGGGTGTGAGAAATTCATGGTAACAGGTTCGGACTTGGAGGAGTCTCAAACAGCCATTCAAATTGCTCGTGATCACCGTGAGTCTGCCCATCGACCCTCTACTTCCCTCCACCCCAAACTTTCCATCTAACCACAGCTACAGCCGGATTCTGCTATGCCACAGTGGGCGTTCACCCCTGTCAAGCAAATCTCTTCGACAAGTACCCAGGTGGTCCAGAAAAAATGATTGACGAGCTTCGAAAAATGGCCACAGAAGCCAAGAACTCCGGGCTGGCTGTTGCATTCGGTGAAATTGGTCTTGATTATGATCGACTTTTCCACAGCGAGAAGGAGCCACAGCTAAAGTACTTCGCGGCTCAACTTGATCTTGCCATCGAAATTCAAATGCCTCTTTTCTTACACTCTCGCGCTGCGAGTGAGGACTTTGAGAGATTGCTTTCGGAAAGGTTACCCCGGCTTCCTAAGGGAGGTTTAGTGCATAGTTTTACGGGGACGATGGAGGAAATGCAGCGGCTCGTTGCGTTGGGCGTTGATATCGGTGTGAATGGGTGTAGTATGAAGACGGAGGAGAATTTAGAGGTTGTCAAAGCGATTCCGCTAGAAAGGCTTCAAATTGAGACTGATGGTCCTTGGGTATGAGTCTTCCACTACTGCAGCTGGGCTTACGCAGCGTTTTTCAGGGCTAATGTTATTGAAATAGTGCGAGATTCGGCCTTCCCATGCTTCGGCCAAGTTCTTGCAAGGGGCCCCGGAGCTTCCCAAGTCTGTGAAGAAGGAAAAATGGCAGAAGGGATTCATGGTTAAAGGGAGGAATGAGCCTGTTGCTATTGCTCGAGTGGCGCATGTCATTGCCCATGTCAAGGGCATTTCCGTGGAGGAGGTTTGCGAAGCGTAAGTCATCCCCGGTCTGTGTGGTCGTGGATCTATACTGACTATCTTTTAGTGCTTGGAACAACTCTATAAAGATGTTTGGGCTTGGTATTGAGGCCTAATAAGAACAAAATCTCGCTTGTGATAATCATAGACTCGATAGAAAGATCGAAAGAGATTTTTGGCTTTCTCCAATCCTTGGGTATAGAATCTCTAGTTTTATGTTGATAGCGGTGGAGGTGAATATTCATATACTCATATGTAGCCAACGGAATACGGTTACGTGGAGATTTGGAAACATACCCGCATTTTGAAAGTAGAGACACGCATGTTTCATCGCATGGCTTGGAGACTAGTACAAGAGAGTATACCGATACAGTATTCAAACGTCTAAAACTCGCAAAGGAGATCGGATCCATCTTTCAAGCTGAATGATTCCACATCCTCTTCACGAAGTAACATGTCCGAGATCCCAGGACTATACGATGACGCAGTCGAATAAGATGAAAATAAGCTTTCCATGCTGGTAGTGGGATCCGAAACAGAGATACATTCGAAGACACTCTGATCACTGTGTTCTTCGCCGCTGCCCTCGTCCATCCAGTCGAACGGCCAATCATCAGCCTCTGGAATATCGTATGTCGAATGGTTGATAGCGAGATAGCTGTCGCAACCGAGTAATTCGTGATCGGAATCTGCCTCAGACTCGAGCAGCATTTTGAGTTCAACATCGGCTTTTGTTTTGAACGTTTCTGATTCTCCATTGTTGAAGAAAGATACTTCCTTCTTAGGATGTTTCATCTTTCGAAGCTGAGCTTGCGCATTGCACCACAGTGATGACTCTATGGAATGTTGTAGTCCCTCCGAGTTGCTGGCAGGGGTACTGGCCGCGGTACTAACAACAGATTCGGAGTTGTTAAACCTGGAGCTCTGTAGAAAAATTTCTGCCATGGCCTGCAATTCCAAGTTATGACTGCCTTCTACCATCGATGTGATTGCTTTTGATATAATGGGGATAGACACTGCCCGTTGGTCCATTGCCTAATGAATGTTAGCTGCTGACCCCAAGCTCTGCAATTTGATTCGGAAGTCTGACTTGACGGTATTGCGGCATGAACACAGCCGGTGCCAGGTCCATCATATTTGTGAGATGATTGTTTTGAACAACCCTTGCTGGTGAGACTTTCGATGGGGGTGACATGATCAGCCTTCGCAAGCCTTGATCGAAGAGCTGGCAATGGATTTGAAGCGAGGGCGAAAGATCTGGATCATAATACTGATCACGGTTTAAGCTTGGATATATTGGAGAATGTGATAAGGAACTGCTAATAGGCATGAAGTCGCAGTCGTTGTCAAAATCGTTCTGCTCCGAGCCGATACTTATTTCGTCATCGGAAATATATATCTCGGCTACAAGGATGGCGGCGCCAGCATTACTAGGATATTCAAGATCGCGAACTTCTGAACCCAACTTGAATCCCAAAAATTGTGATTGTCGACTGAATAAGTCAGCGTCAATTGATTGTGATATCTCATCTTCTTTTCTTTCCGCTTGCATCGAAGGATTATAATAGTGCAAATTGATGTCGATTGCCGCCAGAAGCATCCATGGATAACATACGGGAGGATGAGCACTCGGCGAGTCTCTCAAAATCGACGGAACTCTTCGATTGACAACCCTTCCCAAAGACCCAGAGCGAATATCTTTGCTGATACCAAATATTAAGCTACTCTTAGGTATAGTATCATTCCCGCTCTCAAAGGGTTTGCAGCTCTTGAAGACGATCGTGAAGCCAAGGTCGGACCAAACCTGACGCAAAGCCCATTGTTAGAGAATAGTATGACTATCAATAGCTCCAGTACTTACTTTCGATCCACATATCTTTTCACCCAAGCTTGAGATGAATCTAGGAAGGATCCCCACCTGGCCTGGATCGAGCTCAATGTGAAGGCGTAGTTCGATTTCCGGTGCTTCAGTCACCCAGATAGCAAATAATTGAGTCGCTTGTATATCTTTAACACAGAAGCTGTCAATTGAAGAGCCAATTGACCATATGAAGCGCCCGGTGGCTGTCAATTGAAGTTGCAATGGAGATTCAGCTGTGTGGAAGTGAGCTTGACCCAAGTCGAAAGTGTGCGACATAGTAAACAGATTGCTAGACCCTACTCTGCTCCGAATTGAAGCAATTTAGCAGACATCTATGGTATATCAAAAATCAATCAAAATCGTTGAAATATGAATTTGGAAGAAATCCTGGAGTGAAGTCAATAGGATGAGCCGCGCCAAGCGTTTGAGACGGCGGAGGCACATGATTTCCCTGCTTCCCTGCACCATTTCGCTTTATAACAGAATTGGATAACATTAGACTTACCACAGTCATAATTTGTGTTTGATTGCCACATCGCATCATTTTTGTGTTGTTTGTAGTTATTTTACCCAGTGTCGGTGTGCCAGTGTTATTTATTTTTAGAACAATACACGCATTTAGTTGTTTGAACATGCAATCCAATTGCATGTTTGGGATACAGTATTCACGTAAAAACTGGATACAGACTCATCAGGCCGAGCATAGTCAAAGAGACTGATTTTGTAGTACTATCAACGTGAATATCTTAAATTTTCCTAATTATTCAAATCACAGTCCTTTTGCACCTTTCATTCCTAACTACCCTTGTTGATACTCTATAGATCTGCGTTATCAGCGCCTCTTATCGAAGGTCACGTGCTTCCATGCATTAGAGGTGGCCTGAAAGGGACGCGCAACATTCCCTTTGTAACTCACGGTCAACGATGCCCAGAGATGAGGGAGGCAATGGTCTCCTAGCTGGCCAGGATGACGGACATGAGAGCGAAACGCAAAATCTCCTGTCCAGCCTGCATGACGAGCCGGACGACCTCATAATTCACCCTGGATCAACCAACTCGCCCCCAGTTCCCGCTGAGAACGAACCGCATGGAAAGCGACAATCGTCAATATCACAGCCAACGCTCGATGGACAACGGCGTACACCCCGTACAATGAATCGTGTTCGATTTGACCTAGAGGAGCACGCCGAAGAAGACGACCTTCTGTCCAATGGCCGTGATCATAGCCCCGACAACGCGGGATGGCTTGATGACGAGGATTATGAGCTTGAGGAAGCTGGTAGACAGGGTGGGAGACGAAATACAGGGCAAAGAATTCCATTGCTCACGGACATTGAGGCTCCAAGTGTCACACTTGCAACATCAGACGATTTCTTTCCCGAAGACCATTTGGAGCATGCTCGGCCGCGGAGTGGTATGAAAATGGCATTTATGAATATGGCCAACAGTATTATTGGAGCTGGTATCATTGGTCAAGCTTATGCTTTACGTCAAGCAGGAATGGTCACAGGCATTTTGTTGCTGACAGCATTGACTTTCACGGTGGATTGGACGATCCGTCTTATCGTGATTAACTCCAAAATGAGTGGAGCCGATTCGTTCCAAGCAACTATGCAATACTGTTTCGGGAAGAGTGGTCTTATTGCGATCTCGGTCGCCCAATGGGCCTTTGCTTTTGGTGGAATGATTGCCTTCTGTATTATTGTCGGTGATACAATTCCTCATGTTCTGGGTGCCCTCTTTCCGGCTCTTCGAGATATGCCTTTTCTTTGGCTCTTTACAGATCGACGGGCTGTCATTGTACTTTTTGTTTTGGGCATTTCATATCCGCTATCCTTATATCGGGATATCGCGAAGGTAGTTCTAACTCTCGTCCTACACGAGCTCCTCGAGAGAGTACTGACGATTTTATTAGCTGGCCAAAGCATCCGCGCTTGCATTAGTCAGTATGGTTATAATTGTTGTTGCAGTGATAACCCAGGGGTTCCGTGTCCCAGCAGAATCCCGAGGAGAAGTGAAGAGCCATCTTATCATCAATTCCGGTTTCTTTCAGGCTGTCGGCGTGATATCATTTGGTGAGTATTTCCGCAGATTGAAAGAAACCGGAATTGATGATAAGATGGCTCTTCACA
>Ga0209673_1001525_pt1 | contig 21206 bp, 25 predicted proteins | sample AraplaCol_mMS_r2_2_FD_184274 | JGI IMG/M metagenome (GOLD analysis project Ga0209673, IMG submission 184274) | Arabidopsis root microbial communities from North Carolina, USA - plate scrape MF_Col_mMS_r2 (SPAdes) (version 3) | ecosystem: Host-associated > Plants > Roots > Endosphere | place... | reverse complement strand
GGGGGGGGGGGGGGGGGGGGGGGGAAATTGAAGGTGAAAGTTGCAAAGTGACGGAGAAACGCGAAAAGAGCGCGTCGGGCGATAAGCCATTATCAGTTCAGCAGTACATATCACACAGTTGGGGAGTATGGATATTGTTCTACTCTTTGGGTATTATAGGGATTATTAAAAATATATTAAGAGTACAATTATGATATTTAAACTAATTTCATGAGTTCTATTTTATTGAAAATAGGCATATGTCTTAGAGAAAGTGGTAACTATCAACATCATATCACCTCTTAACTGTAGACATTCTGCCGTTCGCAGCATTCTCTCCTCTGCACAATTCTATTCTTATGTCGAATAACACCAACATTTCCTTTTATCACATACAACTACCCTAACCGCATAAAATACACTCTCTTAATGCGTTTACTCTTTCAACTGTCTTAACACTGTACCACAGCGACCCTTCAACCCAACAACAACAACAACAACCACGTCCATCAATCCACTTCTACGCGAACACCCTCATTCACTCCAAGATGGGCCCAACAAGCGTCCGCCCAAACATCTTCCAACAAGGTCTCCATCGTCGTCATGCCTCAACTGCCCTGCCAAATGGCAATATGAGCATACCACCAGGAACAAACGGTCTTTCGAATCGTCCATCCCACAGACTCAAGCCAACGGCCTCGGATCCCTCCTCCGCGCGAAATATCAAAATCTCGGAGAATAAGGAGATTGTGGTTAGGGATAAGAATGGTGGTTATAAATTGGATGTTCCTGCGCTTCCGGATGGTCTTATTGGTGAAGATGGTGAGGAGTTGGGGGATCTTGAGGGTGATGAGTCTGGGGAGATTGGTCTTGAGAGGACGGAGGTTGGTGGAAGGGATAAAGAGAGTATGTTTTTGTCGTGCAGTGCAGAAATGATTTCTCGAATCGATGTGGCTAATGTGATATTGTTTAGAATTCGATGCTGCTCTTGTTGAAATGATGATTCGGAGGAGGAATAGACAGTCAAGTGGTGAACCTGATGGTGAGTTACAAATTGCAATTACGAGTTCTGAGTCTTGGGATTCCTGGATGCTCTTCATGCAGTGGCTTACGCATTACTCATTCTAGAAATATTGGACATTGTACAAGAAAGCTTGCGCAAAAAGGTTGCGTCTTTGGATGATGATAGTTGGATGTTCGAGCCTGAAAGGGATATCGCCTTTTAACGAAACTTCAATTATGCGCTACATGTCTTTTCATCGTTCATTAGACTTCAATTGGGTATGTTCAATAACGTCTGCGAGACATTTTCATGCACAAAGCAGAACCCGCCCCCGAGGAGGAGGGGTTTAATCCAGCTCCATACTGGACGGAGGTGCCTCGACCTTCTTCGCAGACCTTTGACCAGCCCGTCTCCCACCGGCATTGTCTTGGCCTCCTTGACCACCGAAAAGCATATTGCTCATCATATCCATGAGGGGATTACCCTGGCGCGGAATCTTGATACCAAAGTACTGCTCGCCAATTTGAGCTAGGAAGTCATCCCAGAGACCCAGGTCTTGAATCTGCGTCGCATAGTGCGCAGTGAGCTGTCGGAAAAGATCCGCACTACCCCGTTGCACTGTCAGCAGCAACAGACTGATGAAATTGAGCAGGGGGAGAGCAGGGTACACGCGAGCGTCAGAGCTTGAGCTGCTGACATCTTGAACGGCAAGCGAAGGGTTCGATGTCGAAAGTCGGGTGGTAAAAATGAGCAGAGCCTTATTGGCACTGCGAAGGTTTCCGGTCAAAAGATAAGGGAAGACTGCGCGCGACGCATAAATGGCTGCGGTGTGTGGCTCATCGTGGGTATACCATTCGTACTCCAATTTGGCCAATGTCTCTGCCGACTCCGATGTTCCCAAGATCAGATGCTTCTCTGCGTCGTACGGCTCGTTGTCTATAAATTATCCAGTTAGAACCGAGTTCACAATCTTTGTCTTCTCCCGCCCTGATATCAAGCAACCATACCCTCTGCGTAGACTGAACCTGCAGCATGGTGGAGGTCAGGGTCTCCTCGCTCCAACGGACCATATCGTCCACTCCACCCAATCATTTCTTGAATAAATCGCTTTCTTGTCGGCTCGTCCGAAGGGAATTCACGTAGAAGTTCGATCAACCGCTCTGTCAGGCGTTAACAATTAGCAACGACTTCTTTACAACCAGCCCCTCAACCATCACTGGAAAGAAAGCAAAGGAAGAAAAAGGGAAAAAGCATACTCTTTCTCGCCCAACCCTCCGAATCATCACTTTCTCCTGAAATTTCCCATTCAGCCTTATTGTAAACTTCCACCACCAACATAATAGCCAAATCTCCACCACTTGCCGAAGCACCTTGTTGAGCTCCGGCCTTCAACAAAGCTGTCGCACCTCCAGCTAGGAGTTCAGCGGCAGCATCATAATTCGACTGTTTGATGTATCGTACTGCGATTGTTCGTAGCTGTTGATGAGCTTCGTAGTAAGCGCCATCTGCGATCCTAAAAAAAATGTGGCTGTCAGTAACGAACGCATAAAGAGAGGAGCAGGTGGGAAATTCGGAGTTTCTCACTTCTCTCGCTGGCGGGCGATGACCTTGTCGATTCGGGAGGTCATTTTGTGGGATTTTTAGAGTAATAAACTCTGAAATTGTTGATTTCAATGAGTGTGAGAATGTAGTTTAATCAAAAATGGTTGGAAGAAAAGAAGAAAAGAAAAGTAAAGAAATGTCGAGGAGACGCGGGGAGGAAAGTTGGTGGGGACGAGCTTCCTTCTTTTCCGCTCAGCTTGGAACATCCACTTCTTTTTCATTGCAATTCAGTCGATTGACGGGATATTCTCTGGACATCGCAGGGTGAGACTTATTCGGTCGATATTTATTGAGGATTGTCATTTACGAATGATTTGAATATCCTACAAGTCGAGTTGGGCTCGTTTTATGCGCGATCAGTTGGATATCTTTAATCAAGGGCTAGAGATTCACCCTGTCGCATCTGGTTATATTCCACCACTACTCCATTGTTAGGGAGTATCTACTATCTTCCAGGTGGTAATTATCAGTCATGACTCAAGCTACGTTCAACATTCAACCCTTGAACCGCTTCGGTGGTTCAAATACTACAATTCGACGTCCAAGGGTATGTCGTGTCTTGCAAAGAACATGAAATAAAGGACCCGTAAATAACAGGATGCAATTAATATGATTCATATAGGAGATAACATGTTTCTCTTACGATCGTGATCGTCAATTCTCGCTAGGCGATAGCTCTTTGGCATATTACTATCCGCCAAATCTTCCGGCAGATTTGAATATCGGGTTTGAAACATTTCAGAAATTGAATGATTCTGCAGATGAGCATTTAGATGCTTTGTTGGATACTATTGTTGCTCTTGAGAGGGATACGGAGAAGAAATGTGAGACTGATATCATTACTTGGCGAGGAATGATGACGAAGGTGAGATTCGTGATTGATATCATTCTTCAATTGATTGAGATTAATTGTTCTGCTGTACAGATTATGACTGCACCTTTTGATATGATGAATGGGTATGTTGATAGCTCTGTGGTGTCTTTCTTTGCTGACACGGTTTTATTGCATATCTACAGTTTCGAGATGAACGCAACTTGTTTTCAGGTGAGAAACACTCGTTCCCCAGATTTGTCACTCAAGTCCTTCTAACCTTCTTGCAGGGCACAATGTATGTTATTTATTCTGCTATTCTGCTCCTGTGAAAGACCCTCTGGATTATAGCTGATACAAGTCAGATTCATCGAAGAAAACAATTCATACAAAAATGAACAGAAAGAAATCCAGAAGAACCAAAGAATGCCTCCGGGTATGGCATCACAAGAACGAATGATGTACTGGGGTATGACAGGATTTTCATCCGTATACTGAATAGTACAACCTGGCTAACAATTTCAGGATACAAATTCGAGGTTCTCTCCGTCCTATCAAAACCCTGGGATCCAACGACTCGAGAAGAGATCGAAGGTCGCCAGAATGAAATTGTGAACAATAGTGCACAATATTGTTCTGTCGTGAAAACAGGCATGGGAAATGTCCGCATGGTTCTGGGTGGAGAAGTTGATGCTGGTATGTTTCTGTCTCAAATTCTCCCTTTTCCTCTTTTCTTCTTTCTGGTGTTGTCTGTGCAAGTCTACTCACTTATTTCATGATAGTTTGGGACTGTAAACCCGAAAGAAAAGAAGATCCAATTCATTGGGTCGAGTTGAAGACGTCGGCGGAAATTCGTAATGAACGAGATATGCTCAAGTATGAGCGGAAATTACTCAAATTCTGGGCACAGTCTTTTCTGCTCGGTGTGCCTACGATCATTGTTGGATTTCGTGATCAAGATGGTATTGTTCGACGTCTGGAGGAACTTGATACGGCTAGTATTCCCGGTAAAGTCAAGAAACTTGGAAGAGGGTCTTGGGATGGAAATATCTGTATCAATTTTGCGGCTCAATTTCTTGAGTGTAGGTGGTTTACTCTTATCCTTCTTATAACTTTGTGGTTGTGGACGAGCTGACACATGCACTGGCAGGGCTAAAACACACTATCCAGTCGGATGGTACTTGGAGGATAAGGAAAAAAGAGAAGTCATCGGTTATTGAAGTATTCAAGATTGAAGAATCGGGCCATGGCGACATCCTCTCCTCTACGTTCACGAATTGGCGGTCTCAACCTCAGCCTCAACCTTAAGGATTGTCTGGTAATTCTCGCTGCCTCTCAAATTGGAGTCAATCTTGTATGTACTATAGATGGTATAGGTATTGGTATGGCTTTTTATTAACTTCTAATTTATTGTTTGACCCTCGCCACCCGCATCTGTGGAGGTTTTCTGGGATTCTAATTCTCGCTTCTGGAAATATGCATCGCGCTCAGCTTTCCTCGCGGCTGATTTAACTCCTCTTTTATGCGAATAGCTGGTCAAATGAGCTTTCCACTGATCCTCACCAGCCATGGTCTTCTGGCATATATCACAGGTGAAGCATTCAGTGGTGGTTATTGGTTTCTGACCTGCTTGGTCTTCTTTTGCGCCCAGGACGACATTGGCAAGCTCAGAAAGAGTCTTGGGTTCAGGCGTGTTCTCGCCATTGAGCATTGACTGGACAATATTCTCGGATGGCTTTGTTACACACTCGTTCCACTGGGAGACGTCGCTACTATCGAGAAGATATAGGCGATTCGTCATCCCTGCATCGGACATGGCTTTCCAGAGTTTATTCCTGATCCATTTAATTTGAGATCTGCCATACTGACGAGTGGCAGTTCTGATCGACTCGATGCAATTCAACTTGAGAGTTTGGAGCTCTTCGTCGCTCAAGTTGGCTTCTTCAAGAGCTGAGAAATAGGGTGCTAGCTCTTTGAATCCAATAGAAACCCAAACACCGCGCGTCATGTCCACTTCAATCCCTTCCGCTTTCTTCTGTTGTAGATAATTTGACATAGACTGTGCCTCGGACATTAATCCCTGCTCCAACATATCATCGACACGCGCGTTCAGTCGTTTATTAAGGATTTCCTTTTCGGCATGGACCCAAAATATCATAGTATCCTTGAACCGTAAGAGTCCTTCGTCATTGCTAACAGCCTTTTGCTTCATAAGTTGTTGCTCTGCATAAATATCCGAGGCACGTCGTCCTGTCTGGAAGTATATTTCCAATGACCGTCGAATTTTCCGTCCATCTTTTGGATGCCATCGTTGAGCCATCACAGGGTCAACCTCTTTCAACTTTTCCATCAGAACTTCCGGCGATGAGTCTAGAATTGGCCATTTCGTAGATGTCGAGACGGTTTCTGTAGATGTCTCTGGTAATCCATCTTCATCTTCTGACCCCTCACCCACTATCTGATCCTTGAATAGAACCGATTGCGTATAATAATGTGTACCTCCCACCAAAACTGGTATTTTCCCACGAGCCCTTATTTCATCGATCATTCTAAGAGCTTCGCTTTTAAATTTGCTAATGCGCCATGCTTCTTCTTCCAAATCAACACAACTAAGGAGGTAGTGTGGAATGCCATTTCGTTCTTCGATTGGGATTTGATTCGTGATTATCGGGAGACCGCGGTACATCTGCATTGCGTCGCCATTGATAATTTCACCGTTGAATCGGGAGGCTAAATCTACCGCGAGCTAGCTGTACCTATTAGTCTTGGATTTTCCAGAGCTGAATGTAGGTGGAGGGGTAGTTTGAAAAGCTTCATGTATGTACCTTAGACTTGCCTGTACCCGTTGCGCCAACGACGGCGATAAGGGGATTCATGACTGAAGGTGATTTTTGACGAAGCCAGAATGATCGAAGAAAGGATATCATTCCGTAATCATCTCATCTTGTTCTCCTCTCTTCCTTTTCTTTTTGAATGGTGGTGGGTTCCAAAGTGTTGGAGAAAGTTGGAGAAGTCCCTCCAATAGAAAAAAATGTTGTTATCGCCAATCGCGCCTTACCTCATCCACTCCCGCGTCATTTCTTTAGCTTCGACGATTTCCACGCTTGAAATTAACTGGTGACTCATTTACATTCCTTGTGTTTCTCCTTTTCGGAATTGTTGTTCTCTTCTTCTTTTTTTTTTCTATCTTCTTCAGATTTAGGGGGCTATCAACATGGCAAACACCACTCTTCCATCCATCGAGGTGCAGAACCTCTCATATAAATTCCAAGATGGCTCTGCGGGGTTACAAGACGTGCAATTGAACCTGCCAGCGGGTAGTCGGACACTGTTAATTGGAGGTAAGTAAAACCAAATAAGGCTCCTTTTTATTATTTCATGTCTAATGTCATCTAGCAAATGGAGCCGGTAAAACCACTCTGCTTCGTTTACTCTCGGGAAAACGTCTAGCACCTAGCAACACTATTGCTGTGGGTGGTCAGGATCCCTTCACGCACGGTCTAGAGGGTGTGACATATCTCGGTGTGGAATGGGTATTGAACAGTATTGTTCGAACGGATATCGATGTGCCAACCCTACTGGCTTCAGTGGGTGGTAATGCCTACCCAGAACGTCGAGATGAATTGGTCGATATCCTTGATATTGATCTCCGCTGGCGCATGCATGCTGTTTCCGACGGTGAGCGTCGTCGTGTTCAATTAGCTATGGGTCTATTACGACCCTGGCAGGTTCTTCTTCTTGACGAAATCACTGTCGATTTGGACCTTCTTTCCAGAAGTAACTTCCTTTCTTTTTTGAAACGGGAGACAGAAACTCGACCTTGCACCATTGTCTATGCTACGCATATCTTGGATAACCTTGCTCAATGGCCGACTCATCTTGCGCATATGCATTTGGGTAAGGTTAAGGCCTGGGGCCCTGTTGAGCAGTTCCATGATCAGGTTCCGCAGTGGACTTCTGAGAATAGTCGTCTTGGAGAGTTGGTTCTCAAATGGTTGAAGGAGGATTTGGATGCTCGTGGACCTCGAAATGGTCGGTCTACGCAGGGTAAAACTTATCAGTCTCTTGAGGGACTGGGTGGTTATGGATTGGAGAAGCGCACTTAAAGCAGCTGCTTGACTATTTCCTGTTTCTTTTTGTCTGTTTGTGTCTTTGTTTTTTGTTTGTGTCTTTCTTATGATGTTTCTTCTCTATTCGTTTATTTCTTAGCATCATCACCTGGTGCTTTAACATTATGCCGTTCAACAATCATTGGGTTCAACAACCGGGCATGGGTGGGGTTTTGCGGGCATCTGAATCTACAGGATGGATTCGTTCAACAAATGGAGTTTCAACCAGGACCCATAGAGGGTTTATGATATGAATATACGAGAATATCGACAGCAATGTCGAAATGGGAGACGCCATCTTCAACCGATGACAGTACTCTTTCACTTACATACGAATGAAAAGTTTTATCTAAACTGAGATTTGGGACATGTTTCTTATCACTTGTTCACATAAATAGGCCAGTTAAGAGTTGGTATGAAAAGTCATCTGTGCATAGCAAGTGACTGGTCTGGTTTGTTATTTTGTTCTATACAGATTATGAGAGTATGTTTGAAATGCTGTATATCCGTGCCGAAGTATCTTCACTAGCAACAGCAAGCTCAAATTGAGTTTTGCTATTGGCCTCAGCCGATGACACTGGTCGCCAGGATAGTTGTGTAATTGCTCGCGAAGGAGCAATAGTTTTATCGATGTTCACCACGGGCTGGGCTTCCAATCCATCAACGGCAATTCGGTGGATAGATACGGCACCGCTGTCCTCTCCAGCAGCGAGGACAAAAGAGTTGTGGTAGATGGAAGGCAAGAATGCAATGGCAGAGACAGCGGATGTCAATGTTATAGTTGTCTTGCAGGTGAAGGTATCCTCAGTCTTTTGCCAGATCTTAACAGTTTTGTCACGTCCAGCCGTAGCAAAGACGTAATCCGAGGTGATTGGAGCCCATGCAGCACCAAGAATCATTCGAGAGTGGCCCTTGGGGTTTGAAGTCAGATTTGTGAATAGGCTTGGGTCTTGATCACTGCGAGCAAAGACGGCCCATTGACGATCTCGGCCCACACTTAGTAGATACTTGTCGTCATCAGAGAAGGATAGGTCGTAGATAGTAAGAGAATGGGCTGTAAGAGAGGGCTTGATCTCATGCCAGTCCGATGTATCATACAATCGAATCACGGCGTGGTCGAGAGAGGTGGCCTTGCAGGCAGTAGCAATGATCCTACGATCGTGGCTCACAGCAACAGCTGAGATTTCATAACCATGGCCATAAAGCTTTTCATGCTCTGGCCACAGCGTGTATCGGGACAGGTGGTCTTCCAGAGGGGGGGTGTCTGTGACTAAAGATACAACAGGGGCAGGGGCAGAGCCTTCCTCCCCATCTTCGTCGACGGGGGTCTCGTCTCCTTGAGCTTTATTCGAGAGACCGAGAACCGGAATCTCAGCGGAATCAGGCAGATCCTCCTTGGCTGTTTGTTTGAAACCAGTCAATCGCTCAAGTAACTCGGCGGTCTGCTTAGGCTCATTGAAAACACGTAATAATTTTTCGTCCGCACCAGACACAAATTGCAATGGTCCCAATGTGTCAATGCAGTTCAGGTCATATCCGTGGATCTGTGGTCGAGCGAACTCATGCCAGGATCGTTTCTCATTGCGCAACCACTGAGCATGAAGACGAGACGTTTGATCTGCACTAGTAGAGAGCAGATATCCACCACTAGGCTCCCATTGAACACCATTGACCGAGCGTACATGTCCAGATATACCGAAATGCTGTGCCCAGATATCTGCTTCCGCATCATGTCGCCAAACTCTCCAGCTTCCAGTACGGCCAAGACTCACAACTTGCTTCCCATCTGGAGACCAGAGTCCGATCCAGAAGCCACCAGCACTGCCAGTTGCTGTAGTTGAACCCTTTTGCACGCTAATCTCACCCATTCGCTCTGCCGACATCCACACGCCTGATGCAGGGTCTTGCTCCCAAATAGTGACTGTGTTATCAGCAGAAGCTGAGAGAAGCTGAGAGCGTGATGGATCCGGATTCCATGCAGTAGTGTAGATCCAGTCTTCATTTCCGAATAGAAGAGCTTCAAAGGTAATCGAATACTTTGACCCATTAGCTTCGAATTCATGTGCTTTGTTAGACAACGTGGGTTCCATTCCGCCTAGTAACGGATCGGCATCATCAATTGGTGTAGCAATGCTTGCTTCACCCCGACGCAACCGCCACAGACGAATATATTTGTCCTGACTGGCTGAAGCTAACAAGACATCGTCGGGGTTGTTTTCCTTGTCCTGTGTGAATGAAAGTGATCTAACCCAAGCCTCGTGACCCGAAAGAATGGCTCGACGCTGGAAAGAAGGCTTCTCGGTAGACCCTTCTGCAGCATAAATGTGCACTTTCGTTGTGGTTCCCGCAACCGCTAATACCAAAGGACTGTCTTTGGTACTCTCGAGAGTTCGCAGCGACAAGGTCAATGGGAAAAAGCGGGGTGTCATTGTAATGGTATCAAGTAGCTCAGACTTCGACTCATCCTGTGCATTGACTCTCCAAATCCGAACCGTGCCATCTGCGGCACCTGATGCAATGATATCCGTCCCGTCCGCCACAGCAATCGCATTCAGAGATCCAGTGTGGCCCGTGAGTGTGGAAAGATGTTTGTAGTTGCTCGTATCTTCCGAATCTTGTCGCCATAATTTAATTGTATGATCAACGGAGCCGGTAATGATCAATCTCGTCCCGGAGGAGGGGCATGTGTAAAATCTGACGACGCTGACTTTATCGGTATGGCCAACGAGTAGGGAGTATACGCCTCTTTGAGAGGATTCCTAAGGTCATTGTCAGTTCAATCTTCCTCGACATATCCAATGACTGAGATTCAATCAACCCACCAGAGGTTCCCACAAGGCGACATTGTTGTCTGCGCCATAGGCAAGTACCCCAGTCTTGACGTCCCAATCAGCAGCACCGGGGTGCCGATTACCACCAACACTGATGTATTCTGTTGCGACAGATGCCATGGTTTTCGCAAGGACAAAGTTGTCCTTCGCAGTGAATGCAGCTGACGTTGAATAGAAAGAAAAAAAGTGCTGTCGCAAAAGATAATTGTGGAATTGGCACCGCTTATCGATAAGTTCTTCCGCCCGCAGTTGATAGCCCCTCCGTTTTGTCTCTTCTCATTTTCAACATTCACCACTCTCATTTTAGAACCACAGCGAGGAATCGGACTTGGCAGATAAAGATTGGTTATCCCCTTTATTGAGTTACTTGAATCATGACAGACTCTACGAATGGTGGTGCGGCCGCCATCATCTCAATTACCGTTGAGTTCACGTACGACAGCCGCAATGCCCCAGATTTTTTATATGGTGTCTAACCAATTTCTATAGTGGTGGACTCGAGATTCTATTTTCCAATGAACGCAAGCATACTATCACACTTCCTGCCCGTTTGGAAGATGCAAGCCAGCCGACAATTTCGTATTTGCTCAAACACTTGGTGGACAATGTCATGAAGGATGATAGGAAGGAGCTTTTTATTATGGAAGACAATGTGTATGTGTGACGCGAAGTCAATGGATTGTTATTAACTAACTATTTGTCAGTCGACCTGGAATCCTTGTTCTGATCAATGACGCCGACTGGGAACTAGAGGGCGAGGAGAACTACGAGCTTCAGCAAGGAGATAATATTGTGTTCGTCTCAACATTGCATGGAGGTTAGATCGGCATTCTACGAGAAGAAAGAGCTTTGACAAATTTGTGAATTTCTATTGCTATAAACGATGTGCTAGAAGCGCAGAGGACAAATGTTGGGCTGGTACTGTCATGTCAAGAGAGATGTTGATTTTCCGATCTATTCTTACACAACATCTTCAACGTGCTGCTGAGAGATCCTCTCGGGCTCGCGAGGAGTACGAATTCCGCTTGGAGTGCGAGGGGTAATATATCCAGTTGGAGTGCGTAAACCACTTTGGGGTGTTCCCTGACCATCGGGTGGGCTACCAAGGCCCTGCATTGGAGAAACCACGCCGCTCGGGGGCACTGGGATCTTCAAGTCCTCAGGCGAGGCTGGGATGATTTCCTCGGGAAGATCTGGGATATGGATGCGACGGGCCTCATTTTGGTAACTTTCGGGGATTATCTATGATGCACTTGAGTCAGTCGATAGTTTTAAACAAACTTCGAATAAATGTGAATTACCTCAATAATCTCATCACGAGGGAACTCGAGGAATGGGATATCAGCAGCATTGCAAGCCATGAGATAGCCATACAAAACGCGCAATACACTCTCGTGGGCAATAATGAGGAGATCATTCTGCTCTCGCTCAAGCTCCAAAATGATTGGCTCAAGACGGACAGCCAGATCATGGTAAGACTAGTAGAAGTATGTTAGTACTGATTAAATGGGGTTACGAAGCAGATATTTCGAACCTCTGCACGGGGGTACCGATGATGATAAGGATCCAGCTCGTGCTTTGTGACTTCATCGGCAAACTCAGCCCGAATGCGCTTCTCAGACATTTTCTCGCAGACTCCTGGATTAAGCTGGCTCATCTGGGACCGTTGTCGAACTTTGTAACCTCTCTCGTAGAGATACTTTGCAGTCTCAACGGTTCGGCGTCGGGTAGATGTCCAGACTTTCAAAGGTCGTAGTTCGTATCCTGTTTCGCCTCGATCGATCATTGCTTGTTTCTCCGATTCACGGTGTTTCATTAGGCATTCGGTCATCTTTTTAGCATAATCCTCGCCTTGTTCGGATAAAGAGGCATCGGCTTTGTATGAATCCACGTCCGAGACGCCAGCCTTATTTCATAGTTAGCAACTTCAAAGACTGCACGTGGTGATTATTTGTTGAGGATCCCCTACTCGTGCAAAATAAGTTCTTCTGGATTTGATGTGGAGATTCAAAAGATAGAAGACGATGCGGTTGGACAGGTATCCAAAACTTCGATTGTTCACAATGAGTCTCTCGCCAGCATTGATCATCTGCATTGCTTTAGTCAAATTGTCTTTCGGTGATATGCGAAATGCATACCTTGATATAGTTCAAATCCTTTTCTTCCATTGTTTGGAACTGGGGGATGCGTGATGAGATTCGCGTGAGGTAATGCTTGACGGCATCCTCTGGGGTCCAAGAAACATACTGCATTTTTTTTGTCAGCCTGTTAATGAAGAGTATCTAGAGATAGCAGACTTACATCGGGGGATGATATCTTAACCCTGCGAACATTTTCCTCGATGATCTTTTCGTCATCGCACCAAGACTCGATGAAAAGCGTCTGTAGAATTTCGATCAATATAAACCCGCGAAGATAGTGGCTAAGCACAGTTTACCTCGATATCATGCTTAGCAAACTCCTTAGCAAGCGAACGCCGGCCAGAAGCAAGTGGGTTGACCGCATCATAGATTGCAATCTGACCATTTTCATGGTTCAAAAAATGGTAAATATCTTCTCGACATTTTCGCACGATCTTCTGACGGAGAAGAACAGATGAAGCCGTAGCTAGAACAAAGTTAGTAAGGGAAATTTCCATAATTAAGATTAGGGTTCTTACTCACCATTCACATAGAAATAGTCATCTGGCATATCCTCACCAAAGGGGATAGTAGCTCGTCGGTAATCTCCAAGATGGAAAATCCTAGTTTTGACTCCAAGCCTAGGAATTTGTTAGTTGTTTGGTTTGCATGAATTTAACAACTGAATAGTATAGACGACATACCATCTGAGATACCGTGCCAAAGCCACAGACATGTGACTATTTTTCGTTCAGTATTAGACAGAAATTATTTACGATGACGGTGCGGTGAGGTTAAACATACGTCTTTCCTCTTGCTGGTAACCCCACGGTGATGATCACAATTCGACCTGAGTGAAAGAGCCGGCCAGATTCAGTACTATAAAGCTGAGCCGGGGCAAGATCGGCTTTTTCAGGTAGATCGTGGATCGCATCGACGAAAATTGATGATTTGCGCCTGAATTGCGGCGAGTTGGCCACGATCTCTGCAGTGCTGATTGACGTCAGTGGCATGTTTCTGACGCAGCGTTGTCCGACGACGACAATATCGACAGGACAGGTACTCCGTAGCAGTCATATTCTTGTGCGGTAACAGTGACAATACACCAGTACAAGTCATCAAATTGAGAACAGAGAACTTACAGTAAGGTATCCATGGTGGCGGGGCTGAAGAGGACCGAAGCGGGAAACTAGCTATGGGGTCCTTTTGATATACTCGTATACCGAAGTACCAAGCTAGATCAAACAATATTAGTAGTAGACAACAGATGGAATATCAACTGTAGATACCCTGCCTCAAGGCAAGTCCTTGCTGGAAAGAAAGTTGAAGGAAGATGGAAAGCAGGGCATGAATGAAAGCGGTATAGAGCGATAACAGTAGATAATCGGACCCATCAGTCCTCCCTGAAAACAGCAAGTAAACAAGCATATAAGTAGTACCACTACATACACTTCTTATATGAAATATATCCAAAAATACTCATCTGATTGATTAATTCTATTGATAATAAGGTCATATTCTTTAATATACTTCAATTCTCCTTCATATTGTCCACTTCCTCACAGTGTAGCCGAAGCTCCGGCTTACCTAATTAATACGGCAGGCGGCAGCGGCCAAAAGTGCCAAAAGGAACTGGCATTTTTCACGGAAAGACTTCAGCTCCGCGCTTCCTTCAAATCAACCCCCCGACTCACCCCCGAGCGGAATCAATTTCAGCTCTCTTTATCTCTTATTTTCGTGATCTGTGTCGTTTGCTCGTCCCAGACTCTTCGGGCTGACTTCAATACCTCATTCTCCCTTGACGCTTTCATCCTCAGTTTTTCCGCAACCTCTCCGTTGAACGGCCATCGCGTGACGACACCTGTATAATCCTATCCTTTACCAATTCAAAATGTCCGATATTTCATCGTCTCTTGGCTTCGTTGCCGAGAACCCTGCTATGGCTGCGATCAAGGATGCATACAACTCGTTCTCCGAGCGGAGGGCGATGCTCAACCTGCCTAACCCCGGCACCGTGGATAACATCGCGAGGGAGGTCCAAAAGGATGTTCTCCTGTCCAACTTCATGTTCACAGGCCTTCGCGCAGACTTGACCAAGGTCTTCGGTATGACTCCTCTGTTCCGTGTCTCTCACGCGTTCTCCATGGGTTCTTCTGGCAACCTTCCCCCATATGCCTTCTCCGCCATGTATGGTAGCCCCAAGGTAAGCAATTTCCCATCTCTGTCAATGCTTTAACGCGATAGCACTTGAGGAGCAATTCTAATGGATGGCTTTTTTCCCCAATAGGTTTTCATGCAAGGCAACCTCGGCAGCGATGGCACCCTCTCCGCCGTTGGCAACTACCGCTGGAACCAGGCTCTGGTTACCAAGACCAACGCCCAGGTCATGGGTGGTGGTGCCCAAGGTCTTCTTCAGATCGACAACGACTACACTGGTGATGACTTCTCTGCCTCTCTGAAGGCCTTCAACCCTTCCATCTTCGAGGGTGGTCTTACCGGTATCTTCGTCGGTAGCTACCTTCAATCTATCACACCCGGCCTGGCCCTTGGTTTCGAGGCTATCTGGCAACGCCAGGGTATGACCGCTCGCCCCGAGACTGCTCTTTCCTACTCCGCCAGATACAAGGGTGACGACTGGATCGGTACCGCTCAGCTGCAGGCCCAGGGCACTTTTGCCGCTACTTACTGGCGCAAGCTCTCCGAGCGCGTTGAAGCCGGTGTTGACATGAACCTCCAATTCGCCCCTAACCCTGCTGCTATGATGATGGGTGGTCCCAGCCGTGACGGTACCACCTCCATCGGTGCCAAGTACGACTTCCGTGCTTCCTCTTTCCGCGCTCAGGTCGACAGCACCGGTAAGGTTAGCTGCCTGCTTGAGAAGCGCATCGCCATGCCCATCTCTCTGAGCTTCGCTGGTGAGATTGACCAGGCCAAGGTACGAATTATCCCATTATATTACCTTCAACCGAGTTCTGAATGCTAACTTGATTGTCGTTTAGCAAACGGCCAAGGTCGGCCTTGCTGTCTCTCTGGAAATTGCCGGTGAGGAGCTGATGGAGCAGCAGGAGAAGGCTGACCCCGCCAGCATGATCCCCCCTCCCTTCTAAACTCCTCTTCACCCGGGGATAATCCCTTCTCGAGACAGGTGCATCTGATCAACGCCTCTCGAGCTAATCACTTTTCAACCTCTCTGTTTTATTAGTTCTTCACTCTTCACCCAATTTCTGGAATGGCATGGCATGTCACTTTTCCTCGGTATAACCTTTTTGATACGGGTTACTGGTGTAGGCGGCAGTTGTTTGGCGCCATGGAGATTCCAAATGTTTGTTCTTTTCTGTATAGATTCACACTCCGTTTTCCCCTTTCCGATAGCCTCGCCTCCACCCAACAACTTTATCCCGCATCTACCGGCGATCTCTTGGTCCGTGTCTTGTTTCTCTTTTTATGTGACGTTCTTTCATGGTAATTCGTGATCGGGTCCGTGGGGTTAGTTGCGGGTGGAAGGTGTATGACGCTTAAGTGTCGTGGTTATGGTTTCTTGCATTATAGACGGACCAATGTAAAACAATCTCTTTCGAATTATCAGATCAGTATGAATGAATTATAGGCTAGCCTTGTACTTTAATCGAGTCAGCGTACATGCAGTGTATCTAGGGATATTAAATTCAGACGTCAACAAAACGAGTTTCGAATCATGCCAAAGAGGATCACACTGATATGTATAACTACGAATCGTCCATGAGATTTTACTAAAACTAAATAGTTCAATCAATGCTTTAGGCAAACCAGATAATTCCTACCGTTGGAAGCTCCCTATTCTGCAGACTTAATTCCTCCGAGGACCTAGTCGAACTATTCGTCTCATTCCTTTATATATTTATGAAGATCACTATTTCAGTTGCTTAGTACACATTCAAAGGATATATTTGCTGATCAAAGACGAGAAAACGATCATTTATCTGCCAAATGGTTTTTCAATTCATCTTCTATTGATATATACTACTAACAGTCACAACATGCTGGGGGGCACTAGATTGGATACCTATCCATTTATTTCATTATAGTAGTATATTCCTTTTCGGCTGTCTTTCAGTGAAAAGTTTAGTGTATGGCTTTTGAAAGCTTGATGCTATACAAACTTATCGGATCAGGTCATGAGTGTGTAGGGAAAGGCGAAGCTGATACTTAAGCTTTTGTACACTGAAACTCTCCCTAAATAGGGGACGTAGCAGAGATTCTTGCCATTTGCTTTTTTAATGCCTGTAAATTACACTGTACGAAGGTTTGCATGTTAACTGAGGATAAAGTGTAACTTGTCGAGGCCGAGGTGTCCTAGATATTCAAGGTCCTGAGATGATATCCTTATACGTAAGCCTCAAATTTTCATCCTGTTTGGCTCGAAGCCGAAGAACAATGGCTATTTACTCTACATTTTCAATTTTGATGAGCTTCAAAAACAAAAGAGGAGATTCTAGTCATTATAGATTGACACTGGGCGTGGCCAAAATTCGAACGCGGCAAATTTATACCAGAACAAGAAATGAGATTTCCTCCTGCGTCTTTTCTCATTCGGGATATAATATTTAACCCAGAGTCTTTAAGCAACCACGCACGCTCATATTGATACACCTGAACTATCTCTATATACATGACTGCAAGTTTTGTATTAGGCTGTCTAATAAACCGCGTCTTATAGAGAACCGCTTACCTTGGATATAGGTGCTTTGAAGCAGAATTGTCGCGCTCTAATAGAGGTCACCAACTACTCGTACATACTAGTTGACAGCAAGAGGGAAACTTTATTGTGTATGGAAAATGGCTTCCAAGCAAGAGTCTTCATATTGAGTGTTCATTTGATTGAATGCAATCTTTCGTAAAGGAGCAGAAAATCGGGTTATTGAGCTCCTATTGTTTCTTCGATGTCTATTGAGGATTAATGGTACAAAGACAAGAAAGTTGAAGCGCTAGTAGTAATGTCGATTATCACTTTTGAAGATCTGCTTATTATCGGTTTGAATATCTTGAGTAGTACGTCAGCTAGTGACGACTGCAATATTCATGGCAGATGTCAGCCACATGTGTACAGATTAGCGAGATCAGTAGGGTAAGTTTTTCGTAGTAGACCTTAAGATTTTGCTCTTTAGTTCTGCCCCAGGTTGCTCGTCAATTACACCAACAACTACAGTAATCTGATCGAATAGTATATGTATTGTACTGAAGCCAGTATGATCTTAGTGACTTGTATTACCGGCATTACATACAGCACACATGTACTACTATGTACATTTCATGAGTACCCTCCAGAGTTACCCCAATTACCTCTCAATAGTAGCAGCTTGACTCATGTGAGCATATATCTCTTTGACAGTCAATCTATTTTTATAAACATCTCATTAAACTATACAGAAATCACGCCTAACTCAAAGCCCAATCCGGCATCCCACCGAATACCGTATCACCTGACTCCATCTCAATCACCTGACACGACTCAGTACACGAGACAACCGAATCTTTTCCCCCCAAAATCCGCGCCTTGTGTGTGGTCTTGGCCGGTGGATCCGGAAAGGGGCTACTGGAGAAACCAACCTCCAACGATGGGCCAAAGATTCCGGAGTACAGATGTGGACAAGGTCTAATGTATCTGCTAGTGGGAGAGAGCAAACCGTTCCAACTTATTTTCTCCACTCGGCTACTCCACGGCTGGTCACCGGCGGATTCCATTTTCTGCCTGCCTGTCTCTCTGTCCTTTCTTTGGACCATCGCCCATTTACCGTCCCCGTTTTTTTTTCGCGACTCCACTCACCCAGTTGCAGGGCTTGATCCAAGGTTGAGATGGGTTTATTTCCTTGATGTCGGGATTAGACTGCTGATTTTACTTCCGGGGGTTTGATTTATTCGCGACAGAGTATGGGAGAAACTAAGGGTTTAGATAGTGATGGTTTATTTACGGAGTACGAGGATATTGAAAATAGTTTCGGTGAGTTGAAAGTTCACTGCCACTGAGATATGTGGCTGGGGATGATGCATCGCCCTCTTACGCAGGACCTAGTTTAGTACTACTATGTGCTGTATGTACACTTTACAATGAGTGCGCTTTTTTGGGTGAGAGGGGCTCTTTTTTTAACCCTTTCCCACGGGCAAATAGGCCCCAGTTATGCATGTACTAGTTAAGTATGGAGCAGCCAGCTCCTTGATAGGTAGCAAGTAAGACAGTGCTCCGTAGATGGGGAACCCCATTTCATTGTACGGAGTACGGAGTACATATACGATGCTATGTACTCCCCATATTATGTATTCCGAGCAGTTGTATGGTTGTGCCCAATCCCACTTTGACATCACTCCCGGCCGTTGACACTCGTCCGTCCTCCGGGTTTGTCGACTTGCATTGACCTCCCGGGCTTTTCCTGCGGGGGCCATCGACCATCAAATGAACGGGAGGAACAAAGTCAACAACCGCGGATTTACAGTTTCGAGGGCGGGGGCCCGAGATTTGTCCCCCCCCCAGAGAGGAGAGAGAGGGGGGAAGTATCCAAAAGTCGCCGGACCTTTCTTCGTCTGCGCGATAATTTCTAGTTTCCTTGAAATTGATGTGGATGGTTCCACTTGTGTCTAAACCGAAGCTCGGTAATTTGTGGTTTATACAGAGAAAGGAAGAAAGAAGTATGAACTACTAAGTAAAAGTGGATGACTACATAAACTATGGATAGGATATTGTAAACAGAGTAGACTGTACACCGTAGATGTAGCAATTAGGGCATGAACTGTGTATCGGTTTAGGGCAAGTTCACCATGTGACATGTGTACAGAAAAAAGTATGTACCTCGTAAGCATAGATCGATAGTTGGTAGTTAGCGTTAGTCATGTCGAGATGGATCAGTGACGTGAGTGATGGGCCGTCCCCACGCTATACAGCATTGAGAAAGCCCAACATTCCCCGAAAAGGTATGGATTCATTTTGGCATGAGAGTTTGGTACTCGGTGCAAACAGACGCGGTGCGGTACGATGCGATGCGATGTGACGCGATAATCTTTTAGGAAGATCCCACAGCATACCGGGGAAAGGCAAGTATATTTGGATCGTCGGCGAAGAGCAGATCCTTTTCTGCTAGTGCAGTGGGTTAAAAGAAAAGAATCATAACGATCCCTCAGAGGCATGGAAGCTCCATACTGTCTGTACAAGAAGAAAATTGGAACCCAATCTCGGTAGTATGGCCAATAAGCCGTGTCTGGAATTCATGATTCGCATAATTTGGGTCGGCATTCCTTGGACCTACACCCAGTCAGATGTGAATATGTGTATGGGAAGTTCCAGAGGATAAGAGGAACGGAGTAAATCTCTCCTTTATTCTGATTCTGGTATTTGGTATGTGACGGAGGAATGTATCATGCCCACGTGTTTATGAGATAACGACAGAAATACTGTAGTCTCAGTCGGAGTACAGTATTACTATGTTAATGTGTACTCCGTACTACGGAGAACTACGTAGAGATTCCCTCGTAACTCACCTCGAGATATTTGTACTAGTGTACTCCGTAGGTATGTACTCAGTAGACCGGGCCGTGATAAATAGAGTAATGCCCCTTGGGTCCGAGCCACAATCAATCCAGTTCCATGCCAGAGGCGCAATAAAACCCAGCGGTTCAGGAACAATACGATTGGTGCAGGTATATAGGGAAATTCAAGGTCCACTCGGAATTATGTAGAGTACATACAGCATAGTTAGTAACTAAGCATAGTTAGTATATGTAGATTCACCTACAAACCACCCAAATGATGATGACCAGGGATCTGGGGCCGGATTAGAATTGAATGACGGCTGTTTCGTGGCTCCAAATTACGTCGGCCCGGAAGGTGACACTTTCCAGTATTGTCCCCGAGCTTGAAGTACTCATCCATACAACTTCGTGTAGTCGGGGTCTACACTTTGTAGAGTAAAGCTCGAATGTAGCTTGAAACTAGGCTAGAAGACGTCACTATGGGGATGACAGCAGTGTCGCCTGACAATGAACAGTGGCAAAGAGTATGAGGTCTGGTGATGTCGATCGCCGCAACGGGCGAAAGTGGAAGTCCAATTATACCGTACAGTACTAGCATGTACCGAAAACGGTTCTGTGGCGGTAAATACGCGGTGGTACAAGGCCCGCGCAGCCGCAGCTGCAGCGCGGTCGCTTCTCAACATGAACCTTTTCAGCCAGCTGCAGCTCTGCATTGCTCGAGGGGGAAGCTGGTCTCAACGTAAATCTGTTGGAATTTTGTACATAGTACAGCAGTTGTGGATATACTCTGTTATAGTATACAGGATTGAGGTAAGTGCAGTATTAGTGTAAGCTACTGAGCTATCATGTAATTGATATACTATAATACACTCTATGAACTACAGTAGTAGTAGTATACGGAGTAAATGTCAGTAGTTAACTATGCATGTACTGATAGTTATACTGTGGCAGTTAATCATAATCAACGTGATGCACCGGCTTAGGCAATCGACCGAAGACAGGAAGGACATGGCCCGATGCCGAAGATTAGCTGATGCAGCTGTGCACAGCACAGCTGCATCAGCTTTCAGTCCCGACTACCCAGGTACCATCCCGGTGGCAGTGGCTGAAATCCCAATCATTCGGAGCTAGGCGTCGGCTGAGATCACTTTGGTGCACGGTCAAGGGGATCCTTGCGTTGTCGAGACTTTGAATGGTCGGGGATCGACGGTGTTGGGAGGGGACTGCCGGGTCCCGTTCATGCCGTATCTCGCA
>Ga0209673_1001514_pt1 | contig 21357 bp, 22 predicted proteins | sample AraplaCol_mMS_r2_2_FD_184274 | JGI IMG/M metagenome (GOLD analysis project Ga0209673, IMG submission 184274) | Arabidopsis root microbial communities from North Carolina, USA - plate scrape MF_Col_mMS_r2 (SPAdes) (version 3) | ecosystem: Host-associated > Plants > Roots > Endosphere | place... | reverse complement strand
GGGTTGAGATAATGGAAAACGATCAAAATATGGAAATACAGGTATTAGGAATAAGGGGGTATTGACAATCCGATTGTTCCAAGGGCACGAAGAGTCCATGTCTCTCGGCCGCGAGTAAAAGTCCAGAAAGGGGTATAAAAATTAGGGCGTCAAGTGATATTCCTCAGGAGTCCATGCGATCATTAGGGTATGAGACATCCATCAGAAAGGGTGATTAGGGGAAAGTGTGACAATAGAAAGAGACAGAAGAACAGTGGAAGCGTGAATCAATGGGACGACACTTTTCGGCGTCGGTGAACTTTCCACTCGGCCTTGGCGACTCGCATAAAGAGTTCAATATCTTTTATCGGAACCCAGCTGGTGAGAACCTTCATTATGTTCTCAAAATCGGATTCCAGAATTATATCACGCATGCCATCTATAAGAGCAGCGGATGTGGCATGGAGCACGTCAAGACCCTGACCAAAGGTCCCGGGGTCTTTCGTCGGGCCTTTCCCAGAAGAGGTAGCTGGTCGACCTGTATGGTCCTCTGAATCCCCGAGGAGCATAAATACATCCCAGACGCGAAGTTGAGCTGGGAAAGGGATTGAGTAATTAAATAATGTCAAATACCACCGCGTACCATAGGCTGTTGGCGGGATTCCGACCTCATTCTATGGACATGAATTAGTACACGGACTCGGAAAATTTGGAGGTTAACGAAGAAGATTCGGGGATTTCGTACCAGTTTCGAGGCTACCTCACCACCAGCCAGCCATTCACGCTCAAAGTCGTCTAATGCTTCCATGAGTCCTGCAAAACCTGACTTATATAGTTGCTCTAGGCCACGAAGGTGCCAGAGCCGCGCAATCATTACAAAGGCATGCTCCTCGTCATAATAGGCCAAGAGCGTAGCTGCAAGAGCTGCCATGCCTTGCACATAACCAGTATCGGGATAATATAATGACATGGCATGTAGGACACGAAAGAGGAGTCTCTGGCCACCACGATATCTTCGACGAAACATAATATGACTGGTGATGGTACGCGGTACATCGATATCGATCTGAACATCGTCCGGCGAAGAGACATACTGATACTCATGAAATGCCTCAATAAGCTCTTCTTCAGACGGACTATCAGGGTGCCGCTTGGCACTCGCCTCGAGGAACGAATACCAAGCTGTTCCACGCCAGCGATCCGGAATGCCTTTCCATGTTCGCTCGATCAGTTTGCTGCTCTGCGTATCGAACTCGAACGTCATGCCACCACCATCGCGGCTCTTTTTAGTAGGTCTAGCCATTTTGGTCCATTTATCTTCACGTTCCCACTCCTTCCTTCGCATCGCACGCGCGGTAGCTGCATCTTGTCCATCCCCGGTGTTCTTATCAGGGAGAGTCAGCATGTCAGCGGCTTCGTCCGTAAATTTGCGATCCCGGTTATGAGGGAGGTGATTCGTTGCGGAGCGTAGACGAGAAGTTGACCGCCGGATCGGCGCACTGGTCGTACTAGCTGATGAAGATGGACGCCCTGCTGCGGAGCTTTGAGAGAGATTTCGAGTGGGTGATCGACCGTTGAAAGATCTATTACTGGTTGGCCGGATAGAGCGTTTGCGACGTGGTGATTCCGAGGCAAGCAACAGACTCGTGGTAACTCGTTGGATTGGATGAGGCTCGGATTTGTCGGTGCCATTTTTGGGAGTTGCATGGATGAAGCCATAACGATCCACTTCTTCAGCGCCGACGTTTTGCCAGTATTCGATGCCACCCGCGAGCTCTTGAGTTTCTCGCTTCATTCTCATACGTTCCACCTCCTCTGAAGCTCGGCCTTTGGAAGTAGGCTCCGACGGTTGAGGCCCAGGAGTAGAAGCAGTTTCGACATCAGAGGTTGCGTTCTCCTCCCAAAGGACGCCATTTTCCACGGCAATCGACTTTGCAACGTCAGAATCAGTAACCTTGTCATCGCCCCTATCATACATCAATCGAACTCTTCGAGAGAGCATGTCCTCATCAGCAGATATAGCTCTGCTCTGAAGACTGGTCTGTCGAGGACGGAGGGTACCCTGTGGTTTTGGTGGGCGCGGAGTAGGCTTCGGTAGACTGTTATCCGTATCGACTGTGGTGGTTGAAGGGGTTGGTACGGGTGATATATCGACATCTTGTTGGATCGACTGTGCCTCCGACTGCGGCTCCGGGTCATGCTCTTGTTCAGACGGGGACTCCATTCGACCTTCTAGTCGTTTGCCTGGTCGAGGACGACTCGATTGGTCCCGAATAAGACTACCACGGTGTGAGAACTTCATTGTCTTGTCCAATCCACTAAGGGAGCCCGTGGGAATATCCAAACTGATTCCATTGAAGGACTGTTCAATCTGGGGCACAGGTGGTGTCTCTTCAGAGCTAATCTTTCGTTCCAATTCGGCCGACCTCTTTCTCAATCCGCCCCATTTGCGCTCCGACCAGCGCGATCCTGGTCGAGAACCCGGGCGCGAGCTTGGGCGGGCACTCCCATCATTGAGTATGATACTCGGAACACTATGCAATGAAGGCGCCTTCCCACCAGCCCGACGATCCTCCGATGATCTTGACCGGCCTTCGTTCCCTGAAGATGTAAAAGGTCTCAGTTTCCCCTCGTGTCTTGCGCTGTCTTGCGGCGCGACCGCTGTGGCGGGACGGTCGTTGGCCGTCGAGGGTACGCTCATGCTTAGGGAACGGCCATTGGGTTCCTGAGGCGCATTATCGGTGGGCACTGAGACTGAACGAATGGCAGACGGGCGTCTCACTCTGAGAGAGTCGTTGGAGGGGACGGCGCGAATGGTCGAGCGCGACTCTGGGTGAACGGTCGAGGGTGATAACGATGCAGGGGCCTCTTCCACCATTATCCCAGCATGACTTAGGGAGAACAAAGGGACAAACGAGCGACGAAGCCAGAACACACAAGATTTAGAAATCAGCGGGGCAATTAAGGAGCGTGGAGGGCATCACTGATCCCTTTGCGGGCAGGGACTGGAAATTAAAATTGACCAGGAGACTTCAAAAAGACGGGGCCGGTGGAGTTTGGACTGTCTTGGCACTCTGCAGTCTGCTCATTCCAATTGGCAGAATACTTTGATGTTCGCAGAGAATGTCAGCAGGATGTACTCAATAAAACAGCCAAAGAGCACTTGGAAGTACTCTTTCAAGTGGTGAATATATAAAGAAGAGGATTAGTCGTAGAAAGGAGGTCATTAGAATAGCACGTCGTGTTCCACTCCAAGGCCACGAAGCAGTGGAGTGCGCGAAACCAGACAAGGAGACTCAAGTGGAGACTTTGACCAGAAGTTGATGCTTAGATTAGAACAGCCATGGTGTCATGGTCCATTGCAGGATCCATTGTTTAGAATGAATGGGGGTTGGAAGAATGAGGTCCACTTTGTTTAGTCTGATGTTGTACTGACAGAGTAATATGGAGTTTATAGTCCAATATCATAGACAATCTGCAAGAATAAAAGTGGAAGAAGATGTACTACTCCAAACTCAAAGTACAGAAAAGGTCCAAATTTGTGTCATTCACACGCAAAGTGTAGAATAGATAGACATGTACATAGTAGTATACTCCGTACAGAGTGAGATAATAAAATCAAATCATTTCACGAAAAAAGAAGAAAGGAACGCGTCAAAACGCCCGTAGCCACGACGGCGCAATCCAGCCATCAGCCGCCAATGCAAGAAAAAGGGGCCTCCTCAAGCGCATTCCCCTACATAGTAAGCTATGTATGTATGTATATTTAATTGTAGTTAATATTTAATACTCATCATGATACTCGTGATCCAGCCGTCCAGCGTTAGATCCTGCTAGGGTTTAAACCACTGCGGCCGTGCTGACTCCGGATTGCGACTCGCGGGTGGGTCGACTTCGATCGATGGGCTCTTTAGGTAGAACTTCAATTTGTCGAACAAGGAAACTCTTCTCGTCCGTGAATTGATCATCATCAGTTCGATCCTCAAGGAACTTGGGTAAGAAACGGAGTAGTCGGTCGCGGTTATTGATCAGAATGCGTTGTACCGCGACTGATTTGTTCGGGTTTGCCACAAATACCTGGTTATGTCTCATTAGTGTGAAATGCCCTACATCGATTATTGGAATGGGAGTTACGTAGACGTACCTTGAAAACGTGGAACCCTTCATATTGCACCATTTTGCGATCATCACGTAACAACTTCATGCACAGCTTGAGGTTCTCCCCACTCTCCACATAGGCCATCATCACATTGTAGTTGGCACGGTCCAACAAGATCTCCCCAAGAAGCTTAATGCTCTGTCGCTTTGTCACATATGAATCCGATTGCACGAGAACATTGTTGAATCGTCCAAAAAAGAGCTCAAAGTTGCTGGCTAAATATGCGGTGACCAGATTTTTGTGTCGAGTCAAGATTTCCTGAGAGATGTGTCAGTCACTCTTCCAATTACGAATACATACATCCATATAATTTCAACTTACTCGAAATGTCGTGAATGCATCAGCGCTCACTTCAAAATTTCCTTTATCAATCCACTCAAAGAAGCTCCAAAATACACCGTTACCATTTTGCGGGGCATTGGGCTTCAACTCTGACAACCGCACGGCCGGTTCCCCTTCTTGTGATTGATCATATAAAACCACGGCAGTGACAACGTCAAATTTGAGCGCTTCTCGTAGAATCACACCGCATGGCATGGCACTTTGGCTGTGAAAATATCCTCGGCATAATTCAATAAGAATCTCAGGCCGATGATGCACAATATATGAGATAACTGGGGGGTCTTTGTCGGGCGCGTATGCGGTGGGTCGAAAGCGCAAGATATGAGAGAAGATGGTTTGCGTATCCTTTCTAGCCTCGAACGGCAGTAAATGAATTGATCGAGAGAGATCATAGAGTAAGTCCTCTTGTAATGTTGCTTGAATGAGCGCGTGGACCTGATCGGGGGATGTGTTGATCTCTAAACCGTGAAGCATCATCTATTAGCTACGTTTGCCCATTCCAATTCCAATTCAGTCCAGCAACTCCGAACAGATTGCCTGTTATTCTTTAATCGTCTTTCCAGCGTGCAGGTAACCGACCTTGTGTTCCTTGGACAATCACTTTCATCTGACCAAGCTGTTTGGCTAGCTCCTCATCGGCCTGTATCCCCAAGTTAGCGAGGATATACTCTTCCTCTTCAAAGAGAGCTCCTTGAGCTGCGTACCTTGGTTGTTGTATTAGGGGATTCTTCAACCCTGAGAAGTAGTTCTTTTGTTGACCGAACAACCTCTGCCGGCTGCCGGGATCTACCCCGATTAAAGAAGAAAGCCATGATCTCCCAATTTGAAGAAGTTCGATGATGAAACTGGAGAGAGATACTCAAGCCTGGAACGGTCCAAGGGTTTCCCGACCGCCCTGGTTGAATAAACAACAGAAAAGGCGGGGCGGGGCAACGGTTGGCCCGATAACGGATTTTTTTCTTTTTTTTTTTTACTTCTTTTATCGGTTGGTTGGATTTTCTGCCCCTCCATTGCCCCTCCAGATCTGTTGCTTTTTATATAGTCCAGATCATTCACGATGGCCTTTTCCGATATTCCTAAAGAGAAAGTTCCTGCCGATGCGCGATCGGTTTCCGATGAATCTGATTCTAGCAACGAGGAAGGCTGGGAAGATGTTGAGCCTGAGGATGATTCGCAGCCGGTGGTCGATCTATTCTCCGAGACTGTCTACCCCGATGTTCGTTCAATGCTGCAGGTATGCAAGGACAAGCATAATTTCGACTTGCTGAAGATCCAAAAAGAGCTCGGTATGTAACTCTCTGTCCGCTATGAGGCATAGAAGTGTGGACTTTCTACCCCATAGATCATTCGAAGCTAATATATCGATTCTGGCAGAACTCGACTTCTTGGACTCTATTAAATTGGTCAACTATGTGCGCTCCCAGGTCAAGGCTGGTAACAAGACTCCCGACGTCTGCTCCAAGGCTCAATTCGAAGACGATGCCTACTTGAAGCCCGTGCTTGAAGACGATGCGCTCCTTTATAGTCTGGATGATATTGCCGAGGAGCAGGCTGAGGATAAGGCCCCTGGTAACGATTCGGATCGTCGAGTCGTGGAACTGCAGGAGGAATTGGAGCGACTGCAGACTCAATTCTCTGAGTATCGGATTGCCGTGCAGCAATCTCTCGAGGACCAGTTGACCAAGGAAGACGAGAAGCTCCAGCCCGAAGCACCAGCGAAGAAATCTACGGATAAGACCGAGGAGGTTGATGCTGACTACTTCAGCTCCTACTCTTACAACAGTTCGTATTCCATGGCCCCCCAATACGCCTATAGATTCGCTAATCATAGGACCCACTATAGCAATCCACGAGTCTATGTTGAAGGATACCATTCGTACCGATGCATACCGTGACTTTGTCTACGAAAACAAGCATCTTTTCAAGGACAAGGTCGTTCTGGACGTTGGATGTGGAACCGGTATCTTGTCTATGTTCTGTGCCAAGGCCGGTGCAAAGAAGGTCATCTCGGTCGATAATTCGAACATCATTGATCGTGCCAAGGAGATTGTCTACGACAATGGTCTTGGTGATGTGATCACGTAAGTCATCATATCTACTATCGATTTAATTCTAGACCACTGACCATTTGAGCAGATGCATTCGTGGCAAGATTGAAGAAGTCACTCTACCGGTTGAGAAAGTCGATATTATTATTTCGGAATGGATGGGCTACGGTCTTCTGTTCGAAGCCATGTTTGACTCAGTCATTTATGCCAGAGACCGCTATCTGGCCTCCGACGGCCTCATGGTCCCCTCTCACGCCACTCTTCGGGTTGCACCCTTTGCCGACCCCGATTTCATCGCCTCTCACATTTCCTTCTGGCACGACGTGTACGGCTTCAAGATGAACAGCATGTTGCTGAATATCTATGAAGAAGCCCTTGTGCGTAGCGTCCAACCAACCACCATTCCAGGAGATTCCAACATCTTCTTGCCCCTGCCTCTGCATACCATTACCGTTGAGGAGCTGAACTTCATCAAAGAGTTCAAATTCACCCTGAACGAGGATATCGACGCCCTTGATGGCTTCGCCATCTGGTTCGATATCTTCTTCATGCCCTCTAGGGAATCCCCAGTGCCGGAGAACCCTATCCCCTCGGAAATGCAGAAGAAGGGAATTGTTTCCTTCACCACCGGTCCTCACGGAACCGAGACTCACTGGATGCAAACCATTCTTCTCATCGACCACGGCAAGGAGCAGCCTAAGCCTTTGAAAAAGGGTCAAACATTCACCGGAAAGGTCGGTTACCAGCGAAAGCAGAATGGCTACCGCGGTCTGGATATCACCGTCGATTGGAACGGCGGGGAGAACGCTACAGGCAACCAACAATGGGCACTTCAGTAAATGGGGGTCGCCTTAAAAGTTGATATGATTTTAATGATGGTGTCATAAAATTTGATATTTCATGGGCTGTTAGCCTAGATAGAGAATTATATACCCAGTGAAAAATGGGATTCTACATGAAAGCGATTTTCATAGTGCACGAGTATTTGTATATTGGTGCTTTTGATACAACTAAAGAAAAAGCGATGGCAATGGTATCGGGTATCATAAAAATAGTGGCAGGGCATTTGAAATATAATGATAGATCAGGTCTTCGCAGAGGTACTCCTTGATTCTGGCCTAGAGTGTCTCCGACTTTGACGATCGTCGGCACGATGATGGTGATGGGAACGGTCCGAAGACTCGCGGTGTCGTCGATGTGACCGATCTCGACTTCGATGTCGACTTCGATCTCGATTGTGATCGCGATCATGATCATGACGGTGACGGTGACGGTAGCGGTGATGAGAGCTCCCGTGACCCTTATCGCCACTGTCCTTCGAAGCAGAATTATCCAACCTAAAGTCATCAAGGCTATCTGTGGAATGTGAACGCTTCCGATGATGCCTTGAGCTGTGACTTTCAGCAGTTTTCAAGCTTTCAATCTCTTTTCGTTTCTCCTCACGCCATCGCTTCCGTTCCTCTTGTGTCGTCTTCAATTGCCTGACGCCTCGTTTCATAGCCGCAAGAGGGTCATTAACATCCATCCGAGCCTTCTCTCGTTCTCTACGCATGGAATCTTCATTCCCCCACACGTTCTTATCTGGCATGGCGTCAGGAGCTGTTACCATCTGTGCGCTGGACGAATACCATGGCTGACGCCCTGCTTGCTTCTTAAAGCCTGCTGCATTAGAAAAGCGCATCGTATATTGGTCTTCGAAGCTGCGTTCTTTCTTCTTTTTCTCGGCCTCCGCCTCGGCGTTCTTCTCCGCTTTCTTGCTGACTCCCGGGAAAAGATTGATGTGGCCTCTGTCATCCACAATAGGTGCCTGATTGACACTATCATCCTTTCGAGATGAGCGTGACTGCCCATCTCTTACGGAGGCCGCATTCTGTGCATCTTCCCGAGCTAATCGAATATCCCTATCTGTGTCGTCTTCGCCCATAAGACGACGCCTCTTGCGATACTGGCTCGAACCATCTTGCGATTTTCTCTCAGAATGCTCAGTGGATTGCTGAGATGGGCCCGGGGCTGGTGGAGGTGTTGGCGGACGTTCGCCACGTAATATCTTGATCCGGCGCTCGGCATCAACTTCTTGCATGAGGCGTTCATCTTCCTCTTCGCGAGCTTTCGCTTGGGCCTCGTCACGTTTGACACGCGCAATATTTCCCGGATTGTATACGTTCCATGATTTCTTGCCTAAAAGGTGTCTATCATATGGTGTCAATCAGTGGTTGATGAGCAAGTGGAGTCTCAGAGGGTGTACTCACAGCGGCATTTGGATGTCCCCTCAATGGAAAATCCCTAAGAAAGGGCCGTCGGTAATTAAGATTGCAAAATTCGAAGATTATTGAAAGCAGTTATATAGCCCCTTGGTGTCTATTCCGACGCGGAAGTATTTTTAGAGGTGTTGAGGCTGCAATACCCCATATAGTATAGCAAGCCTGGGTGTAATGAAACTGCTTACAGCGCTGATGACCGCGGTTCTCAATAGGCTTGACAAGATGGTTTGGACCGGCAGAAAGTGTCATGAGTAATATCTTGTAACCATTTACAAATATACTGCCTTGAGTTTCGATTTCTTTCAGCTAGTCAATTCTTGCACTTCGCAAATCAGATCCGTCATATCAATCACAGCTGAGCACATAAGTTGATACTCAATGATATTTCTTATTTAGAATATACAGTGATATCATGATGGGAATGCTCCATGCGGTCTCCAGGGCGGTCAGTCCGGATTGGAGCTGCCTTATCGATAACACGCCCCACACTGCAGCCCATGCTGTCTTCAGCAACCCTGAGCTCGAGTTGCCACCTACATCTTCCCAACTCTCTGCTTTATTTGAAAGCTCGACTCGCTTTTTATTGCCAGCTGCTTAGTGAACAGCGCTGCTTCGTATTTCTTTTTTTGCTTCTCAAAAATCGGTGGCGACTTTCTAGTCATAGCGTCCTCAAACGATCAGCGTCAAGCGTCATCCTTAAATTCCAACACATAACTACCCACCTTAACACGACACGCCATGTTCAATCGCCCTAATCCCTACGGAGACGGGCGTCCGTCGCCGCAGGGATACTCAAACCCCAATCAAGCACCTCGGTATGACCACGGCCAGCCTCCCATGCCTCACGACTACGATGAACCCATGACTGATGAGCCTTATGATTCAAGGGGCTACGGTGGCCCGCCACCCCAACAGATGAACAGAGCCCCTCAATCACAGCCACTGCGCGCACCGATGGGAGGAGCACGACCCGGGGGACCGTCATGGATGTTCCAGCCCAGCAAGAGTCCAACTGATAACTATACCTTTGGTAATATGTATGTGGCCCGAGATATCCCGTACGGCCTTTATTCTAGCTCTAACATTAGTTCAGCGTTGCCGTCTCGCCCCTAGACATTCCGCCCAACCCCGATGGCAGCGACATTTATGTCCTGGTTAAGGACCTCTATGTGTTCTCTGCTCGCCCCTTAGACGGCTTCCCTCGAGGTACCATTGGTATGTCAACTCACCAACGTACCTGGGCGGAAGTCGGAATGAGAGATGCGGTTAAGGTGGAACTGTATGATCAATTCAACCAAGGAGGATCAGCATACTTGGGGTCTTCCGATATTGAAGTTGGCTTCGCATCTGCGAGCAAGCGGACAGAGGTTCCATATGACCAGGACGACTTGGCAAAGGCGGTTATTTATGTAAGTCTGGTCCTCTTTACAGCAATCCAGCGAGATACTAACGCCACAAGAACTTCCAAAACCAATTGTTTGCTCCCGGTCAAAAGATCCTAATGGATCATAAGGGCATCCCTCTGGTGCTACATGTCAAAACAGTGCAGCGTGTCAATTGGTCTGAGAAAGTCGATATGAATTCTGGGGAAGTCGAGACCAGCCCAGTTGCCCGGGGATTACTCACGCCACAGACTCAGATCAACTTTTACAGAGACGCAAAGACCGGTGTCAATATGAAGGCCTCAAATCGACGCCCAGCTGCAAACTCGATCATCCAGCCCGGATTCAAGTTCGAGGACATGGGAATCGGTGGTCTTGATTCTGAGTTTAGTACCATCTTCCGTCGAGCTTTCGCGTCCCGCATCTTTCCCCCCGGATTGGTAGAGAAGCTTGGTATCCAGCACGTCAAAGGTCTTTTGCTCTACGGACCTCCCGGTACTGGTAAAACCCTGATTGCACGACAGATCGGCAAAATGCTTAACGCTAGAGAACCAAAGATCATCAACGGTCCTGAGGTTTTGAACAAGTATGTCGGTCAATCTGAAGAGAATATCCGAAAAATGTTCGCAGACGCCGAAAAGGAATACAAAGAGAAGGGTGACGAAAGTGGACTTCACATCATCATTTTTGACGAATTGGATGCCGTTTGCAAGCAGCGTGGCAGCGGTGGAGGTGGAGGCACCGGCGTGGGTGATAGTGTCGTTAACCAGCTGCTATCGAAGCTCGATGGTGTCGATCAGCTGAACAACATTCTACTCATCGGTATGACCAATCGTATGGATATGATCGATGAGGCTCTGTTGCGTCCTGGCCGTCTGGAGGTTCATGTGGAGATTTCACTTCCTGATGAGAAGGGACGAAGCCAAATTCTGAACATTCATACGGAGAAGATGCGCACCAACAAGGTCATGGACACTGATGTTGATTTGGAGGAGCTTGCACACCTTACTAAAAACTTTTCGGGTGCTGAAATTGCTGGTCTGGTGAAGGCTGCTTCCTCCTTTGCATTCTCTCGTCACGTCAAAGTTGGCACCATGGCCAGTATCAACGACGATGTTGTCAACATGAAGGTTAACCGGGCTGACTTTCACAACGCCCTTGAGGAGGTCAAACCTGCCTTCGGTGTTTCGGAGGAGGAGCTTTCGAGTCGTATCCAGTATGGTATGCTTCACTACTCTGAGACCATCAATGATATCCTGCGCGAAGGTGAATTGTTTGTCAAGCAGGTCAACAGCCAAAATCAGTCTACACCACTCTTATCTGTACTATTGCATGGACCCACTGGAAGTGGAAAGACCGCGCTCGCTTCGAAGGTTGCGGTTGACTCCGGTTTCCCCTTTATCAAGCTGATTAGCCCGGAAGACATGGCTGGTTTCAGCGAGGCAGCCAAGGTCGCGCACATTATGCGCGTCTTTGATAGTGCCTATAAGAGTCGCACTAGCATGGTGGTTGTTGATAACATCGAGCAAATCATCGACTGGGTACCAATTGGCCCTCGATTCAGCAACAGTGTACTGCAAACCTTGATGGTTTATCTTCGAAAGCAGCCTCCTCGCGGTCGTTGTCTACTCATCTTAGCCACGACTACCGAGCGTGCTTTGATGAAGCAGCTGGATATCTATAAATCCTTCAATTCGAACATCATGGTTCCCAATGTGAAGACCTTTGCTGAGCTGCGGTATATAATGGAGAACTCCAATGCCTTTAATGCTCAAGAAATCGCCCAGGCCCTGGAAGGTATTGGTAGTCTTGGTCTGGCCGATGATGGTCGTTTGAGCGTTGGTGTCAAGAAAGTTCTGCTTGGCATTGAATCCGCCAAACAGGACACAGACAAGGTCGGCCGTTTCGTGCGTGTCATCAATGAGGCCATGGAAGAGTATTAGTCTCTTATTGTTTAGAACTCTTCGTTGCTTAAAGCTCTTCTGTGCTTAAAGCTTTTACTTTTTTTCGGTGAAAGCGTACATAGATCAATGTAACAAACAGCATATAATGTGTGTTGATAGCCATATCGTGCCCCAGATGTATAACTAGTAGTAACCTCTTCTCGCTCCAATCTTGGCATTGAAAGATTTCGACTGGTGTAAGATCTCTTAAAGTTATAGTAGGGACAGTAGGAGGTGGAGGAGGAGTAATACTTACAGTCAAGAACTACAACGACCCTAAGTTACATTGGTTTCTATGTAGCTGCCCTTACTCTCGAGCCTCTTTAGCGCATACAGAGCATTATCCTTGTCCATAGGATAAGATAGGCTTTATTGTAACCAATGTGGGAGACTGATGACTTCCAGTGCACTATCCTATGATATTGATCCAGTTGATGTGATACAAACTGAATCAGAGCTCTCCAATGATAGGAATTCGAGGCATCTCCTCTCTTCAGGGCTTTTAGCTATTCAATTGCCGTTTTCCTTAAGCCGTAGTACAATTGGTATGCCAAACCCCTGTCCCTTTCCTGGATCCTTGAAACACTAGCCTATGCACTAGAGCCTGAATAAGCTAACGGTTATTTAAGTGTCAAACTTACTTAAGATTGCTGAACCTTATTCAGCAATAGACCCCGACTTCAATGTGTGAGTCAAACCAGACATCTCAGACAGTATCTAGTGCTAGTACGAGGAGTGGTGCTCTCAAGCCCTAAGATGCGCAGCCCAGTAGTACTACAAACCTGGAAATACGATTTCAGGAAATTACACTGACAGTTTCTACATGCTAGGGGCGCTGATTATTACGGCTGCAGATACAATGACAAGTACGATGCGCGTCATACCGCATTGCTATAGCCCTAGATATACGCGAATGAAGCCATTACGTACACAAAACAGAAATATACAGAATCCCAAGCAGATGCTCCAAACCAACTATGAAATCCAATAGAAAATCAAAACAGCCCGTCCCAAATCCCAAAATCCCGATTTTGTCCGAAGTCATGAAGGTCGTTACATTAAGCGAAAAGAAGGTTAAACCACCTACAGCCGTGTCAGTGGAACCAGCGGGGGCATCGGGTAGCTCCCGCTCAGTAGTCGTCGAAAGTGTATTTCTTCGATGCCCGACGGTATTCGTCTGGGTGGGCCTTCTCGGCCTTCCCTTTCAAAGCACTGCGCAAACAAGCTTCTGTCAGTCTTCTAGAACACGCATGTGCCCATTTCATGGCGCGTCGATCATCCCAACGGCGCACGTGCCAAGCACTGCCCTGGCGGAGCGGAAGCTATCAAACCCCCTGTCCGCGGAGCGGGGCGGAATTCGCAACGTCCACCCAAGGGAAGATCAGGGGTCAAGGGGCTTTTTTTTCTGGAATATATCTTACCTGACGCGCTTCTGAGTCCATTCCAGATCCCGTTTCGTCTCGCGAGCTGTTTTAAGCCCCTCGTTGAAATTGGCGCGGACGCCTTTCAAACGTCGCTGAGCTAGGGCTTGCAGCTCCAAAAGCTCTTGTTGCTTTGCGTTGAGTTGACCGGAACTAATTTGTGCACTCTAGTCAGCTTTTCGTCTCTCATTTGGTTATCCGAGACCGGATTCGCTTGCAAACACGATCCTCGTCGCTTTGAAGACTGCGAGCAAGCTCTGGGCTTTGCCCAAAGTATGCTCGCGATTAGGGCTAAACTCACGTTTGCGCTTGTTTCGCCAGACCTCGATCCAATGGTGTTGGATCAAAAGAGTCTTGCATGCGGTCACTCAGGAATTCGACGACGTCGACACCTGAATACGACGCCGTGCTGTCATAGTCGCCGCTAGCACCAGCGGAGCTGAAAACAAGGCCACCAGAAGTGCGGCTGCCAGCCGTGGTGCTTGCATCAGAGAAGTCAGGCGGAGAGCATGGGACTCTGGAGATTGGATACATGCTTGCAGGCGCAGGGGCCTTGGATGGCATGTTCATGGCATGAGCAGAGGGCTGGTAGTAGTGACGTTGAGTAGCCATGTTGATTCAATGGTGTTGTTCGAAGAGTGCGACGAGTATATCCCAACAAGATATTTCAATGATGTTATAAGGTACAAGATGTCCTTGAGTCTGAGTCGAGATAGCTTCACCAAGGACCTAAAAGGTATAAGGCTGAGGAGTGTGCAAACGGGGTCAACTGGGAGAGATGGATCAGGAAGATGGAGGAGAACCGGGCCCGCCGGTCAAGATGAGAGAATTTATAGCCCTCGGCGGACAGTTTTCCATCCGGCGGGGGCAATTGAAACCAAGAAGGCAAAGGCAAGAGGGCAAGGATGGACAAAGTCTAGACGAAGCCATTGGGTCATCGGAGCACTGGGACTCACAGCCCTCGTACCATACCCCCCCAATCCCTCTCTTCGGCTGCATCTCCTCCTCCGTGTCTGCCCGCCCATTCGCCTCTTGGACCGCCTCGACCCCGCTTGGGGTGGAATCGAAGAATTGTGTCTGGTGGGATACCAGCCATCCTCCACCAGAGCTTCCGCCGTCCCGCCCCTCCCATCGGATCATCGGTCTTGGTCTACGCGGCCCCTCCCAAATATTCTGTTTGCCTTTGGGCCCGAGCGGAATCGGATGAAATGGAAATTTTTTAGGAAAGTCATTGTATGAAAAAAGTGGGTTTGGAGGGGCATGGAGGGTGGGAAAACCTGACTTGGGTGGGAATTGGGAAGTATGGAGTCGAAGTATAAAAACGAGCCTTATGCCCTGCCCTCTTTCCTAATATTTCCCCCCCTTTCGCCATTCTCACTCCCATTTCCAATTTCTATCGTGCTTCGAATGCCCCTCATCTTTTCTGTCAACTTTCTGAAATTCGGTGGCTGGGAATGCGAATATACTCCCGAGGATTCGGTTGATTCGCCCATCGGATGGGGCACGCCGAAAAGCAGCAAACTACAGAAGAAACCTGTATGACAACCAAGGTTGTGCTCCCTCAGCACATTTTGATTTTCATGCGGTTCTGTTAGTCTGAGTCAATTTTCCCCCATTCCATCATGCTATGCGGGCAAGACTCAATGATGGAGGCAGCGGACTGTTGAGGTTATGTTGCGTGTGTATCTGCCACTAAGTGAGCCTCGAGCTATACTCCCGAATTTTCCCTCTTCAGAAAAAAAGGGACTGGGCCAGGAGAGATGAGGATGTCTCACAGTCTGACATCATTTGGAATTCGAACTTCCAGATTACAAACTCTAAAGAAAACCTTCCCCCAGGCAAGAAGAATCCAAGGGACAAGGTCACACGGTATGAAGATCACTGCAGTTGGACATCACTGCAGGGCGCGGACGAACGAGCCGTGGATACTATCCACACAGGGCTAGGTAGCCCTGTAGAGATTCAAAGGGAACCCGCGTTTGATCTGATAGGTCTGTGTTCCATCAGGCCATTTAGGCGCAAATCCCAAGCAGGAGCAACCCAGGAGCAACGGGGTAAAAGAGCATAATTAACCAAAGACAATAGGGGAAACAGAATACTGTGTGACCAAGGTGTGATCGAATTAAGTCGACAAACTCAGCCCACGGAGACAAAGATACCAGGCCTGAATATGTTGATCCCTGCTCCTCCCTTTGCCTGTCTTCAATGCGGCTGCCAGAAAGAAAATACCTCGCATCGGTGCATTTAGTGGCACAGAGGGTCAAGATGGAGGCAATGCAAGCACGGACAAGCGCTCTAGACGCCGTCATGGCGTGGGAAGCAGCATTGTCCCCGCCTTTTCCTGCGCACATGTTTGATGACTTGCTTGTCTAAAGCCATGCAAAAGGGAGACAAGGCTCTGCAGGCCGTCGACAACGCAATTCGTGAAAAAAATGGCAAGACGACCGCTTCCTCATCATTGGCCCTTGGGTTCCTGCTGACAGGAAAGACATGCTGATTCAGAAAGCCCTGTTCTGGGTCCTTTTCGCCGCAGGACCTTCATTGGGACGATACCGGGAAAAGAGGGTACTCAAGATACATACTACCTGAGAACCATCCCTTTTTTTCTTTTCTCGCTTTGAGGGAAAGCCTGTCAATCCTTCATGTCTCATGCCTCGCTTTCTACACCCGATGCCTTGGCCCTGGACTTGTTCTGCATGCCTTGCAGCCTAACGAGCCATAATATGCCCCGTTGACACGCATTTCACTGCCGAATTACACTGTGATACCACCCTCCTCCATGTAATTTCTCATCCCCGAACATGCCAGGGATGCTACGCCAGGTGAAGCAATGGGAAGCAATTGCATCCAGCCCAACTTGGGTTTACATTTGTCGATATCGCGTTCCCTTTACCGTGAAACATACTACCAGGAGATGAGATATCGGGCAGCACAATACAGCAATGACGCGCAACGCACGCCAATATCGGGCATTGAAGAAGAGAAACTTCATTTACCAAATTCATCGTCATCGCCCCAATCTCTTCGGCCACTCACCGAATTGTGATCAGCCCCTTGTTCCCTGGGCCCTTCATGGTTTTTTTTCCCTGGCCCTCGGGAAACTCAACTCAATGACTTTACGCCCCTCCCATCCCACGTTGACTATCAACTTCCCAACGCACACACATTCAAGCCCAACGCGACGAATCTGTACCCTTTTCCCCGGCTATACATGCATGATCTCGAAGTTGTATCCGTGACACGAGCCCTTCGCTATTGTTTTAGACAGTAGGCATTCTACAAAGCTCCCATTCCTATACTCTGCCCAATGTCCACCTCAGGTGTTGTCTATCAACTCCTGATTCATTTTTCTCCCACGACCCAGGGCCAGCCCCCCCCCCTCAATTTCCATTCATTGCAGACAATACCGGACTAAATAATTTGCCAACAAAAGAGTGGGGTTGAGGCGGGGATTATTTTTTACTCTGGACGCTTCCTTCACCGCCACATGCAGCGCCATGACTGGATGGTTGGCAATCGCCAACTCACACTTCTTTTCCTATTTCGGCCATGGTTTGATTTTCCTTTCCCCGTTTTTTTTTTTCTTTTCTTCCGTTGTCTTTTCTAGGATTCGATCTACTGAATGTGCGAAAGGGCCTGGATTTGCTGTCAACAAACTATATGCAAGATGCAATTCATACATACTGAATCGGATATCCACGGCTTTCGCCCTCCAATATCAACAAATGCGCTTTTATTTGAGCCGTCGTTGAATCTCGTAAAGAGCACACAAGAAAAACTAACTTTCGCTTCTTATCTTGTTTGACAAAGCATTACACAGTTTCGATGAACATTCGGGCGAGGGTGCTCTTCCGATTGGTTTCTACAGCCCGCAGAGTCTCTAGACCGAGGTCCTTTTGCTTTATGCCTTGCATACAAACAGGTCCCTTGATGACATCTATCGCCCCGGAGCCTGGATACTGATGGGAGTGTCTGATCGAAACCTTGGGGGTCTACTCACTGTGTGAAACTTTGAACGTATGTTTTCCAGGCCTAAGATCCCCTCTGCTCTAGTGGTCTGAGATATGTGAGGCTGTCACGTGGTTTATTTACATCAAAGCGGATTTTTACAAATGGAAATAGTGCAAGCACAAGAACTAAATGGTATAAGTAATATAATGCTTGATAGTAGACAGAAACTTGGATTTCTGCATGCTGAGAATGATATTGATGAGGCCGTGTTCACTTTACGCCGTGTAAAGTAATAGTAATTATAAGAATTGAAATTGGTCAATAAGACCGATTCAATAATGGAGCAAGAAGGGAAAAGGCTAAAAGTTAAGATAAATACAGATTCAGAAGAAAATTGTCGTTGCGCGCTCATAATCTGGTATCACGTATAAAAGGAAACACCACAAAGCTGAAAGTCGAATAGAAAGATTGAACAGAAAACAGATGGCCGTATACCGACGCTGATGCCATGCGCTTGAACTCGGAATCAAGCCCATGGATGAAAAAAAAAGAGTAAGAGGATCAGATAGTACAGCTGTGTTTGTCGATGCCGTGATAATGATGGAGATGCTGATGCCAGAGGATGGCGACAGATGCTCATTTCCAATGCGAGCTCCTGGAATGCAGAAAATGTATAAATCCCTCTGAAGAGGAAGTGACGAGAAAAGGAAGTGTTCGAGGCAAAGAGCCAGAGCACTGTTGATGGAATCAATATCACATTTGAGGCCCTTCTAGAGCCTCTGAAGGATTCGAATTTCTTCCCTGATGCCCTGATCGGCTTGCAAAAAAGGAAGAAGAAAAAAGGATTGGAAAAAATGATTGGGCGCAGATCGATCATGCAAAATAGTCAAAAGATGTATCAAGTAGATTGTCGTTGGAGATGAGAACGCGAAGATAAAGGCAAGGTCGTGGGAATTAAGCGGATCTCATAGGTTTCGAAAATGACTCAGCGTCGAACAGAAGCTGTTTTGTCGCTGCCTGGATGAAGTCGATCGCGCAGAAGCAATAATGGCTTGTTAGTGTCAAGGAGACCCATCATCATCTTGCCAAGTTCATTATGCTTGATGGGCTTGGTGACATAGTCGTTGAAGCCCGCTTGGGCCGCATTCTCGATTTGGTCAGTCATTGCGTTGGCTGATAAAGCCATGATCGGAATCTGGGGGTAATGATTCTTCTGCTCCCAAGCCCGGATCTCCCGACAAGTATCGTAGCCGTTCTTGATTGGCATTTGAATGTCACACTGGCAATCAATGGTTAATGCATTGAGACTTATATTATGAGTGGGGAATGACTTGACTTACGATGATCAGGGAGTAGTAGCCTGGCTCCTTAGAGAAAACCATGTCTGTGCACTCTTGGCCGTTGGAAGCGGTCTCTGACATCAACTTAATCTTGTCAAGGTATTTGAGCATCACCTATTATCACATTAGCAAAGGTTCAAGAGTCTCTGGGGCTGCATTTCAGACGTACATCGCGATTGGTCTCATCATCCTCAACGAGCAGAATGCGGTAACCTTTATTACCAAGAACTTCCTTGACCATCTTCGATACGGTCTTGAAGTTATTGTTGATCTCTCGCGCCATGTCTTGGTTGCGGTCTTTGCTTAGCTCACGCTTGCTATCAGGGTCGAAGATGGTGGAGAATGCAGAAGGCTTGACTGGTTTTGGTACAATGAATACCTGTTTACCAGTAGCTGCCAGCTCTTTGACACGAGTGCTGATTTGACGTTTTTGATACAAGTCCGAAATTATGACTATTACAGGTGCTGCACTGGCTTCAACCTCTGAGATATGCTGAATAACCTCTAAAATGTCATCTGTTGCAGGCAGATTCAGAACAAGGTGTGTACATTTCCAGTCAGGGTCGTGCTTCATGTCCTTCCATTCGTCCACGTCGGGCAGAGTGGTTATTTTGAATGGAATTTCATGAGGAACAACCTTTTCAATATGTTGCTTCGTAGCTTTGCGACTGTTGTCAAGCGGGCACAAAATGACGACAGAGAAGGGACCTTGCGAATGGACTCTGGTAGGTTTTGCGGAGGACTTGTCTTGAAGAGCAGCCTCGCCTTGAGGCGGTGGCGGTGTCTGCCGCGTAGATCCAGTCAAGTGAGGTGCAGTGGAAGAGACAGCCGTATCATTGTTGGAGTCTTCTCCTTTCGCGAGTTCAGGAGGCAGGTGGGCAGTTGAGATAGCCGGGGTTGGAGGAGCCGAGGTTCCAGCAGATGAAAGGTAAGCGTTTTGGAGGCTCCCATTGAAAGACTGCGGATCGACGCCTGGAGATGTGGCTGAGGGGGTTGAAAGCTTCGGCTCGAACGATTTAGGTACTTGTACAGAGGATATATCATATGAAGTAGTCCTAGATGTCGCAGGTCTCCGAGATGCAGTAGAAGCTTGACGGAGCAGCTGTGGCCTCTCTGATGGTGACGGAGGAGGAGGAGCATCAACTCGGACATTGAATGAGAACTTTGCACCTTGACCTTCCTTGCTGCTGGGTGTGAGCCTTCCCCCGTGCATTTCAACCAGCTGCTTGGATAAGAATAAACCCAATCCACTACCGGCATGTTGTTGTGACCCAGTCTCGCCTAATTGACTGAATCGTTGCATGAGCCGCTCCGCATCTTGTGAACTGAAACCCTTGCCGGTATCCACAACATCAAAGTTGAGAAAAGCTTCTGTTTCTTTAAGGGATGGATCGCGATGGAGACTGCAGCAGATATAAACCTCGCCTTGCGAAGTGAACTTGACGGCATTTCCGACAAGGTTGATAAGGACCTGGCGAATACGGAACCGATCGCCAATCATCATGGCAGGAACATCAGCTTCCATAAGATAGTTTATCTCAAGGCCTTTATCAATTGCTCGAGAGGCTATGGTGTCGATAACATCCTCAATCATTGACCGAGCATGGAACCAAGAATTGACCATAGACATCTTGCCAGCCTCCACGCGCGATACGTCCAGAATATTATCCACCAATTCCCGGAGATTAGTAGAGCTGTTCTGAATTGTATCGAGCATTCTTCTTTGATCACTGTCGAGCTGAGTGTCAAGAATAAATGGGATGGTTCCCAGAATTCCGTTTAGAGGTGTCCGGATCTCGTGGGACATATTGCTGAAGAACTTGGTTTTGGACTCCATTTGGTTATTCAGTTGGCTCATTGCTTTGTTGAGTTCCCGCTCGAGGTTCTTCCGGTCATTGATATCGGTACATGTACCGTACCACGATGCTTCTTCGCTTCCGAAGCTGCTGGTCTCAACGCATACTAAACGAACCAGATGCCAGCGGAAATCACCTCCACGAGATCGAAGACGGATTTCCGTCGAGTAAAACACCCGACCGTTTTCATCTTTCTGCAAAGATGCAACGCCAAGTCTCACCAGCTCATCAAGGGTGGACGACACGGCATGAGCTTCCAAGCCGGAATCTGCAGATATGGGTACATTGGTATCGTTCCGCCTTTGCGTTGTCTGTGAGGAAATTCCACCACATTTTGCGAGATCTTCGGGGTGCACATGTTTGGCAAATCCAAGGTCAAGAGCCTCTTCCAATTTCTGACCTGTATACAGATTCCATTGCTCGTTGACGAATATAAGTCCGCGATTCTCTGTTGCTTCGAAGACAACTTGTGGGATCGAGTTCGAAAATGCGCGATATTTCGCGTCGGTTGCGAACTTTTCTCGCTCTTGAGTTGCCTTGAGCTCAGAAATATGCTGTTCGTGTATGTCGAGAAAAGACCCTATCCAGTAGAGAACCTCTCCCGTGCCAGAGAGAAGGGGATTCGCCCTGAAGATGAACCAGCGATAGGCGCTTTCATCATTAAACCTTCGGACG
>Ga0209673_1001500_pt1 | contig 21619 bp, 19 predicted proteins | sample AraplaCol_mMS_r2_2_FD_184274 | JGI IMG/M metagenome (GOLD analysis project Ga0209673, IMG submission 184274) | Arabidopsis root microbial communities from North Carolina, USA - plate scrape MF_Col_mMS_r2 (SPAdes) (version 3) | ecosystem: Host-associated > Plants > Roots > Endosphere | place... | reverse complement strand
GCGACAACGTCACGGTTGACGTCGAGCTGATCGTTCCGATCGCGATGGAAGAAAAGCTGCGCTTCGCTATCCGCGAAGGCGGCCGTACCGTCGGCGCCGGCATCGTTGCCTCGATCGTCGAGTAATCGACTGTCGCATTGAATAAAGAGGGCCTCGCTGGAAACAGCGGGGCCTTTTTCGTTTTTGTTGACTTCGATTGGTATCATCGTATGATACTAATGCGAGGCGCCCGGTGATCCGATCATATAAGGACAAACTCAGCCAATCGATTGCCGATGGATCGATCCGAAAGGGTTTTCCTGCTGATCTTGTTCGCAGGACGCAGCTGATGCTGGCAGTGCTGAATGCCGCGGCCGATCTCAACGACCTTCGATCCCCGCCGGGAAATCGCTTGGAGAAATTGGCGGGAGACCGGGAAGGGCAGCATTCCGTCCGCATCAACAAGCAATGGCGCATCTGTTTCGTCTGGACGGAAAGCGGACCGGGCGATGTCGAAATCACGGACTATCATTAGAATGAATGGAGCTATGGACCATGGTTGAGAATATTCTGCCGGCGATCCATCCCGGTGAAATCCTGCGGGAGCTCTATCTCGAGCCATTGGAAATCTCGCCCTATATGCTGGCGAAGAAGCTCGGCGTTCCCCGGACCCGTATCGAGCGTATCGCGGTTGGGAAGGTGGGCATCACGACCGATACTGCGCTGCGGCTCGCCAAATTCTTCCGCACGACGCCCGAGTTCTGGATGAACCTGCAGGTGAGCTACGACATCAAGGTCCAAAAGGACGCTATGGCGACGGCGCTTGCCGCCATCCCCGAGGTCGAGGCAGCCTGACGCAGCGGCGCCACCCTTGCGCTCCGCTGCAAAGCCTTTATCTATCCCTGCGATTTTCATGACGCGGAGGATATTTCATGAAGAAGCGTATTCTTTTCACCGGTGGTTCGGGCAAGGCAGGGCGGCACACCGTGCCGTGGCTGGTCGCCAAGGGCTATGAGGTTCACAATATCGATCTCGTGCCGCTGGAAAGCCCCGGCGTCACCAATCTGATCGCCGATATCACCGATAGCGGCCAGGTCTTCAACGCGCTGTCGATGCATCGCGACTTTCCCGATCTCGAAAGCGGGAAGGGCGTCCAGCCGTTCGACGCGGTCATTCATTTTGCCGCCGTGCCGCGCATCCTCATCAAGCCTGATAACGAGACCTTCCGCATCAATACGATGGGCACCTATAACGTCATCGAAGCAGCGGTGAAGCTCGGCATCCGCAAGATCATCGTCGCCTCGAGCGAGACGACCTATGGCGTCTGCTTCGCCGAGGGGCATCGCGATTTCCACCAGTTTCCGCTGGACGAGGATTACGACGTCAATCCGATGGATTCCTATGGCTTGTCGAAGGTGATCAACGAGAAGACGGCAAGGGCCTTCGCCGAACGCACCGGCGCCGACATCTATGCGCTGCGCATCGGCAACGTCATCGAGCCGCATGAATACGAGAAGTTCCCGGCCTATTTTGCGAACCCGGAGATTCGTAGGCGCATTGCCTGGAGCTATATCGATGCTCGCGATCTCGGTCAGATCTGCCATCTCTGCATCGAAAAGGATGGTCTCGGCTACCAGGTCTTCAACGCGGCAAACGACACCGTCTCGGCCAACACGCCGTCGAAGGAACTCGCTCAGCAGTTTTTCCCCAACGTTCCCTTCACCCGCGAGATCGGCGAATATGAGGGGCTTCTCTCCAACCGCAAGATCCGCGAAGTGCTGGGCTTCAAGGAAGAACACAACTGGCGCAACTACGTGAAGGTCTGACGGAAACGTCTTGAAGCGGCAGAGGATTGGGAAAAATCGAAAACGGGACTTGCCAATCCTTTGCCGCCGTCTTAAAGGGAGCGCCATGCTTTGCGGAAGCGCTTCGGCCGAATGGCCAAGGAGCTGAAACGAAAGCGTAAAGGGGTATAGCTCAGTTGGTAGAGCGGCGGTCTCCAAAACCGCAGGTCGGGGGTTCGAGCCCCTCTGCCCCTGCCATTTTCAGACTTCCTTATCTTTTCATGGACTATTTTCCGACTGGATTGTGACCGGTCGTTATCTGCATGGATTTCTCTTCCGCGACCGGCTGGCGGAGAACGATGTGCACCCAGAAACCATGAATAAGACGGCGCAGAGCCGCAGTCTTCAGCCGCCCGGGCTCGATGACGTCGCGTTATCAAGCGATGCCGCTCCGATGGAGCGCGCCACTGCGGCGCCGCTGCTGTCGCTTGTCGTGCCGTGTTACAACGAACAGGACGTTCTCCCGCAGTTTTTCGCCCGCGTGACAGCGGAGCTCAGCCGGATCGACGGCATCGATTTCGAGATCGTCTGCGTCAATGATGGAAGCCGCGACCAGACACTTGCAGTGTTGCTTGCTGCATGCCGGGCTGATGCTCGAATTCGAGTGCTCGACCTCAGTCGCAATTTCGGCAAGGAGGCCGCACTGTCGGCGGCGATACAGGAGGCGAGGGGCGATATCATCGTGCCGATTGACGCCGACCTTCAGGATCCGCCGGAACTGATCGGCAAGATGGTGGCAAAGTGGCGGGAAGGATATGACGTTGTCCTTGCCAAGCGGGTAGACCGTTCCTCGGACACCCCGCTCAAGCGCTGGACGGCTTCGGCCTTTTATCGCCTTCACAACAAGCTCTCCGATGTGCCGGTTCCCGAAAATGCCGGCGATTTTCGTCTGATCAGCCGCGAAGTGGCCGATGCGCTTGCGACGCTCCCGGAACGCCATCGTTTCATGAAGGGGCTCTTTGCCTGGGTCGGCTTTCCGACGGCCGAGGTTGAATATATGCGCGAGCCGCGCGCTGCCGGAAAAACCAAATTCTCCTTCTGGAAGCTCTGGAACTTCGCGCTCGAGGGCGTGACGAGTTTCAGTACCTTGCCGATGCGCATATGGACGTACATCGGAGCGTTCGTCGCCGTATGCGCGATCTTGCGCGCCGTGATGCTCGTGATCCGTACGATGGTCTGGGGTGTCGACGTACCGGGCTATGCGTCGCTTGCGACGGCGATCCTGTTGCTAGGCGGTATCCAGTTGATCGGCATCGGCATTCTTGGCGAATATGTCGGGCGCATCTACTTCGAGGTCAAGCAGCGGCCGATCTTCATCGTCAAGGGCCGCTACGGGAGCCGTGTTTGAGCGACCAAGGCGCGGTGATATCGCGATCAGCGCAGGCCGGTCTTGGCGTCGCCGGTATTCCTGTGGGCGGAAGGCGAGACGTGGCGCTGCGCTTCTTCTGGATCGGCGTCGTTGCGATAGTCTTCTTCGCTGCCGCTCTGCGGATCCCGGGACTGGCCTCCCGCTCCTTATGGTTGGACGAGGCGTATAGCGCCTGGTTCTCGGCCTTGCCGCTTGGTGAGCTCTGGCACTCCGTGCCGCAATACGAAACGCACCCGCCGCTTTATTATACGCTGCTGAAGGGCTGGCGTTGGCTGTTTGGAGCGAGTGAAGCCGGCTTGCGCGGCCTATCCCTCGCGGCAAGCGTTGCGACAGTTTTGTTTGTCTCGCTGTCGGGGCGGCTATTGAGGCTTGGCCGGGAGGGGGAGGCGGTTTCTCTCCTTGCCGGCCTGCTTCTGGCGATGAACGCCGGAAATATAAAATACGCACAGGAAGCCCGGCCCTACGCGCTGGAGACGCTGGCCGTCACCATCGCGATCATCGCCGCCGCTCGTCTGGTCACGCTGGTCTACCGTCAGCCGGGGATTGGTCTGCGCTCCGTGGCATCCGCAGCCGTGGTTCTCACGCTATCAGGCGGGTTGCTGCTCTGGTGTCACAATACGGCGCTGTTTGTTGCTTTCGGTATCTGGTGCGCACTTGGCGTCGGCGCGTTGATGTTGCCGGCCGCGGATTGCAGGCGGTTGCTGGTTGTTGCGGTGATTTCGGGCTTTGGAGCGTTGGTTCTCTGGTCTCCGTTCCTGCCTTGGTTCTTGAAGCAAAGTCAGGCGTTCGGCGCCATGCAGTTCTGGATCGAGCTGTCGCGCTTCGACCTGATCAGCGCCTGGATTCTGGCCGGCGGCGGCAGAACCCCCGCGGTGCTTGCCTGCCTTCTTGCTGTACCGGGCCTCTGGTTCATGTGGCGGCGTCAGCCGCAGCTTGCGGTCATGCTCGGCATCATTCTTTGCGTGCCGCTGTCGCTTGTGCTGATTATCAGCTTCGCCTTCAAGCCGATCTACATCGATCGCTTATTCGGGTGGATGGGGCCGATACTGATGGTCCTGACCGCCTGTGGCATTGTTGGCATATCGAGAAGTGTGCCGGTGCGAGGCTCTGTGCTTGCTGTGCTTCTGTTGGCAAATCTCCATGCGGTGACAATGCAATATGCCGCTCCACCAATCGAGGACCTGCGTGAACTGAGCGCCACGATCGCTGCAGACGTCCGCCCGGGTGATGCCATATTGGCCGTCCCGAATGAGCTCGGCGTCGGCTTCCGGTATTATTCGGACGTACCCGGCGTGACCTACCTTCCGGGGGAGTTTCCATATCTGGCGCCGGCCGGCGAACGACGTTACATCGGCAACCTTGGAGCCCCGGCGATCACGCAGGCCGATGTCGCCGATCGCACAGCGCGGCTCGGCAATCCCCATCGTGTCTGGCTGGTGGCGCGCCGCGCCGATCTCTACGATCCCAACGGCCTGGCGGCCGCAGCAATCGGCTCGGGACGCTCCATCGTGATCGAACGCCGGTTTGGTCCGATCGAGCTTCGCCTGTATGGTGAAATGCCGAACTAGCGTTCGGGGAGTTGTGCACGAAAGATCGTCGTCGCGCATTGCAATCCGGTGATCGGTTGTGCTAACAGGGCGCTTCGATATGGCCGAGGCCGTATCTGGCGAGGAACGGCGAGGCTGAATGGCCAGTGCGCCGCGCATCCGCTAATTTCGTTAAACTTCGGTTTCCCTCTTGTCGAATTGGGAATCGGTGTTTATGTAGGGTTCAACAGACACGCGGTGCGTGGGGCTGATATGTTCAGCTTTACGCGCCGTAATTGCGTGGGCAGTCGATGGCATCCAAATCCAATCCACTAGCGTTTCTCCAGCAGGTTCGCTCCGAGACGGCGAAGATTACCTGGCCGTCGCGCCGTGAGACGATGATCTCGACGATCATGGTTCTGGTAATGGTGGTTTTTGCCGCGCTGTTTTTCTTTGCTGCCGACCAGCTGATCAGCTGGCTTCTGAGCTTCGTGCTCAACGTCAGCAACTGATCGGGTGGAGATAAAAGATGGCGGCACGTTGGTACATCGTCCACGCGTATTCGAATTTTGAAAAGAAGGTTGCCGAGGACATTGAGAACAAGGCTCGCCAGAAAGGGCTTGAGCACCTGTTCGAAAAGATCCTCGTGCCGACCGAGAAGGTGGTTGAAGTGCGCCGCGGCCGCAAGGTCGACAGCGAGCGCAAGTTCTTCCCGGGCTACGTCATGGTTCGTGCGAACCTGACCGACGAAGCCTACCACCTGATCAAGAACACGCCCAAGGTCACGGGCTTCCTCGGTTCCGACAATAAGCCGGTTCCGATTCCGGACTCCGAAGCCGAGCGCATTCTCGGCCAGGTCCAGGAAGGTGTTGAGCGTCCGAAGGCTTCGGTCAGCTTCGAGATCGGCGAGCAGGTTCGGGTTTCCGATGGTCCGTTCGCCTCGTTCAACGGCACGGTTCAGGATGTGGACGAAGAGCGTTCGCGCCTGAAGGTGGAAGTGTCGATCTTCGGCCGCGCGACGCCCGTCGAGCTGGAATACGGTCAGGTCGAGAAGGTCTGATTTCAAGAATCGGAGGCTGGTCCTTGAGGCTGGCCTTCGGGCGGCGAAAGCCGCAGCGCGTGGAAGGTGAGGGGCCTTAGCCGGGTCTCAATTATCCGAACCACGCAACCGCAGCCGCCGGAGCAATCCGGCATCAAGGGCCGGGCAACCGGCCGTCAGTGAAAAGGCAGAGAGATATGGCTAAGAAAGTTGCAGGCCAGCTCAAGCTTCAGGTCAAGGCAGGATCGGCTAACCCGTCCCCGCCAATCGGCCCGGCGCTTGGTCAGCGTGGCATTAACATCATGGAATTCTGCAAGTCGTTCAACGCGGCTACGCAGGAAATGGAAAAGGGTATGCCGATCCCGGTCGTCATCACCTATTACCAGGACAAGTCCTTCACCTTCATCATGAAGCAGCCGCCGGTCAGCTACTTCCTGAAGAAGGAAGCGAAGATCCAGTCCGGTTCGAAGACGCCTGGCAAGGGCGCCAACGCCGGCAAGCTCACCAAGGCTCAGATCAAGTCGATCGCCGAAGCCAAGATGAAGGATCTGAACGCAGCAGATATCGAAGGTGCAATGGCGATGATTGAGGGCTCTGCCCGCGCCATGGGCCTGGAAGTGGTAGGTTAAGACCATGTCAGGCAAGCGCACCAAGAAGATCAACGAAGGTGTTGATCCCACGAAGCTCTACGCACTCGGCCTCGCCATCGGCATGGTCAAGGAGCGTGCTGTCGCCAAGTTCGACGAGACCATCGAAATCTCGATGAACCTCGGCGTTGACCCGCGTCACGCAGACCAGATGGTCCGCGGCGTCGTCAACCTGCCGAACGGCACCGGCCGCGACGTTCGCGTCGCTGTTTTCGCCCGCGGCGCCAAGGCTGACGAAGCCAAGGCTGCAGGCGCAGACATCGTCGGCGCCGAAGACCTGGTCGACATCGTCCAGGGCGGCAAGATCGATTTCGACCGCGTTATCGCGACCCCCGACATGATGCCGCTCGTCGGCCGTCTCGGTAAGGTTCTCGGCCCGCGCGGCATGATGCCGAACCCGAAGGTCGGCACGGTAACCATGGACGTCACGGGTGCCGTCAAGGCTTCCAAGGGCGGCGCCGTTGAATTCCGCGTCGAAAAGGCCGGTATCGTACACGCCGGCATCGGCAAGGCATCCTTCGATGCCAAGGCTCTGGAAGAAAACATCCGTGCCTTCGCTGACGCCGTCATCAAGGCAAAGCCGGCTGGCGCCAAGGGTAACTACGTCAAGCGCGTAGCGATCTCTTCGACCATGGGTCCGGGCGTCAAGATCGAGGTTGGCTCGGTCACGGCTCCGGCCGCCTAACGAATTTGCCGGGCTTTTGCCCGGCAGCATGAATTCCGGCCTCGCAAGGGGCCGGAATATTCCGGAGAAATCCGGAATCCTGTCCGAGATTGCAGGTGGTTTTCCCTTAATCACTTGGCCTGCATGAGACGGGTAAGACCCGAATTTCTGGAGTTCGCTTCATTGATCCGGTTCGAGCCTTGGATGCCTTGTGCCTTCGGCCTTTTCTGGCGCGAAGCGCGAGGGGACAGGATCCTCAAGCGTCGCTTGGGATCGCTATTGATCCCGGGAGGCAAAAGGCAACCCGGTAGGGCCTTACAGGTCCTGCCAACTGGAGATAGGCAGTGGAAAGAGCGGAAAAACGCGAATTCGTCACGGAACTGAACGAAGTCTTCAAGGCTTCGGGCTCGGTTGTCGTGGCCCACTATGCTGGTGCTACAGTCGCGCAGATGAACGACTTCCGTTCCAAGATGCGCGCAGCTGGCGGTACCGTCAAAGTCGCGAAGAACCGCCTGGCCAAGATCGCCCTTCAGGGTACGGAAGCAGAAGGGATCTCTGGTCTCTTCACCGGTCAGACGCTCATTGCATACAGCAATGACCCGATCACCGCTCCGAAAGTCGTCGTGGATTTCGCCAAGACCAACGATAAGATCGTTGTTTTGGGCGGCGCCATGGGAACAACCACGCTCAACGCCGATGCAGTCAAGTCGCTTGCGACCCTGCCGTCGTTGGACGAACTGCGTGCAAAGCTGGTCGGTATGATTCAGACCCCGGCTACCCGCATCGCAGGCGTTGTTGCAGCACCGGCAAGCCAGCTTGCTCGCGTGTTCTCGGCTTACGCCAAGAAGGACGAAGCCGCATAAGGCGGTTTTTTGCTGTTTATAAAACACCGGTTCGAACCGAACAAAAGGAACTGATAACATGGCTGATCTCGTAAAGATCGTTGAAGACCTCTCTGCTCTGACCGTCCTGGAAGCTGCTGAGCTTTCCAAGATGCTCGAAGAAAAGTGGGGCGTTTCTGCTGCTGCTCCGGTAGCAGTTGCTGCTGCTGGTGGCGCTGGTGGCGCTGCAGCTCCGGCTGAAGAAGAAAAGACCGAGTTCGACGTTATCCTGGTTGACGCTGGCGCCAACAAGATCAACGTCATCAAGGAAGTCCGCGGCATCACCGGCCTCGGCCTGAAGGAAGCCAAGGACCTCGTCGAAGGCGCTCCGAAGGCTGTCAAGGAAGGCGTTTCCAAGGCTGAAGCTGCCGACATCAAGAAGAAGCTTGAAGACGCCGGCGCAAAGGCCGACGTCAAGTAATCTTGAACTGCATCTGGGAGGCGGTATGTTTACCGTCTCCCATTTGCCGTTTTCCTGAACAAATTACCCAAAAGCCGCGTGAAAACGGCTTTTGGGTAATGGGTTCTTCAAGAGGATGGTCTCGAACCGCAGCATGAAGGCAATCCGGCCTCTTGTTTCGGGAAGTGAGACGAGATTGAACCAACCCATTGGTTGACGGGGTCGACTGGCCATCGGTTCCCGTCCGTTGCAGGCCCGGATGCAATTTTTGAAGGAGCGACGATGGCTCAGACCCTTTCGTTCAACGGTCGTAGGCGCGTACGCAAGTTTTTTGGTAAAATCCCCGAAGTCGCAGAGATGCCGAACCTCATCGAGGTTCAGAAGGCGTCCTACGACCAGTTCCTGATGGTTGAAGAGCCCAAGGGCGGCCGCCCTGACGAAGGCCTTCAGGCCGTCTTCAAGTCTGTTTTCCCGATCACGGATTTCTCCGGCGCTTCGATGCTGGAATTCGTTTCCTACGAATTCGAGCCGCCGAAGTTCGACGTCGATGAATGCCGTCAGCGCGACCTGACCTACGCAGCGCCCCTCAAGGTGACGCTGCGCCTCATCGTGTTCGATATCGACGAGGATACGGGCGCGAAGTCCATCAAGGACATCAAGGAACAGTCCGTCTACATGGGCGACATGCCGCTCATGACCAATAACGGTACGTTCATCGTCAACGGCACCGAGCGCGTCATCGTTTCTCAGATGCACCGTTCGCCGGGCGTGTTCTTCGATCACGACAAGGGCAAGAGCCATTCTTCCGGCAAGCTGCTCTTTGCTGCCCGCGTGATCCCGTATCGTGGTTCCTGGCTCGATATCGAATTCGACGCCAAGGACATCGTCTATGCCCGTATCGACCGCCGCCGCAAGATTCCGGTGTCGTCGCTGCTGATGGCCCTCGGCATGGACGGTGAGGAAATCCTCGACACCTTCTACACGAAGTCGCTCTACAAGCGCGACGGCGAAGGCTGGCGCATTCCCTTCAAGCCGGAAACGCTGCGTGGCGCCAAGGCGATCACCGAGATGGTCGACGCCGACACCGGCGAAGTCGTTGTCGAAGCCGGCAAGAAGCTGACCCCGCGTCTGCTCCGCCAGCTCTCCGAAAAGGGTCTCAAGGCCCTGAAGGCGTCTGACGACGACCTGTACGGCAACTTCCTGGCCGAAGACATCGTCAACTACTCGACCGGTGAGATCTATCTCGAAGCCGGCGATGAAATCGACGAGAAGACCCTGCCGGTCATCCTGTCGAACGGTTTCGACGAAATCCCGGTTCTCGGCATCGACCACATCAATGTCGGCGCCTACATCCGCAACACGCTGCACGCAGACAAGAACGAGAACCGTCAGGACGCTCTGTTCGACATCTACCGCGTCATGCGTCCGGGTGAACCGCCGACCATGGAATCGGCCGAAGCTATGTTCAACTCGCTGTTCTTCGATGCGGAGCGTTACGACCTCTCCGCCGTTGGCCGCGTAAAGATGAACATGCGTCTCGACCTCCAGGTCGACGACACCGTCCGCATCCTGCGCAAGGACGACATCCTAGCCGTGGTCAAGATGCTCGTCGAACTGCGCGACGGTAAGGGCGAAATCGACGACATCGACAACCTCGGCAACCGTCGCGTTCGCTCCGTCGGCGAGCTGATGGAAAACCAGTACCGTCTCGGCCTCCTCCGCATGGAGCGCGCGATCAAGGAACGCATGTCCTCGATCGAAATCGACACGGTCATGCCGCAGGATCTGATCAACGCCAAGCCGGCAGCAGCTGCTGTCCGCGAATTCTTCGGCTCCTCGCAGCTGTCGCAGTTCATGGACCAGGTGAACCCGCTTTCGGAAATCACCCACAAGCGCCGTCTCTCGGCACTTGGCCCGGGTGGTCTGACCCGCGAGCGCGCAGGCTTCGAAGTCCGCGACGTTCATCCGACCCACTACGGTCGTATTTGCCCGATCGAAACGCCGGAAGGTCCGAACATCGGTCTCATCAACTCGCTGGCGACCTTTGCGCGCGTCAATAAGTACGGCTTCATCGAAAGCCCGTACCGCCGCATCGTCGATGGCAAGGTGACGAACGACGTTCTCTACCTGTCGGCCATGGAAGAAGCGAAGTACTACGTCGCACAGGCCAACGCCGCGCTCGAGAAGGACGGTTCCTTCGTTGACGAGTTCGTCGTCTGCCGTCACGCCGGCGAAGTTATGCTTGCTCCGCGCGACAGCATGAACCTGATGGACGTCTCGCCGAAGCAGGTCGTTTCGGTCGCAGCCGCTCTCATCCCGTTCCTGGAAAACGACGACGCCAACCGCGCTCTCATGGGCTCGAACATGCAGCGTCAGGCCGTTCCGTTGCTGCGTGCCGAAGCTCCGTTCGTCGGCACCGGCATGGAGCCGGTCGTTGCCCGCGACTCCGGCGCTGCTATCGGCGCCCGCCGCGGCGGCGTTGTCGACCAGGTCGACGCGACGCGTATCGTTATCCGTGCGACGGAAGACCTCGAAGCCGGTAAGTCCGGCGTCGATATCTACCGCCTGCAGAAGTTCCAGCGTTCGAACCAGAACACCTGCGTCAACCAGCGTCCGCTGGTCACCGTCGGTGACGTTGTCAACCGCGGCGACATCCTCGCCGACGGCCCGTCGACGGACCTGGGCGATCTCGCACTCGGCCGCAACGCGCTCGTCGCGTTCATGCCGTGGAACGGTTACAACTACGAAGACTCGATCCTGCTCTCCGAGCGTATCGTTGCTGACGACGTGTTCACCTCCATCCACATCGAAGAATTCGAAGTGATGGCCCGTGACACCAAGCTTGGTCCGGAAGAAATCACGCGCGACATTCCGAACGTTTCGGAAGAAGCGCTGAAGAACCTCGACGAAGCCGGTATCGTCTACATCGGCGCCGAAGTTCAGCCGGGTGATATCCTCGTCGGCAAGATCACGCCGAAGGGCGAAAGCCCGATGACGCCGGAAGAAAAGCTCCTGCGCGCCATCTTCGGTGAAAAGGCATCCGACGTGCGCGACACGTCCATGCGCATGCCGCCCGGCACCTACGGCACGATCGTCGAAGTGCGCGTCTTCAATCGCCACGGCGTTGAGAAGGACGAGCGCGCGATGGCAATCGAGCGCGAAGAGATCGAGCGTCTTGCAAAGGACCGCGACGACGAACAGGCGATCCTCGACCGTAACGTCTACGGCCGTCTGATCGACATGCTTCGCGGCCAGATGTCCATCGCGGGCCCGAAGGGCTTCAAGAAGGGCACCGAGCTGTCGAACGCCGTCGTCTCCGAATATCCCCGCTCGCAGTGGTGGATGTTCGCCGTCGAAGACGAGAAGGTCCAGAGCGAACTCGAAGCTCTGCGTGGCCAGTACGACGAATCCAAGTCGCGCCTTGAACAGCGCTTCATGGACAAGGTCGAGAAGGTCCAGCGCGGCGACGAAATGCCTCCGGGCGTCATGAAGATGGTCAAGGTCTTCGTCGCTGTTAAGCGCAAGATCCAGCCAGGCGACAAGATGGCCGGCCGTCACGGCAACAAGGGTGTCGTGTCGCGTATCGTGCCGGTCGAAGACATGCCGTTCCTCGAAGACGGTACGCATGTCGACGTCGTTCTGAACCCGCTCGGCGTGCCGTCGCGCATGAACGTCGGTCAGATTCTCGAAACTCATCTCGGCTGGGCTTGCGCCGGCATGGGCCGCCAGATCGGCGACATGCTGGAAGCCTACAAGGCGAGCGGCAACATCGAGCCTCTGCGCAAGACGATCGGCGACGTTGTCGGCGAAGGTCCGAAGGCCGAGCAGGTCAAGGATTTCGACGACGAGTCGGTCCTGCGTCTTGCCGACCAGTGGAAGCGCGGCGTTTCGATCGCAACGCCGGTTTTCGACGGCGCGCACGAAGGTGACGTCAACGAGATGCTGGCTCTCGCCGGTCTGAAGGAAAGCGGTCAGTCGACCCTTTACGACGGCCGTACGGGCGAGCAGTTCGACCGCCAGGTCACGGTTGGCTACATCTACATGCTGAAGCTGAACCACCTTGTCGATGACAAGATCCACGCCCGTTCGATCGGTCCTTACTCGCTCGTTACCCAGCAGCCGCTGGGCGGCAAGGCGCAGTTCGGCGGTCAGCGCTTCGGCGAAATGGAAGTCTGGGCACTGGAAGCATACGGTGCGGCTTACACGCTGCAGGAAATGCTCACGGTCAAGTCGGACGACGTCGCCGGCCGTACCAAGGTCTATGAAGCCATCGTCCGTGGCGACGATACGTTCGAAGCGGGTATCCCCGAAAGCTTCAACGTTCTCGTCAAGGAAATGCGCTCGCTCGGTCTGTCTGTCGAACTGGAAAACTCCAAGGTCGATGAACAGCAGGCGAGCCAGCTGCCGGACGCAGCCGAGTAACCATCTGATAGGGTGTGCGCTGTAAACCAGCGCACACCGTTCCCGCTCTGGCCCCGTAACGTGTTGGCCGGGCAGGGACGATTTCGCCGCATTCTGCGGTTATTGTCGTTTTGAGCGTTGGCGCGGCTCCCGGGATTTGCCGCCGTCGATCGCAAGCTAAGGGCGCATCCGCCCATGAAGGAGACAGGCATGAACCAAGAGGTCATGAATCTTTTCAATCCGCAGGTGCCTGCACAGAATTTCGATAGCATTCGAATTTCTATCGCATCGCCGGAGAAGATCCTCTCCTGGTCCTACGGCGAGATCAAGAAGCCGGAAACCATCAACTACCGTACGTTCAAGCCGGAACGCGACGGTCTCTTCTGCGCGCGCATTTTCGGACCGATCAAGGACTACGAATGCCTGTGCGGCAAGTACAAGCGCATGAAGTACAAGGGCATCATCTGCGAAAAGTGCGGCGTCGAAGTCACGCTGTCGCGCGTTCGCCGTGAGCGCATGGGCCATATCGAGCTCGCCGCTCCCGTTGCCCATATCTGGTTCCTGAAGTCGCTTCCGTCGCGCATCTCGACCCTGCTCGACATGACGCTGAAGGATGTAGAGCGCGTTCTCTACTTCGAAAACTACATCGTCACCGAGCCGGGCCTGACCGCTCTGAAGGAGCACCAGCTCCTGACGGAAGAAGAGTATATGCTGGCCGTCGACGAATACGGCGAAGACCAGTTCACCGCCATGATCGGTGCCGAAGCCATCTACGAGATGCTGGCATCGATGAACCTCGAGAAGATCGCTGGCGATCTGCGCTCCGAGCTTGCCGACACCACGTCGGATCTCAAGCAGAAGAAGCTGATGAAGCGCCTGAAGATCGTCGAGAACTTCATGGAATCGGGCAACCGTCCGGAATGGATGATCATGAAGGTCGTCCCGGTGATCCCGCCGGACCTGCGCCCGCTCGTTCCGCTCGATGGCGGCCGTTTCGCGACGTCGGATCTGAACGATCTCTACCGCCGCGTCATCAACCGTAACAACCGTCTGAAGCGCCTGATCGAACTGCGCGCTCCGGGCATCATCATCCGCAACGAAAAGCGCATGCTGCAGGAATCTGTGGACGCGCTGTTCGACAACGGCCGCCGTGGCCGCGTCATCACCGGCGCCAACAAGCGTCCGCTGAAGTCGCTGTCCGACATGCTCAAGGGCAAGCAGGGCCGCTTCCGTCAGAACCTGCTCGGCAAGCGCGTCGACTATTCCGGCCGTTCGGTCATCGTGACCGGTCCGGAACTGAAGCTTCACCAGTGCGGTCTTCCGAAGAAGATGGCGCTCGAGCTCTTCAAGCCGTTCATCTACGCCCGCCTCGACGCCAAGGGTTATTCCTCGACCGTCAAGCAGGCCAAGAAGCTGGTTGAAAAGGAAAAGCCGGAAGTCTGGGATATCCTCGACGAGGTCATCCGCGAGCATCCGGTTCTCCTGAACCGCGCACCGACGCTGCACCGCCTGGGTATCCAGGCCTTCGAACCCACCCTGGTCGAAGGCAAGGCCATCCAGCTGCACCCGCTCGTCTGCACGGCCTTCAACGCCGACTTCGACGGTGACCAGATGGCCGTTCACGTGCCGCTGTCGCTCGAAGCCCAGCTCGAAGCCCGCGTTCTGATGATGTCGACGAACAACATCCTGCACCCGGCAAACGGTGCACCGATCATCGTTCCGTCGCAGGACATGGTTCTCGGCCTGTACTACCTCGCGATCATGAACCAGAACGAGCCGGGCGAAGGCATGGCCTTCTCCGATCTCGGCGAGCTGCATCACGCGCTTGAAAACAAGGTCGTGACGCTGCACACCAAGATCCGCGGCCGCTTCAAGTCGATCGGCGAGGACGGCAAGCCGTACTCGAAGATCTATGAAACGACTCCGGGCCGTCTGCTCATCGGCGAACTCCTGCCGAAGAACGGCAAGGTGACCTTCGACGTCTGCAACCAGGAAATGACCAAGAAGAACATCTCCAAGATGATCGACACGGTCTACCGTCACTGCGGCCAGAAGGACACGGTCATCTTCTGCGACCGCATCATGCAGCTCGGCTTCGCCCACGCCTGCCGCGCCGGCATTTCGTTCGGTAAGGACGACATGGTCATTCCGGAAACCAAGGCAAAGATCGTTGGCGACACCGAAAACCTGGTCAAGGAATACGAGCAGCAGTACAACGACGGCCTGATCACTCAGGGCGAGAAGTACAACAAGGTCGTTGACGCCTGGGGTAAGGCTACCGAAAAGGTCGCTGAAGACATGATGGCCCGCATTAAGGCTGTCGAGTTCGATCCGAACACCGGCCGCCAGAAGCCGATGAACGCCATCTACATGATGTCGCACTCGGGTGCCCGTGGTTCTCCGAACCAGATGCGCCAGCTGGGCGGCATGCGCGGCCTCATGGCCAAACCGTCGGGCGAAATCATCGAAACGCCGATCACGTCGAACTTCAAGGAAGGTCTGACCGTCAACGAGTACTTCAACTCGACCCACGGCGCCCGTAAGGGTCTCGCAGACACCGCTCTGAAGACGGCTAACTCCGGTTACTTGACCCGCCGTCTCGTCGACGTCGCGCAGGATTGCATCGTCAACCTCGTGGATTGCGGCACCGACAAGGGCCTCACCATGACCGCCATCGTCGATGCCGGTCAGGTCGTTGCTTCGCTCGGCGCTCGTATCCTCGGCCGTACGGCTCTTGACGATATCGATCATCCGATCACCGGCGAGCGTCTTGTCGACGCTGGCAAGATGATCCTTGAGCCCGATGTCATCGAGATCGAAAAGGCTGGCATCCAGTCGATCCGCATCCGTTCGGCTCTGACCTGCGAAGTTCAGACGGGCGTCTGCTCGGTCTGCTACGGCCGCGACCTTGCTCGCGGTACGCCTGTCAACATGGGCGAAGCAGTCGGCGTCATCGCGGCTCAGTCGATCGGCGAGCCGGGCACGCAGCTCACCATGCGTACGTTCCACCTTGGTGGTACGGCAAACGTGGTCGACCAGTCGTTCCTGGAAGCCTCGTACGAAGGTACGATCCAGATCAAGAACCGCAACGTTCTGCGTAACTCGGAAGGCAACCTCGTTGCCATGGGCCGCAACATGACCGTCCAGATCCTGGACGAGCGTGGTGTGGAGCGCTCCTCGCAGCGCGTCGCCTACGGTTCGAAGCTGCATGTCGACGAAGGCGACAAGGTCAAGCGCGGTCAGCGTCTGGCAGAGTGGGACCCCTACACCCGTCCGATGATGACGGAAGTAGCCGGTACCGTTCAGTTCGAAGACCTGGTCGACGGTCTCTCCGTTCTCGAAGCGACCGACGAATCCACCGGCATCACCAAGCGTCAGGTTATCGACTGGCGTTCGACGCCGCGCGGTTCCGACCTGAAGCCGGCAATCGTCATCAAGGACGCCAGCGGCAATGTCATGAAGCTGTCGCGTGGTGGTGACGCTCGCTTCCTGCTCTCGGTCGATGCCATTCTATCGGTCGAGCCGGGCACGAAGGTCTCCCAGGGTGACGTTCTCGCACGTTCGCCGCTGGAAAGCGCCAAGACCAAGGACATCACCGGTGGTCTGCCGCGCGTTGCCGAACTGTTCGAAGCCCGCCGTCCGAAGGATCACGCCATCATCGCTGAGATCGATGGTACGATCCGCCTCGGCCGCGACTACAAGAACAAGCGCCGCGTCATCATCGAGCCGGCGGAAGACGGTGTCGAGCCGGTCGAATACCTGATCCCGAAGGGCAAGCCCTTCCACCTTCAGGAAGGCGACTATATCGAAAAGGGTGACTACATCCTCGACGGTAACCCGGCTCCGCACGACATCCTGGCGATCAAGGGCGTCGAGGCACTCGCTTCGTACCTGGTCAACGAAATCCAGGAAGTCTACCGCTTGCAGGGCGTTGTCATCAACGACAAGCACATCGAGGTGATTGTCCGTCAGATGCTGCAGAAGGTGGAAATCACCGATGCAGGCGACTCGACCTATATCGTCGGCGACAACGTCGACCGTATCGAGCTCGAGGACGTCAACGACGGCCTGATCGAACAGGGCAAGAAGCCTGCTTACGGCGATCCGGTTCTGCTCGGTATCACCAAGGCATCGCTGCAGACCCCGTCCTTCATCTCCGCCGCGTCCTTCCAGGAAACGACGAAGGTGCTCACGGAAGCTGCGATCGCCGGCAAGACCGACGGCCTGCAGGGTCTTAAGGAAAACGTCATCGTCGGCCGCCTCATCCCGGCTGGTACCGGCGGTACGATGACCCAGATCCGTCGCATCGCCACGTCGCGCGACGAGATGATCCTCGAAGAGCGCCGCAAGGGCAGCGGTGCAGAATCGGCCACGCCGATGCTGCAGGACATGGCTGCCGAAAACGCTCCGGCCGCCGAATAACGGCAGGCTGGATCAACCAAATCAAAAAGCCGCCCGGAGCGATCCGGGCGGCTTTTTTTATCAGCTTCGTTGACGTCGTTACTTGCTTGCGGCAATGACGCCGAAGGTGACGTTGGATGGTCCGCGCACGACATATTCGCTGCCCAGGCCCTTAAGCTTTAGCGCTCCGATAGGGAGGTCCTTCAACGGCCCTTTATAGGCTTGGAACGATTTCTTGGCTCTGGCTTCGGATTCGACAATTAAGACATTCCCCTGATCGATCAGCTTGCGGCAATTCGGGCCGACGCTTTTTCTGACGTAACTATAAAAATCGTCATCAGACGGCCAGCTTGCCTTGTGGACAGAATATCCTTCGACGCGTGTCTTGGAATAGGGCATCTGCAGAGAGGGAATGCCCGGAAAATCAATCGTGATGTCCTCTCCGGCGATCTTGTCGGAGATGGTATCATCGGAATTCTCAGAACTATCGACAGATATTGCTTTCATGGCGCGATTGGACTGATCTTCCTTGCATATTTCGTATATCTTGTTCTTGTCCCGTACCCTGAATATCTTCTTCGTTGGTAATACGAGTGCTTTTTTCGGGTTTATCGGCGTCGCATTTTCACCAAGAACTTGTTTCGATGCATAAGTGCATCCGCTCAACGCCAGTGTGACTATAACTGAAACTAACAACCCCTTCATCTTAACTTCCCCTCCAGAATAAACGGCGAGGGATATTAAGCATGATTCTTTAACTTAAAGTAGTAGGACGTTTGTCCATCTGGTTGCAGAATACCCTGCGGGCGAAGTTCGTCCGAACAGGACAGATCTGCGCCGCCACCGGATGTCGAGATATGATATTGGTGGCGGCGAAAGGGTGTCTCTCTTAGCGACCGAGAACGGTCCGCAGCTCGGTGCGGGCGGCTTCGTATTCCGCCTTGTAGTCATCATGCTGCATGATCGTCTGTGCCGTCGCGATACCGGCAATGCGGCCAGCTTCGATATCGGTTGGGTAGTGGATGCCGCCGATGACGCGGTTCCAGCCGTATTCCCAGGCGCGCGCCATGATCGCGTCCTTCTTCTCCGGAACCATGTTGGAGAGAACGACGCCCATCAGCGTGCCGAGTGTCGTGTGGCCCGACGGATAGGAACCGGACTTGGAGAGCGGAACGACCGGCTTGACGAGATCCGGATAGAGGAGGTGAGGGCGGGTGCGCTTCCAGACGTCCTTGGCCGGATCGACGACGGCGGCTTCGGTCTCGACGATGCGGTCGAAGAAGGCGGAGAACTTCGGCAGGTTCTCCTTGGTGAACTTCGGATTGTCGATCACGTCGGCATAGCGCCAGACATTCTCTTCGGCATCGGCAACGGCGCGGGCTTCCATCTCGGGCGTGCGCGTCACCTGGATCTTCAGGAGTTCGCCGATCTCGGCCTTGGTCTTGGCGGAATCATTGGCCGGCGGCGGCGGCAGCAGGTTCAAAAGGTTGACTTCGGTATTGTCGGTAAAGGGCTTGGCCTTCTCTTCGGCAAAGGCCGGGGCCGAAAAGGCAATCGCGGCCGCGAGGCCGAAAGCAACGAATTTGGAAATGGAACGCATCGGGAGACTCCTTGGGGGCAATAATGCATCCCGCGGGTAACCGAGGATTGTTTGGCGAAGATGACAGAACGGTGTCAGAGGCTGCGGCATATTGGCCGCGGACCGTTGGCACGCATGCAAGCCGGACTTGCCAAAGAACAGGACCGGTCCGATAATAGTTATCGGAGGCTGCTATGGCTCAAAGCGTTGAACTTGGAAATCTGGAAGCGGTGGTAAAGCGGCTCGTCGAAAGCGGCCGCTACAACTCGAAGAGCGAGGTGCTGCGCGAAGGCGTGCGCCTGGTCGAGGAGCGCGAGAAGCAGCTCGCTCTCATGGATGCGGCGCTGGCACGGGGCAGGGCGGATATCGAAGCGGGCCGCGTCCATGCCGCAGAGGATGTCTTTGCCGAGATGAAGGAGCGCTACAAGCGCATGGCGGATGGCGAATGAAACTGGTCTTTGCGGAAGAAGCCCGCCGGGACCTGTTCGCCATAGGCGCTACAATATATTCTACACGGCGGGCGAGGGCACCGTTCACATCCTGCACATAGTCAGCGGTGCGATGAATTATGAAGCGGTGCTGTTTCCGGGCGGCGATTAGGCCGCGGCTTATCAGCTGAAGCGGATGATCGAGACTTCGCCCTCGAGGGCGCCCTGATAGGCCGAGGCGTGCGGCTCTTCTTCCGGCACTTCGGTCAGCATGCCGATCTGGTCGAGGTCGGCTTCGATGAAGCCTTCTTCGGCGAGCGCGTTGAGCGCCTCGCGCACCGCGCTATCGTCGTCGGCGGCCTTCAGCATGACGTGCAGGTCGACGCCTTCGCTGCCATCCGTCTCGTAGCCCTTGCCGATGATGATGAAGATCATCGGGCCTTCGGAATTGTTGTCATTGTCTGGGCTCGCGATCATGCTCATGTCCTTCGGGTACGTGACGATTCGAAAATACGAATCCGCTCTCAGCGGATTTCGCTTGCAATCGCCGATTCCTTAGCGGCTTTTCATGTCGGCCCCAAGTTGAACTTGGCCGGGTGCTTCAAAATTCCGCTGGAACCCCTGCAAAGAGGGCGATAGCCCGGCATTTCAAGGCATTCCGTTAAAGATTATTTCCGGCGCGGCCTTGACGTAGGTGAGGGAAACCAGTAGTACCCGCGCCATCGGAACCCATGTGAGGCATGGCTTTCTGGGGCGCCTTGCCCTGGAGTTCTCCTCAAACAAGGTTCGAAACGCACGTTGAAGATATGATGCCTGCACGCATGACGCATGTCTTTTGCGTCCTCTGCCCTCGGTGGTCCATCTGCGAAAGCGGATCGGGCCACGTTTTGCGCATTGAGACTAGCGTGTGATCTTGCCGGAGACGGCGCGATTTACGCCCGAAAGGGTACAGATTAACGTAAGGGATGGTTGAATGCCTACCGTAAACCAGCTTATCCGCAAGCCGCGTCAGGCGAACGTAAAGCGCAATAAGGTTCCTGCTCTGCAGGAAAACCCGCAGAAGCGCGGCGTCTGCACCCGCGTCTACACCACGACCCCGAAGAAGCCGAACTCGGCTCTCCGTAAGGTCGCCAAGATCCGCCTGACCAATGGCTTCGAAGTCATCGGCTATATCCCGGGCGAAGGTCACAACCTGCAGGAACACTCTGTCGTCATGATCCGTGGCGGCCGCGTCAAGGACTTGCCGGGCGTTCGTTACCACATCATCCGCGGCGTTCTCGATACCCAGGGTGTCAAGAACCGCAAGCAGCGCCGTTCGAAGTACGGTGCGAAGCGTCCGAAGTAATTTCGGTTTTGAAATCCCCGGCGCTGCGCGAGGTTCTCCGCGTGGTTGAGCGCCCTAACAATTAAGAGACGAGAAGTATGTCCAGACGTCACAGAGCAGAAAAGCGTGAAATCAACCCGGATCCCAAGTTCGGCGATCTGGTTGTCACGAAGTTCATGAATGCCATCATGCTCGATGGTAAGAAGTCCGTTGCTGAAAGCATCGTTTACGGCGCATTTGACTCCGTACAGGGCAAGTCCAAGCAGGAGCCGCTGGTTGTTTTCCACGCCGCCCTCGACAACATTGCCCCGCACGTCGAAGTCCGCTCGCGCCGCGTCGGTGGTGCGACCTATCAGGTTCCGGTTGATGTCCGCCCTGAGCGCCGCCAGGCCCTTGCTATTCGCTGGCTGATTACCGCTGCGCGCAAGCGCAACGAAACGACCATGATCGATCGTCTGTCGGGCGAGCTTCTCGACGCATCCAACAACCGTGGTTCCGCGGTCAAGAAGCGCGAAGACACGCACAAGATGGCTGACGCCAACCGTGCGTTCTCGCATTATCGCTGGTAATCCCGAACGGTATCGAAAGGCAGTCCATTATGGCTCGCGAATATAAAATCGAAGACTACCGTAATTTCGGTATCATGGCGCACATCGACGCCGGCAAGACGACGACGACCGAGCGTATCCTTTACTACACCGGCAAGTCGCACAAGATCGGCGAAGTGCACGACGGCGCAGCCACCATGGACTGGATGGAGCAGGAGCAGGAGCGTGGCATCACGATCACGTCTGCTGCCACCACGACCTTCTGGAAGGGCCGTGACGGCAAGATGCGCCGCTTCAACATCATCGACACTCCCGGCCACGTCGACTTCACCATCGAAGTCGAGCGTTCGCTGCGCGTTCTCGACGGTGCTATTGCTCTTCTCGATGCCAACGCCGGCGTTGAGCCGCAGACGGAAACCGTCTGGCGTCAGGCTGAGAAGTACAATGTTCCGCGCATGATCTTCTGCAACAAGATGGACAAGACCGGTGCGGACTTCTACCGCTCCGTCGAGATGATCAAGACCCGTCTCGGCGCAACGGCTGTCGTCATGCAGCTGCCGATCGGCGCAGAAAGCGACTTCAAGGGCGT
>Ga0209673_1001490_pt1 | contig 21797 bp, 22 predicted proteins | sample AraplaCol_mMS_r2_2_FD_184274 | JGI IMG/M metagenome (GOLD analysis project Ga0209673, IMG submission 184274) | Arabidopsis root microbial communities from North Carolina, USA - plate scrape MF_Col_mMS_r2 (SPAdes) (version 3) | ecosystem: Host-associated > Plants > Roots > Endosphere | place... | reverse complement strand
TTCAGCAGCGGCGCCTTCAGCGCGTCCTGGGCGGTGGCGTGAAGCACGCCCTCCTGGTCATAGACGATGCCGAGGATCACCGCCAGCAGCCCGATCAGCGATGCCGCCACCACCAGGTAGTGGGCGACCCGGAAGTTCACCCGCGATGCGAGCCGCTGCGGCAGCGCCGCGGCCAGCACCGCGCTCACCTGCTCGGCCGCGCGCGAATCGGTCTTGCAGCGGTCGTGGCAGCGCGACTCCAGCGTGCAGCACAGCGAGCAGATCGGGGCGCCGTAGGCCGGGCAGTGCGCCATGTCCTCGGATTCGAACGCGTTGTCGCAGACCGTGCAGCTGATGCTCTGGCCGGGCGCCCAGCGCGCGACGTCGCGCCGCGCCAGGTACCAGCGCCCGCGCGTCGCCCACGCGAGCAGCGGCGACACCAGCATCGCGGTGGCCAGCGCGATGAACGGCGCGAAAGCCTGCGCGGCAGCGCCCAGCGCGCCGGCGTAGGCGACGATCGCGAGCACCGCCGCCGACAGCATCGCGCCCAGCCCGACCGGGTTGATGTCGTACAGGTGGGCACGCTTGAACTCGATGTGGCGCGGGCTCCAGCCGAGCGGCTTGTTGATGACGAGGTCGGCCACCAGCGCGCCGACCCAGGCGATCGCGACGTTGCTGTACAGCCCGAGCACCCGCTCCAGCGCCTCGAACACGCCGAGCGTCATCAGCAGCACCGCGATCAGCACGTTGAACACCAGCCACACCACGCGGCCCGGGTGGCTGTGCGTCAGCCGCGCGAAGAAGTTGGACCACGCGAGCGAGCCCGCGTAGGCATTGGTCAGGTTGATCTTCAGCTGCGACACCAGCACGAACAGCGTGGTCGCGCCGAGGACCCAGGCCGGGTTGTCGAACACGTAGCCGAAGCCGGCGAGGTACATCTGCGTGGGCTCGACCGCCTTCTCGGTCGGGATCTGGTGCTGTAGCGCGAGGAAGGCCAGGAAGGCGCCGCCCAGCATCTTCACCATGCCGGGCACGATCCAGCCGGGGCCGGCCACCAGCACCGCGGCCCACCAGCGGCGCCGGTTCGCCGGCGTCTTCTCGGGCAGGAAGCGCAGGTAGTCGACCTGCTCGCCTATCTGCACCACCAGCGAGAACGCGACCGTCGCCGCGGTGCCGAACATCAGCCAGCTGAAGCCGTTGCTGCCCGAGGCGCGGCCGACCAGCCCGGTGAAATCGACGAACACCTGCGGGTTCTTCGCGAGCACGAAGGCGTAGGGGCAGATCAGCAGGACGAGCCACAGCGGCTGCGTCCATAGCTGCAGCCGCGAGATCAGCGTGATGCCGTGCATCACCAGCGGCACGATGCCCAGCGACGACAGCAGGTAGCACAGCGACAGCGGCCAGTCGAAGTACATCTGCAGCGCGAGCGCGAGGATCGCCGCCTCGAGCGCCAGGAAGATGAAGGTGAAGCTCGCATAGACCAGCGAGGTCAGCGTCGAGCCGAGGTAGCCGAAGCCGGCGCCGCGCGTGAGCAGGTCCATGTCGACGCCGTACTTCGCGGCGTAGTAGCTGATCGGCAACCCGGTCAGGAAGGTGATCAGCCCGACCACGAGGATCGCCCACAGCGCGTTCGAGAAGCCGTAGCCGATTGCGATCGAGCCGCCAATGGCCTCGAGCGCGAGGAACGAGGTGGCACCGAACGCGGTGTTCGCAACGCGGAACTCGCTCCATTTGCGGAAGCTGCGCGGCGTGTAGCGCAGCGCGTAGTCCTCGAGCGTCTCGTTGCCGACCCAGGTGTTGTAGTCCCGGCGGATGCGAAAGATCTTTTGCGTGGCCACGGACACCGGCTTCTCCGACAACGACGGCAGTGTCGGCTCCTGCTTGCAAGAAGCGCTCCTGCCGCTTGCCCTGCGCTTGCGGCGCGAGTGTCGCCCGCTGCGGCGCGACCGGCCCTACGTTGATTGACGTATTCGGATTGCGCACGCCATCCGGGACAGTCGGCACCAGCGTGAACGACGCGGCACCGCCCAGGCTTGGTGCCGGCGCGTTCCGACGATGCCCTCAACCTGCCCGGAGAACCCCATGTCCGACCATCGCAACGACGACGTCCAGCCCGATTCGATGATGCAGCGCCGCCGCCTGCTGCAAGCCGCCGCGGCGCTGCCGCTGGCGGGCCTGTCCGGGCTGGCGTCGGCGCAGGCCTTCCCGACCGCCAAGGTGAACACGACGAAGCTGGCGGTCACCGACACCGAGGTGACGGTCGGCCAGTTGCACTCGGGCACCGGCACGATGGCGATTTCGGAGACCGGCTCGATCCAGGCCGAACAGCTCGCGATCGACCAGATCAACGCGATGGGCGGCGTGCTGGGCCGCAAGATCAAGGTGATCAAGGAAGACGGCGCCTCCGACTGGCCGACCTTCGCCGAGAAGTCGAAGAAGCTGCTGGTCAACGACCGCGTGGCCTGCGTGTTCGGCTGCTGGACCTCGGCGTCGCGCAAGGCGGTGCTGCCGATCTTCGAGAAGGAGAACGGCATGCTCTATTACCCGACCTTCTACGAAGGCCTGGAGCAGAGCAAGAACGTGATCTACACCGGCCAGGAGGCGACACAGCAGATCCTGTGGGGCCTCGACTGGGCGGCCAAGGAAAAGAAGGCCAAGACCTATTTCCTGGTCGGCTCCGACTACATCTGGCCGCGCACCTCGATGAAGATCGGTCGCAAGCACATCGAGGGGCACCTGGCCGGCAGCAAGGTGGTCGGCGAGGAGTACTACCCGCTGGGCCATACCAACTTCAACTCGCTGATCAACAAGATCAAGGTCGCCAAGCCCGACTGCATCTTCGTCGCGGTGGTGGGCGGCTCGAACGTCGCGTTCTACAAGCAGCTGAAGGCGGCCGGCGTCACCGCCGACAAGCAGTTCCTGCTGACGATCTCGGTGACCGAAGACGAGGTGCTGGGCATCGGCGGCGAGAACATGGCCGGCTTCTACGCATCGATGAAGTACTTCCAGTCGCTGGACAACGCGAACAACAAGGCCTTCGTGTCGGCGTTCCGGGCGAAGTACGGCCCGAGTTCGGTGATCGGCGACGTGACGCAGGCCGGCTACCTCGGGCCGTGGTTGTGGAAGGCGGCGGTCGAGAAGGCCGGCAGCTTCGACGTCGACAAGATCGCCGCGGCGTCGGCGGGCATCGAGCTGAAGACCGCGCCCGAGGGCTACGTGAAGGTGCACGAGAACCACCACCTGTGGAGCAAGACGCGCATCGGCATGGCGCAGGCGGACGGGCAGTTCAAGGTGGTGGCGGAGTCGCCCGGTTTGATCGAGCCGAATCCGTTCCCGAAGGGATATCAGTAAGTTGGACGAAGGGCTTCGACAGGCTCAGCCCGAACGGTGTGCATTCCGTTCGCCCTGAGCTTGTCGAAGGGTTCCCCTGAGCCTGCCGAAGGGCCCCATCCACGGGCCTCACCAAGGACACACGATGACCTTCTCCGAGATGCTGAACATCGGCTTGATGCAGGGCTTCGCCGGCCTGAGCCTGTTCTCGGTGCTGTTGCTGATGGGCCTGGGCCTGGCCATCATCTTCGGGCAGATGGGCGTCATCAACATGGCGCATGGCGAGTTCATGACGATCGGTGCCTACACGATCTACTTCGTGTCGCACCTCGCCGAAAGCTACGCACCGAAGCTGGTGGCGGCGTACTTCCCGGTCGCGATCGTCGCGGCCTTCGGCTTCGCGTTCGCCGCCGGCTGGGCGGTCGAGTGGTTGTTCATCCGCCACCTGTACCGCCGCCCGCTCGACACGCTGCTCGCCACCTGGGGCCTGTCGCTCGGCATGCAGCAGATCTTCCGCTCGGCCTTCGGCGCGAAGGAAGTCAGTCCCACCTTGCCCGACTGGTTGATGGGCTCGTGGGCGCCGTCCGCCGGGCTCGACATCCCGATCAACGGCCTGTTCGTGATGGCGCTGACGCTGGTCGTCACCGGCGGCGTGCTGCTCGCGCTGTACCGCTCGCGCTGGGGGCTGCGGGTGCGTGCCACCGTCGCCAACCGCGTGATGGCGAACGCCACCGGCATCAACACCCGGCAGACCGACCGGCTGACCTTCGCGATCGGCTGCGGCATCGCCGGCGTGGCCGGCGCCGCCTTCACCACGATCGGCTCCACCGGCCCGACCAGCGGCTCGCTCTACATCGTCGACGCCTTCCTGGTGGTCACCTTCGGCGGCGCCGCCAGCCTGCTCGGCACCGTGGTGTCGGCCTTCGGCATCGCGCAGACCCAGTCGATCGCCGAGTTCTTCATCACCGGTTCGATGGCCAAGGTGCTGACGCTGTCGCTGATCGTGCTGATCCTGATGATTCGACCGCAGGGCCTGTTCGCGGCCAAGGTGCGGCGTTGAAGACCATCCTCATCCACCAGGCATTCCGATGACCCGCATCACGATGAACCGAATCAAGCCGTGGCTGGACCGCAGCGGCATGGGCAGCGTGCTGCTGCTCGCGCTGCTGCTGGCCGTGGTCTTCCCGCTGGCCTTCGACCTGTTCCGCCTCAACCTCGTCGGCAAGTACCTGAGCTATGCCTTCGTCGCGCTCGGCCTGGTGATGCTGTGGGGCTACGGCGGCGTGCTGAGCCTGGGGCAGGGCGTGTTCTTCGGCCTCGGCGGCTACGGCATGGCGATGTTCCTGAAGCTCGAAGCGAGCGACCCCGTCACCACGAAGATCCAGTCGACGCCGGGCATCCCCGACTTCATGGACTGGAACCAGGTCACCGCGCTGCCCTTGTGGTGGGAGCCGTTCCGCCACTTCCCGTTCGCGTTGGTCGCGATCCTGGTGGTGCCGACGCTGCTCGCTTTCGTGATCGGCTTCGCGATGTTCAAGCGGCGCGTCGGCGGCGTGTACTTCGCGATCATCACGCAGGCGGTCGCGCTGATCCTGACGGTGCTGATCATCGGCCAGCAGGGCTACACCGGCGGCGTCAACGGCATGACCGACCTGAAGACGCTGCTCGGCTGGGACACCCGCACCAACGGCGCGAAGTACATCCTGTACTTCCTGACGGTCGCGCTGCTGATCGGTGCCATCGTGCTGTGCAGCTCGATCCAGAAGAGCAAGCTCGGCACGCTGCTGCTCGCGATGCGCGACAAGGAAGACCGCGTGCGCTTCTCCGGCTACGACGTCGCGATGTTCCGGGTGTTCGCGTTCTGCCTGGCGGCGCTTCTCTCGTCGATCGGCGGCGCGCTGTTCACCTTGCAGGTCGGCTTCATGTCGCCGTCGCTGGTGGGCATCGTGCCGAGCATCGAGATGGTGATCTTCGCGGCGGTCGGCGGCCGCATGTCGTTGGTCGGCGCGGTGTATGGCGCGCTGCTCGTCAACTTCGGCAAGACCTATTTCTCCGAGAGCTTCCCCGACCTGTGGCTGTTCCTGATGGCCGCGATGTTCCTCGGCGTGGTGCTTGCGTTCCCCGACGGGCTGGCCGGGTTGTACGCGAACAAGCTGAAGCCGTGGTGGATGCGGCGCCGAAGCAGGCGCAGCGAAGCGACCGATCAGGCAACGGCCGCTTCCCCCGGCCGCCCGGGGGGGCCAGCCGGCACCCCCGCGGGGGGCAGGAGCGAAGCGACGTGGGGGCTGTCATGAGCAACACCGACTTCGTGCTCGCGGTCGAAGACCTGACCGTCTCGTTCGACGGCTTCAAGGCGATCGACGCACTGACCTTGTACGTCGACAAGAACGAACTGCGCGTGATCATCGGCCCGAACGGTGCCGGCAAGACCACGCTGCTCGACCTGATCTGCGGCAAGACGCGCGCGAGCGCCGGCAGCATCAAGTTCAAGAACGCCGAGATGAGCCGGCTGCCGGAGTACCAGATCGTGCGCTCCGGCATCGGCCGCAAGTTCCAGACGCCGTCGATCTACGAGAACCTCAGTGTGTTCCAGAACCTGGAGGTGTCGTTTCCGCGCGGGCGCGGCGTGTTCGGCGCACTGGCCTTCAAGCGTGACGACGAGGTGCGCGACGCGGTGCAGTCGGTGGCCGCCGAGATCGGCCTGGCCGACCAGCTGCAGCTGGAGGCCGGCCTGCTGTCGCACGGCCAGAAGCAGTGGCTCGAGATCGGCATGCTGCTGATGCAGGACCCGGAGCTGCTGATGCTCGACGAACCGATCGCCGGCATGAGCGTGCGCGAGCGCGAGCTGACGGCCGAGCTGCTGAAGCGCATCTGCAAGGGCCGCTCGATGATCGTCATCGAGCACGACATGGAATTCGTCAAGCAGATCGCCCACAAGGTGACGGTGATGCACCAGGGAAAGATCCTCGCCGAAGGATCGATGGAGCAGGTGCAGGCCGACCCCCGCGTGATCGACGTCTACCTCGGTCATTGAGGACACCGCAATGCTCAACGTCAGGAACCTGCACGTCGCCTACGGCCAGAGCGAGGCCCTGCATGGCATCGACTTCCATGCGAACAAGAACGAGACGGTCGCGATCATGGGCCGCAACGGCATGGGCAAGACCACGCTGTTCAAGAGCCTGATGGGTGTGCTGCCGACCCGCTCGGGCAGCATCGAGGTCGACGGCCACGAGGTCACGAAGGACGAGAGCTTCCAGCGCGTTCGCAAGGGCCTGGCCTATGTGCCGCAGGGACGGATGATCTTCCCGGCGCTGACGGTCGAGGAGAACATCCAGACCGGCCTGGAGAACGCCGCGAGCCGGCGCATCCCCGACGAGATCTACGCGCTGTTTCCGGTGTTGTTCGACATGCGCTCGCGCAAGGGCGGCAACCTGTCGGGCGGCCAGCAGCAGCAGCTCGCGATCGCGCGCGCGCTGGTCACCGACCCGAAGGTGCTGCTGCTCGACGAGCCGACCGAAGGCATCCAGCCGTCGATCATCAAGGACATCGCACGTGCGCTGAACGAGATCCGCAAGCGGCGCGAGATCACGATCGTCGTCTCCGAACAGGTGCTGAGCTTCGCGATGGACGTGGCCGACCGGCTGTTCGTCATCGAAGGCGGGCGGCTGGTGCACGAGAGCCCGCGCGCCAGCACCGACGTGCAGCGCATCCGGCAGTTCCTTTCCGTCTGAATTTCCGTCCGCCCCCTCACACATTCCCAGGAGCATCGCCATGCCCGACACCCTGATCAAGGTCGACCTGAAGCAATCGCCGTACGAGAACGAGCAAGTCCACAACCGCTGGCATCCCGACATCCCGATGGCCTGCTGGGTCAAGCCTGGCGAGGATTTCGTGCTGGAGACCTACGACTGGACCGGCGGCTTCATCCAGAACAACGACAGCGCCGACGACGTGCGCGACATCGACCTGTCGATCGTGCACTTCCTGTCGGGCCCGGTCGGCGTGCATGGCGCCGAGCCGGGCGACCTGCTGGTGGTCGACCTGCTCGACATCGGCGCCAAGGCCGACAGCCTGTGGGGCTTCAACGGCTTCTTCTCGAAGAACAACGGCGGCGGTTTCCTGACCGACCACTTCCCGTTCGCGCAGAAGTCGATCTGGGACATCCAGGGCATGTTCACCCGATCGCGCCATGTGCCGGGCGTCAACTACGCCGGGCTGATCCATCCGGGGCTGATCGGCTGCCTGCCCGACCCGTCGCTGCTGGCGAAGTGGAACGAGCGCGAGGTCGGGCTGATCGCGACCGAGCCCGACCGCGTGCCGCCGCTCGCGAACCCGCCGTTTGCCGCGACCGCGCACATGGGCAAGCTGGGCGGCGATGCGAAGGCCAAGGCGGCCGCCGAAGGCGCGCGCACCGTGCCGCCGCGCGAGCATGGCGGCAACTGCGACATCAAGGACCTGTCGCGCGGCTCGAAGATCTACTTCCCGGTCTACGTGAAGGGTGCCGGCCTGTCGGTCGGCGACCTCCATTTCAGCCAGGGCGACGGCGAGATCACTTTCTGCGGCGCGATCGAGATGGCCGGCTGGGTGCACATGAAGGTCGAGGTGATCAAGGGCGGGATGGCGATGTACGGCATCCGGAACCCGATTTTCCGGCCCAGCCCGATCACGCCGAACTACAACGACTACCTGATCTTCGAAGGCATCTCGGTCGACGAGCAGGGCAAGCAGCACTACCTCGACGTCAACGTCGCCTACCGCCAGGCCTGCCTGAACGCGATCGAGTACCTGACGAAGTTCGGCTACAGCAAGGCGCAGGCGTACTCGATCCTGGGCACTGCACCGGTCCAGGGGCACATCAGCGGCGTGGTCGACATCCCGAACTCCTGCGCGACGCTGTGGCTGCCGACGCAGATCTTCGATTTCGACATCCGGCCGAACGCCGGCGGGCCGGTGAAGTACATCCAGGGCGGACCGGACATGCCGATGTCGCCCGACCTCTGAGCCGCAAGCGCCGACCATGCCGACCTACGACTACCGGTGCCCGCAGTGCGGGCCGTTCGATGCGCTGCGGCCCATGGCCGAGCGCGACGTGCCCGCCGATTGCCCGCGTTGCAAGATGCCGTCGGCGCGTGCCTGGGTGGCCGTGCCCCGGCTGGCCGACATGCCGCCCGAGCGGCGGTTCGCGCTGGCGACCAACGAGCGGGCGCAGCACGAGCCGAAGGAATCGGCCCGCTATCGCCATCCGGCGGGGTGTGGGTGTTGCGCCGGGCCGAAGCGCAACGGCGAGGCGGCGAAGGCGCCGCGGTCATTCGCGGGGAAGCGCCCGTGGATGATCAGTCATTGAGGACGCCACCTGGCTACATCTGCTTGGCCAGCTCCGGGCTGCGGCAGATCTCGTTGTTGTCGACGGTGACCCACTCGCCGCCCTTTTGCAGGCAGACCGTGCGCGCGGTCTGGTGGCGTTCGCGAATACGGTCGGGGGCGGTGGCGATCCGGAACACCGCGCCGGCGACGGCGACGATGCTGATCAGCGCGAAAGCGGTGCGTGCGAAACGGGTGCCCATGGCGCTCTCCGGTGGAGTGGCAATTGTGGGGCATCGACTGCGGTTTTGCTGGCCCGCTAGCATCCCCACTTTTGCGCATGCGAGACACCCGATGAAGCCTTCCCAGGCAGCCGCCATGTCAGATCGGCCGCGCGATGTCGCCGAACACTGGGCCGAGGACGCCGGCGACGACGACGCCGCCCAGCTCGACATCCCGCCGCACGCGACGCGCGAGCGCCGCTTCGAGATCTTCTGCAGCTTCGAGGTCGCCAACCCGCTGGGCGGCGACGATGCGGCCCATGCGCTGCGGGTGCTGGTCGACGGCGCCCAGGCCTGGACGCGCCGCGTCGCGACGCACGCCGGCAGCGATTCGCTGGACGTGCGGCTGCGCAGGGTCGTGCCGGTCGGCGAGCCGCTGCGGGTGACGGCCCGCACCGAGGTGCACGGCGTGCGGCGGGTCCGCCTGAAGATCACCGCCGACGAGGAACTCGACGGCTGACCGCGGCGGGTTGGCGGTTCAGTGCAGCCGGAACGACGACATGCCGAACAGCCCGACCAGGCCGATCACGATCAGGTAGATCGCGACGATGAAGTTCAGCAGCTTCGGCATGACCAGCACCAGGATGCCGGCGATCAGCGAAATCAGGGGGGTGAGGCTCAGGTGGATGTTCAAGGTGGGGGTTCCGGTGGGGGTGGACGGGGTGGCTGACGGCGGACCGCGGGCAGGTCCCTAGAATGTCGGCCCGCGCATCGAAGACGATGGCGCACCGATTCTCCCTGGAGCCCGCTGTGGACCTGAAACTGCCGATTGTCATCTTCGACGAGCTCACCGAGTCCGTCATCCGTTCCACCGGCATGCTCGACCTGGCCAGCGGCGAGATCCGCAACGTGCAGTACGAGGACTACGACGTGAAGGCCGAGGGCATGCCGGTCGAGGACGAAACCTACGAGTTCACCTCCGGGCTGCTGACCAACGGCAAGCGGGACGTCGAGTTCCGCATCGAGGTGGACATCATGTCGGGCGCGTACTCGGTGACGCCGAGCGAATTGCTCGAGTTGAAAGGCCGCGCTGCCAAGCTGTTCTCCACGAAATGACAGCCCCCCGTCCGGCGGGTACGCCGGCCACTCCCCCGAGGGGAGCGCGGGCCGGCCTGGGAGCGGCCCGGCGCTCGGCCCGCTAGGCACGTCCGACATCACCGGCTACCCTTGGCGTCTTCCAGAACGCGGAGCAGCCCATGCCGACGACGCCCGACGCCAGGATCCTGATCGCCCAGGGCGGCGGCCCGACCGCCGTGATCAACCAGTCGCTGGTCGGCGCGGTGCTCGCGGCGCAGCGCTTTCCGCAGGTGAGCGCGGTCTACGGCGCGCGCCACGGCGTGCGCGGCATCGTCGACGAGGACTTCGTCGACCTCGCGCGCGAGACGCCGCAGCAGCTCGAAGCCGTCGCCGCGACGCCCGCGTCGGCGCTCGGCAGCACCCGCGACAAGCCCGACCGCGCCTACTGCCGCGCGATCCTGAAGGTGCTGCAGGCGCACGGCATCAGCCATTTCCTGTACATCGGCGGCAACGATTCGTCGGACACCGTGCGCATCGTCAGCGACGAGGCCCGCGAGGCCGGCCACCCGCTGCGCTGCATCCACGTGCCGAAGACCATCGACAACGACCTGGTGGGCAACGACCACACGCCGGGATATGCATCGGCGGCGCGCTTCGTCGCGCAGGCCTTTGCCGGCGCCAACCTCGACAACGCCGCGCTGCCGGGCGTCTACCTCGGTGTCGTGATGGGCCGGCACGCCGGTTTCCTGACGGCGGCGGCGGCGCTCGGTGCGCGCTACCCGGACGACGGCCCGCACCTGGTCTACCTGCCCGAGCGCGTGTTCGACCGCGAGCGCTTCCTGGCCGACGTGCGCGCGACGCACCAGCGCCTCGGGCGCTGCGTGATCGCGGTCTCCGAAGGCATCCACGACGCGTCGGGCGAGCCGATCGCGGCGCAACTCGCGAGCGGCGGGCCGGAGCGCGATGCGCACGGCAACGTGCAGCTGTCGGGCACCGGCGCGCTGGCCGACCTGCTGTGCGACCTGATCAAGGACCAGCTGAAGATCAAGCGCGTGCGCGGCGACACCTTCGGCTACCTGCAGCGTTCGTTCCTCGGCTGCGTGTCGGATGTCGACCAGCGCGAGGCGCGCGAGGTCGGCGAGACCGCATTGCAGTTCGCGTTGCGCGGCGACCGCGACGGTTCGGTCGCGATCCAGCGCTGTGGCGACTATGCGGTGCGCTACGAGCTGCTGCCGCTGGACGCGGTGGCCGGCAAGACGCGGGTGATGGACGACGTGTTCATCGCCGAGGAAGGCCATGCCGTCACCGACGCGTTCCGCAGCTACCTGCGGCCGCTGCTCGGCAGCGACATGCCGCAGGCGCACCGGCTGCGCGGCCACCCGGTGCCGAAGAAGCTGGGCTGAAGCAGGCGCGGGCTGCGGGTCGGGCATTTCCTACCGCGACGCCCGGCTCCCGCTGATGGGCCGCGGGGTCGCAAAAGGGTCTGATGGGCTCACTCCATCCACCGGAAAGGGATTCACCATGACCCACAAGATGCTATTGCTCTCTGCGCTGCTGGCCGGCGCCTTCGGCTCGCAGACCGTGCTGGCCCAGACCACCACCGACGACCCGTCCGCGCCGAAGACGCGCGAGCAGGTCAAGGCCGAAACCCGCGAGGCCGCGGCGACCGGCAAGAAGGTGCCGGTCGGCGAGCAGCACAACAACAAGCGCAAGCCGATCACGTCGGAAACGACGCGCGAGCAGGTCAAGGCGGACACCAAGGCTGCAAAGGCCATGGGCGAGATGAAGACGTCGGAAGGCGACCTGAACAAGATGCCGCCGCCGGCTGCCGGATCGCCGCCGCCGGCCGACCGGGCCGATGTGAAGGCCGAAACGAAGCGCGCGATGAAGAACGGCGAGATCGAGCGCAGCGAAGAGTCCGGCAAATCGAAGCCGTAGACCCCCAGTCGCTTCGCTCCTGCCCCCAAGGGGCGCCGCCCTGCGGCCCGGCAAAGCCGGCTCCGCGGGGCGTTGCTTGATCAGGGAGCGGATGCGCCTGCAACGGCGGGCTTTGCGGGCGCACTCCAGGTCGCCCGCACCACCTCGCCCTGCAGCAGGCTGAGCGTGCGGTTCTCGACGCGGTAGCCGTCGACCTCGCCGAGCATCTTCAGCACCGCCTGCTCTTGCAGCATCGCCGATTCGGCACAGGCCATGCGCGTGGTGCCGAGCGGCGACAGCGTCAAAAGCGTGCCGCGCTGAACGAAGCGGCCCATCAGCCGGTTGCAGCCGGTGTGGCCGCTCAGGCGCTGCGATGCGGCGTCGAGCTTCAATTGCACCGGCGTGCCGCCCGCGACCTGCGCCTGCGTCACGCCGCCCAGGGTCTGCAGCGTCCAACGCGTGCCGGCGAGCGTCGCGTTCAGGTCGGGCAGCTTGTCGGCCGCAGCGGCGACGGTGACGACGCTGCACAGCACGGTGCCGCACAGCGCGCGGCGAAACAGGAAGGGGGTCATCGGGCGAGCATACGGAGCGGGGACTGCGCTGTCCATCGCCGCAAGCCCCGTGGATCGCCCGAACAGCAGCGCTGCGGTCTCGCTGTTCCGTCATTCGCCTGCCCGGGCCAGCGACTACCATCGCGCGACCACGAGGAGGCTCCGATGCAAGACTGGCTGCTCCGGCTGAACCGGTATTTCCCGATCCGCTACAGCGCCTGGCTGGTGTGCGCGGTCGGCCTGCTGCTCAGCGCGTTCACGCTGGTGGCCTTCCATGTCGGGCTGGCCTTCGTGCTGCTGTTCGCGTTGCTGCTCGCAGTGGGGGCGCGCGACGTGATGCAGACCCGCCATTCGGTACTGCGCAACTACCCGGTGATCGGGCACCTGCGCTTCCTGCTGGAGTTCATCCGCCCCGAGATGCGCCAGTACTTCATCGAGGGCGACAACGAGGCCGCGCCGTTCTCGCGCCAGCAGCGCTCGCTGGTCTACCAGCGCGCGAAGAACGACCCCGACAAGCGCCCCTTCGGCACGCAGATGGACGTCGGCGCGCTCGGCTACGAATGGATCAACCATTCGCTGGTGCCGACCGAGCTGCCGACGCACGACTTCCGCGTGATGATCGGCGCCGGCCGCGCGCAGCCCTATTCGGCCAGCGTCTTCAACATCTCGGCGATGAGCTTCGGTGCGCTGTCGGCCAATGCCATCCTCGCGCTGAACGCCGGCGCGAAGCGCGGCGGCTTCGCGCACGACACCGGCGAAGGCAGCATCAGCCGGCACCACCGCGAGAACGGCGGCGACCTGATCTGGGAGATCGGCTCCGGCTACTTCGGCTGCCGCAACGACGACGGCAGCTTCAACGAACAGCGCTTCGCCGACAACGCGACCCAGCCGCAGGTGCGGATGATCGAGCTGAAGCTGAGCCAGGGCGCGAAGCCCGGCCATGGCGGCGTGCTGCCGGGACCGAAGGTCACGCCCGAGATCGCCGAGGCGCGCGGTGTCGCGGCCTGGGTCGACTGCATCTCGCCGGCCCGCCACAGCGCGTTCGACACGCCGGTCGAGATGATGCATTTCATCGAGCGGCTGCGCACGCTGTCGGGCGGCAAGCCGACCGGCTTCAAGCTGTGCATCGGCCACCCGTGGGAGTGGTTCGCGATCGCGAAGGCGATGCTCGCCACCGGCATCTCGCCCGACTTCATCGTCGTCGACGGGGCCGAGGGCGGCACCGGCGCCGCGCCGCTGGAGTTCACCGACCACGTCGGCGCGCCGCTGCAGGAAGGCCTGCTGCTGGTGCACAACACGCTGGTCGGGCTGAACCTGCGCGACCAGGTGAAGCTCGGCTGCGCCGGCAAGGTGGTCAGCGCGTTCGACATCGCGCGGATGATGGCGCTCGGTGCCGACTGGTGCAACGCGGCGCGCGGCTTCATGTTCGCGCTCGGTTGCATCCAGGCGCAGGCCTGCCACACCGGCAACTGCCCGACCGGCGTCAGCACGCAGGACCCGCAGCGCCAGCGCGCGCTGGTGGTGCCTGGCAAGTCCGAGCGCGTCTTCCACTACCACCAGAACACGCTGCGCGCGCTGAAGGAGCTGGTGCAGGCCGCGGGGCTGGCGCACCCGGGCGGCATCACCGCGTCGCACATCGTGCGGCGCTCCGCCGACCACGAGGTGAAGCTGCTCGCGAACCTGCTGCCCTTCCTGAAGCCGGGTTCGCTGCTCGACGGCAGCGAGCCGGCGCACAACGTCTTCCGGCTGTACTGGCCGGCGGCGCAGGCCCACAGTTTTGCGATGACCCCTTAGTCAGGGGGGGTGGTGCCCCGGGGTCGTGGGGATGCACCGGCGGGTGGCGCGCCGAAGAATGAGCGATCTTCGTGCCCGACCGTTTTCCATGCCGTCCCTCGTCTTACTGCAGCGCGACCACGAGGCCAGTCCTCGCCTGGCGGCGCTGATCGCTGCCACCCCGGGCTTCCAGGTGGTCGGCACGGTTCACACGGTCGACGAGGCGCGCCCGCTGATCGCGCGCACCGACCCCGACATCCTGGTGACCGACCTGCGGGTGCAGGACGGCCCGGTCGACGGCCTGCTCGGCGACCTGCGCCAGGGCGGCCGCGCGACGCGGCCGCAGGTGCTGGTGACGCTGATGTCGCACGACGACACGGTGCTGCTGCAGGCCTTGCGGGCCGGTGCCGACGGCTACTGGGTGCACGCCAATTCGCACGAAGCGCTGATCAGCGGGCTGCAGGAGGTGGTGCGCGGCGAATCGCCGATGACGCCGACGATCGCCCGCCAGGTGCTGTCGCACTTCGAGGCCCCGCCGCGGACCCTGCTGGCCGACACGATGACCGAGGCGCTGAACCCGCTGGTGCTGACCGGCATGGAACGGCAGATCCTGCAGTGGCTGGCGCAGGGCTACCTGATCGACGAGATTGCGCAGCAGTGGCATGCCAGCGTGCACACGGTGGCGTGCGGGATCCGGCGGGTTTATCAGAAGCTGCAGTTCGATCTGCGGGCCAATGGGTTGGCGCTGGAATCGGCTTGAGGGGGGGCTTCTCGCTGTGTGAGGCTGCTGCCGGGTCTCGCCCCGGCGGGCGAGTCACTTTCATTTGTCTTGCCAAATGAAAGTAACCAAAGCAAAGGCGCTTGAACCCGAACACCATACGGCTCGTTCTGGCTCGCTGCGGACAACACTGCCACGCCGCTGCACTTCCGCCTTGGTTGGGATTGTTGCCCTTCCTTTTTCGTCACACGCCCCGCTTCGGGTTGCCGTAGCCCGAATGCCAATCCAGCCTCCAGGCGATGCGCAGCGAGCTGCTTGGGAAGAACGGACAACAATCCCGACCAAGGTGGGGTTCCAGCGGCGCGGCAGTGTTGTCCGCAGCGAGCCGGAACGAGCCGTATGGTGTGTGTTGAGGCGCTTTGCTTTGGTTACTTTCATTTGAGCCAGCAAATGAAAGTGACTCGCCCGCCGGGGCGAGACCCGGCAGCAGCCTCACGCAGTGAACCGCCCCCTCACCCCTTCGGCGGCGCCGTATCAATGAAACTCTGCCGAAGCGCGAGCTTCTCGTAGAGCTTCGACAAGTTCGGATAGCTCCCCCGCCAGTCGATGTGCGCGAAGCGGAAATCGAGGTACCCGAGCGCACAGCCGGTGGCGATGTCGGCCAGCGTGAAGTGGGTGCCCGAGCACCAGGGCTTGTCGCCCAGGCCCTGGCTCATCGCGGCCAGGCAGGCGTGCACCTTGTCCATCTGCCGGCTGACCCAGGCCGCGCTGCGCTGGCCCTCGCTGCGGCCGGCCCAGGTCTGCTCGAGCCGGGCCAGGATCGCGGCATCCTGCAGGCCGTCGCCCAGCGCTTCCCAGGTGCGCACCTCGGTGCGCTCGCGGCCGGTCTCGGGGATCAGCTTGCCCACCGGCGAGCGGGTGTCGATGTACTCGACGATCACGCGCGAGTCGAACACCGCCTCGCCGCCTTCCATCACCAGCACCGGCACCTTGCCGAGCGGGTTCGACTTCATGATCGCGTCGCGCGTCCACACGTCTTCCAGTTCGAACTGGTAGTCGAGCTTCTTTTCCGCCATCACGATGCGCACCTTGCGCACGTAGGGGCTTGCGAGCGAGCCGATGAGTTTCATGTGTGGGTGTCCCTGGAGTGAAAACGATTCTAGCGAAGGGTGCGCTCCCCCATGGCCTCGAACAGGGGAGTATGGCGGCGCCCTCTCGCGGGGAACAACGCGGTGGTACATTTTTCGCAGAGGGAGAACGCCGGCCATTCCAGGGCACGACGCAACACTGCATGACACTGCCGCAAGAGGGATTCATCGCGTCCGACGGCGACCAGCCGGCGCAGATCGCCAGCATCGACAGCGCCGGCCTGAACGGCGTCGTCTCGACGCTCGACACCACGCTGCCGCCATCGGCCACCCCGTCGAGTTTCGACAGCACGCTCACCGAGCGCCTGCCGATCCGCTTCACCGGCTCGGGCAGCGAGTATTTCCGCATCTGGATCGTCAACCTGCTGCTGACGCTGGTCACCCTCGGGCTCTACTTCCCGTGGGCCAAGGTCCGGCGGCTGCGCTACTTCCACGGCAACACGCTGGTGGCCGGCCACCCGCTGGGCTTCCACGGCGACCCGAAGAAAATGCTGCGCGGCTACTTGCTCGTGGCGCTGCTCGGCGTGCTGTACACCGCGGCCGGCAGCTTCTCTCCGGTGGCCGGGTTGCTGGCCTTCGTGATCGTCGCGCTGCTGTGGCCGGCCTTGTTCAAGTCCTCGCTGCAGTTCCGGATGGCCAACACCAGCTGGCGCGGACTGCGGTTCCGCTTCAAGGGCAGCACCGGCGGGGCCTACCGCGCGCTGCTGCCGCTGTTCGCGCCGAGCGCGGTGCTGGCCGCCGTGCTCGCCGCGGTGCCCGACCAGGCCCACCCGCCCGGCTGGTTCGGCGCGGCCTTCGGCGGCGTGATGGGGCTGACGCTGCTGTCGCTGCCGCTGCTGCTGTGGAACCTGAAGAAGTACCAGCACGACCACTATGCGTTCGCCCAGCTGCAGACCGAGCTGCGTGCCGGCCCCAGGTCGTTCTACGGGCTGTGCCTGAAGGGCCTGGGCGTGTGGCTGCTGTCCGGCCTCGCCGTCGGCCTGCTGATGGCCGGCGGGTTCGCGCTGCTCGGCGACGGCCTGGGCGACTGGCTGCGCCACAGGGGCGCCGGACCCGGCCGGCGGGGCGGCATCGCGGCCGTGATCCTCGTCGTCGTGCTGTTCTTCGCGGTGTCGCTGCTGATGCAGGTCTTCGCCCGCCCGTACTTCACGTCGCGCTTCCAGAACCTGCTGTGGTCGCGAACCGGCAACCGGCAGCTGCGCTTCAAGAGCGATCTGCGCTTCTGGCCGCTGCTGCGCACGACGCTGCAGAACTGGCTGCTGATGATCGTGACGCTCGGGCTGTACTGGCCGTTCGCGCGCGTCGCGCTGACGCGGCTGCGGCTCGAGTCGGTCGGCATCGTCAGCCGCACCCACCTCGACGCACTGGTGGCGCAGGCCGGCCTCGAAGGCGATGCCGCCGGCGACGCGGCCGGTGACTTCTTCGGCATCGACGTCGGGCTGTGAGCGCACCGGCCGGTCCTGCCCTCGCGGTCGATTTCTTCGACGGCCGCAGCGCGCGCAGCCACCGGGTGCGCATCCACGTCAGCGGCGAGCGGCTGCTGATCTCCGGCGACGGCATCGCGCGCAGCGTGCCGCTGGCCGACGTGCAATGGCCGGAGCGCACCCGCCACGGCGCGCGCGTCGCGCACCTGAAGGACGGCGGCGCGCTGCACTGCACCGAGGCCACGGCGTGGGACGCCTGGGCACGCGACAGCGGCCGCGGCGAGACGCTGGTGGTGCGGGCACAGCAGAGCTGGCGCTGGGTCGGCGGCATCGTCGTCGCGCTGGTGCTGGTGCTGGCCGCCGGCTACCTGTGGGGGTTGCCGTGGGCGTCGCGTGCCGTCGTCGCGGTGCTGCCGGCCTCGGTCGACCGCGAGATCGGCAACGCCGCGTTGAAATCGGTCGACGGCGACCTGGTGCAGCCGAGCGCGCTGCCGCCGGCGCAGCAGGCGCAACTGCGCGCCGCGTTCGAGCGCGCGGTGGCGCAAACCTGGCCGCAAAGCGCGCCGCCGCACGAGCTGCTGTTCCGCCGCGGCAAGGACAAGTCGCTGGGCCCGAACGCGTTCGCGCTGCCCGGCGGCACGATGGTGCTGACCGACGAGCTGGTCGCGCTGGTCGACGGCGACGAGTCGGTGATTCTCGGCGTGCTCGGCCATGAGCTCGGCCATGTGCGGCACCGCCACGGGCTGCGCATGCTGGTGCAGGCGACTGCGCTGGGGGTCGTGACGAGCGTCGTGCTCGGCGATTTCAGCAACCTGCTGGCCGGCGTGCCGCTGGTGCTGGGGCAGGCCGGCTATGCGCGCGATGCCGAGCGCGAGGCCGATGCCGACAGCGTGCGGCTGATGAAGGCGGCCGGCATCTCGCCCGACGCGATGGTGCGCTTCTTCGAGAAGATCGCCGAAGAGCGCCGAAAGCGCTCCGGCGGCGGCGAGCCGGGCTGGCTCGGCATCGCGATCGCGTCGCACCCGGCCGACGACGACCGGATCCGCTACTTCAAGCAAGCCGCAAGCCAATAGCTGGCGGGCCGAGCGCCGGGTCGCCCCAGCCGGGGGAGCGGTTGCCGTACCCGGCGGCCGAGGCGTTGTCATCTCTCTAACGCTGCAGCGTCCAGTCGACGCTGTCCGGCCGGCCCGGCAGCGCCAGCCGCGCGGTCGCGGCCGGCGTCTGCGCAACGACCTGCCCGCCGCGCACCACCGCGAGCCGCGTCGCGCGCAGCCGGATCGCCTCGACCGGGTCGCGCGCCTGCAGCAGCACGAAGTCGGCGCGTGAACCGACCGCCAGGCCGTAGCCGTCCAGCCCGAGGATCTTCGCGCTGTTGACGGTGACCGCGTCGAAGCAGGCGCGCATCTGCGCTTGCGACGTCATCTGCGCGACGTGCAGGCCCATCTGCGCGACCTCCAGCATGTCGGCGCTGCCCGACGAATACCACGGGTCCATCACGCAGTCGTGGCCGAAGCCGACGTTGACGCCGGCGGCCATCAGCTCGGGCACCCGCGTCATGCCGCGGCGCTTCGGGTAGCTGTCGTGGCGGCCCTGCAGCGTGATGTTGATCAGCGGGTTCGCGACCGCATGCACCTGCGCCTCGGCGATCAGCGGCAGCAGCTTGCTGACATAGTAGTTGTCCATCGAATGCATCGAGGTCAGGTGCGAGCCGGTGACGCGGCCGTGCAGCCCGAGCCGCTGCGTGTGGAACGCCAGTGTCTCGATGTGGCGCGACAGCGGGTCGTCGCTTTCGTCGCAGTGCATGTCGACGCGCAGCCCGCGTTCGGCGGCCAGCTCGCACAGCAGGCGCACGCTCTCGGCGCCGTCGGCCATCGTGCGCTCGAAGTGCGGGATGCCGCCGACCACGTCGACGCCGCGGTCGAGTGCGCGCTTCAGGTTGGCCAGCGCGGTCGGCGAGCGCAGCACGCCGTCCTGCGGGAACGCGACCAGCTGCAGGTCGAGCCACGGCTTCACGCGTTGCTTGACGTCCAGCAGCGCATCGACCGCCAGCAGCCGGTCGTCGCAGACGTCCACATGCGAGCGCACCGAGAGCAGCCCCTTGGCCACCGCCCAGTCGCAGTACTGCAGCGCGCGCTCGACCAGCGCGTCCTGCGTCAGCAGCGGCTTCAGCTCGCCCCACAGCGCGATGCCTTCGAGCAGCGTGCCGCTCTGGTTGACGCGCGGCAGGCCGTGGCTGAGCGTCGCGTCCATGTGGAAGTGGGCGTCGACGAAGGGCGGCGACAGCAGCCAGCCCTGGCCGTCGACGAGCGTCGCGCCGTCGGGCAGCGGCAGGTTCGGCGCGATGGCCTCGATGCGGCCGTCGCGCGCGAGCACGTCGTGGCCGCGGCGTCCGTCGGGCAGCGTGACGTTGCGGACCAACAGCGGCACCAACAGCGGCGAGATCGGCATCGGGTTCTCCTGTGACATGACCTCGGAGGTCATCGACCGTGTGCGACCGGGCCGCGACGATGCAGCCATGTCCTCACACCCACCCCGAAGGAGCATTCATGAATGATGCCAGCACCCTCAACCTCGTCCCGCTGGCCGTCGGCCACATGATCGGCCTCGGCGCGATCGGCTCGTGCCTGGGCGTCGGCGTGATGGCCAGCAAGTACCTCGAAGCCTCGGCGCGCCAGCCGGAGCTGATGGAGCCGCTGCAGCAGAAGGTGTTCCTGCTGGTCGGCGTGCTCGACGGCGCGTTCATCATCGCGACCGGCATCGGGCTGTGGTTCGCGACCGCCAACCCGTTCAAGGGTTGACGAAGGCTCAGCCCGCCGGCGGCTCGTAGCGCGCCGGCATCGCGAGGCCGGGGCGTTCGTCATCCCAGGCCATCGCGCTGATGCGCCAGCCGGCCGGGGTCGAGACGAACTGCGTCGAGATCACGCCGCGCGCCGCGAAGGGCCGGCCGTTCAGCATGCCGGTCTTCGCGTAGGTGCTCATCCGGTGGGCCACCTGGCCGAACACCTCGGTGATCTCGGCCAGCTCGGTCTCGCGGAAGGCGGTCAGCTCGCCGGCGTCGACAGAGCGCTGGCGGGGCGCGATGAACTGCGCGACGGTGGTGACCTCGGGCGCCGGGCCGAGGTTGCGGATCAGCAGGCCGCCGTCGATGAACAGCGCATGGAGACGCTCGTAGGGAGGATGGCCACCCGGCTCGAACGACACCGCGTCGAAGAAGGCCTGGGTCAGCGCGGCCAGCGCGTCGCGCGTGGCGGAGTCGGTGGGTGTCGTCATGCGGCGGATTGTCCGCGCGCTGTCCGCTGTCCGTCCGACGGGTGTCCGCGGACACGTCGGCGCCAGGGGCAATCCAGGCCAAGCCCTTGATTCCATGCAGCTTTCGCCGGCAGCGCAGGTGGGCACGGGCGTTGCAATGCATCACGCCATGAACGCTGCGAACGACGCCCCGACGATCCGCGACACCTCGGCGCAGGACCAGCCGCTGCCGGCGCGCCGCATGCGGTTCGGGCCGTGGCTGGCGATCGGCGCCGCGCTGGCGGCCCTGGTCGCGGTGGTGCTGTCGACCCCGGCCTTGCGCCACGGCTTCTCGTCCGGTTCGTCGGTCTCGGCCTCGCGGCTGGTGGTCGCGACGGTGCAGCGGGGTCCGTTCGTGCGTGACATTGCGGCCGAAGGCAAGGTCGTCGCGGCGGTCAGCCCGACGCTGTATGCCGCCGGTGGGGGCGCCGCGACGCTGAAGGTGCATGCCGGCGACCGTGTCGCGCGCGGACAGGTGCTGGCGCTGATCGACAGCCCCGAGCTGGCCGCGAAGCTGGCACAGGAGCTGTCGAACGCCGACGCGATGAAGGCCGACGTGCTGCGTGCCGACGTCGATGCGCGGCAGCAGCGCGGCGCGCTGCAGGCGGCCTTCGACGCGGCCCGCGTCGACCACAGCAGCGCGGAGAACGACCTGGCCCGCCAGCAGAAGGCGTTCGACGCCGGCGCGGTGTCGGGCATGCAGGTCGAGCATGCGCGCGACACGCTGCAGAAGGCGCGCATTGCGCTGGAACATGCCGAGGCCGGGCTGAAGCTGAAGGACGACAGCCTGAAGTTCGACGTGCAGGCGAAGCAGCTCGCGCATGCGCGCCAGCTGCTGATCGTGAAGGACCTGCAGCGCCAGGTCGACAGCCTGGCCGTGCGCTCGCCGGTCGAAGGACAGGTGGGGCAGTTGTTCATCGCCGAGCATGCGAACGTCGCGAAGGATGCGCAGCTGCTGTCGGTGATCGACCTGTCGGCGCTGGAGGTGCAGATGCAGGTGGCCGAGAGTTTCGCGCGCGACCTCGCGGTCGGCATGCCCGGCGAGATCAGCGGCAACGGCCACACCT
>Ga0209673_1001471_pt1 | contig 22089 bp, 18 predicted proteins | sample AraplaCol_mMS_r2_2_FD_184274 | JGI IMG/M metagenome (GOLD analysis project Ga0209673, IMG submission 184274) | Arabidopsis root microbial communities from North Carolina, USA - plate scrape MF_Col_mMS_r2 (SPAdes) (version 3) | ecosystem: Host-associated > Plants > Roots > Endosphere | place... | reverse complement strand
TTCTTTTTTTTTCTTCTTTTTTTTTTCTTTTTTTTTCTTCTTTTTTTTCTTTCTCTTTCTTTTAAATGCTACGCCGAATAGTAATAATGACGCACGATTCAAGGGGAGACCTTGGCCCAATGATATTTAAAGCAAACTTAGCTGAAAGGGCTTAACAGAATATGATCCTCGGTCTATTTTATCCCATTCTCACCCTGTCTATTGCGCACTCACCCTACTTACCCGAGTCGCGCAACGCTCAAGCGGCGTTCACCCTGTTATACCAACCGCACTACTTACTGTGTTTTAGCCACACGCCGCTGTTTGTTGGAGGGTGATTATTTTGGATATAGCCCTTTTTGTGGTGGCTGCTTGACTACGACCAGGATAATAGTTTCAGATTTAGGTAGTGGATAATTTCTTTTTATCATATTATGCAGAGAATAATATTAAATGGTCATAAACATCAAATCATAACCCCGTAAAACTCAAAGTTCTGTTAACGCAGGTGCCCCTGACGCTGGAGGAGCAGAAAATTTTGTCTGTACGAAAATCTTCTGCATGCCCAGCTCACGGTTGTTGAATAAATCGTAGATCTCCTCCATGTCTTCAAGCTTGAAGCGATGGGTGACCATATGCAAGGGATGGATTTTTTCCTGCTGAATATACTTCAAGAGGTCTTTCCAGTATTTGTGCACGGGGGCTTGTCCATTGCCAATAAGACGGATCCCAGTCTCCATTAAGGACCCGATGTTGAAGTGATTACACTGCGCAGTACCACGTTAGGAGACTTGTCTTATAATAGAGAACATGCCACGTACATAACCAGCATAGATGCCTGTGATTCCACAGCGCCCGAATCCTCGTACCGAGGTAATCATCTCGTTGACAAGCTCAGCTGTATCTGTTTCCAAGCCTAGCAGCCTCTCAAAATAATCAGCCCATCCCTTGGTGTACTCACCAGCGGCGCATTCAATCGCCACATCAGGCCCGCGGCCGTCGCACATTTTCTTAAGGGTTGAGGAAACAGACTGGCCCTCGGGGAGATTCGTATACTCGATTGTCTCGAGATTGGGTAGTATCTCCTTAACAAAGTCCAGTCGCCATTTTCCGTGGCCGCCGTCAATTAAAATAACTCTTTTAGCACCATTGACGAAGCTGAATTCAGCGGCCATTTGACCAATTGGGCCAGCCCCCCAGATTGCCACAGTATCACCCTGCTCAACTCCGGTGTCAACAACGGCGTTCCAAGATGTTGCTAGCACATCAGAAAGATAGAGACCCTTTTCATCAGGGACATCATCAGGCAGTTGAAGAAGATTCACATCACCGTAAGGGACGCGAACATATTCCGCCTGTCCACCAGCAAATCCCCCTGTGAAATGGGAGTATCCGAACATGCCTTACGACGGGCCTTAGTATGAGAGCCTTTTAAATGTTGGCATGGCTATTTGGAAGGGGGTAATACCAGCTGTTTGACGCCCATATAGTTTGTAGGCATCCTCGCTCGAATTCGTTCGTTCGCACATGGAAGAGAGCTTCTTCTTGCAGTAATAGCAATCACCACATCCAATTTGAAAAGATGCCACCACGCGGTCGCCCACCTTAACATTCTTGACTGCCGGTCCCACACTTGCGATGATACCGCAGAACTCATGGCCAAGGATATCGCCTTTCTGAAGATTTGGGATAGCTTCTATGATTTGACAATAGATAACATATGAGCATATCCAGTACCAAATCCATCATTTGTTACTGAAAAGTAGTAAAAAGTCACAACATACCGTGTAAAAGATGCAAGTCACTCCCACAAATAGTACTACCCGTTACCTTGAGTATGACATCCCCTTCATCGATGATCTTTGGTCGAGTCGTTTCCACTGTATCAAACAGTATAAGCAAGAAAGGCGATGCATTGTGACATTGGCAAAAATGATGGATAGAATGACTGACCAACTTTAACCGAATTTTTTCCTTGCCAGGTCAAGGCTTTCATAGTATGGCTTGAGTCGCCATATCCGTGAGCCTCATAGTTGCTGACATCTGTGGTGATCGAGCTTGACATGGTGTGTGTTCACCGAGAACTCTGGGTCACTTCGATGTTGTAGATGTAATTACTAAATTTCTTGTGATTAATTGGCTTTCCAGTTGACACCTTCAAATTCATCGCAAAGGAGATGAATATATTTGTCTTTTGAGACAGCCAGGAGTCTTGGATTTTTGACATCATTCTTATGTAGCATCTCCGCATTGTACCATTATGCCCATAAGTCGCTGATATAAAAACAGGCCAAGAAAGCAACGAGATAGAGTATGGCTCATTTTGACGTCATGAATGTCAGTTACAATGAAATGTTTTTTATGAGATGTTTTATTTTTACGGGATTGTTTAGATTGGTTAAATCTCAAAGTTTTCTATATGATTACGGACTGATAAATGGAAGTAGATCTCTGAAGTCTTAAGTACTAATGGACCGAAAAGCTCACTGCTTTCTGGTGGGGTCATTTCTAATCTTCATGGAGTCGGCTGTTATTTACTTGACAGTATATAGATACTACAGAGATACTATAACTGGGTAGTCCCCATCCAAACTTGTGGTTTTCTTGGGATTTGATGTCCTAATTAGACCTTCTCAACGGGCCGCCCGCGGGCCGAGATTTCACTACTCGCCCGCCAGCATGCCGGAAAGCGCCTTATTTTGGCTCTAGTCTTCATCACTCTGAGGAGAAAATAGAGATTACCCTTCGTGGAAAAGGAACTGCCTAGCATACTTTAAAAACAACTAGGTAATTGTCTTTCCTTATGCTAGGTAGTTCGACAGAGGTGCGTAATGATCTAGGTTTTTGGTGCGTAATGAATAACTATTGTTCTGCTAATTATTAATTACACCATCGCTGAACTCCAGCAATAGAATATATGGAGATGTGCTATAATACACTGCATAATTTTCGAATTAAGATTTTAGCTCTATCACAAACCACAATGATCAGAAACCCAACTGAAATACCTTGGCCGCTGGGGACCCATTTAGTTAGTTTAATTCTTGACGGAAAATCTGCGGGAGCTGGGCAAGTCAAACAAGACCGGAGTCTATGGAGTAAAGTGGGTCTACAGTATGACGCTTGCAAGTGCCTCTTGAATAAGTTGTAATCTCATGGATTTGTTGAATACTCGGGAAAATACTGCCCATATAAGCGACTCGCCCACCCAACACGAATCGTATCACACTGTTAAGCTTTGCTAATATTTGGTTAAAGCTCTGTAGAGTAAGTTCTCCGCAAGACTATGATTGCGAAGTTGCTCCTGTCTGCTACAATTTCAATCCAAGTTAAGGGTTATGGCTACGACAATAGGCATGGCACTAAAAGTTTCCGAATTTTATGCTTCACCGACAGAGAGTCAGCTTCTCATGACATCGCAGCCAAGACCCAGGCTCTTACGGTATGTAGATCTTTGCTGACCCCTGAGTTGATGTATTTTGTAGATCGAGGACTTGGAACAGGGCAGGTTGGTGGGTCGTAAACATGAAAGTTTGAGACATTGCATAATCGTGGGTCCGATCTATCTGATCGTCGCCCAGTCCAGATATGATCCCTCGTTCTTTTGAGTACAATGATCTACATAATAGTTCCCATCTCATCGGTTCGAGAATCTTTTCACGCGGAAATATTTAGAGAACTTCACATCTATCTACATCGCGCTGACAGAAGGAAATCTATGATTTTCGCTCAGCATGGGCCTTGCGTTCGTCCATTCCCACCTCCTTGAACTCAAGGGATGACTACTAAAACGCGGACTTAGAATAGAGGATTCGCCTTTGACCCCGAAAGAGGCTGAAAGGGCTAAAACGTCCGTTCAAAAAGCCGCTGCAGAGGTAAATAGTGGCATGTATTTGCATTTCTGAGTCCCAGTCTGAAATTACGTAGCAATGCCTGGAGATTTGGATGAAACAGAAGGATCGCATTGAGGTAGACCCATTATGGGGAGATGAGGTAAGAATATGCGAGCTCGTTATAGATGCAAAGCTGAGGGGTCAAGATTGAATTCCCCATAGTCAACCTGGACGTCGATTTATCCAGGGCAACGATGTTTTTGGGACAAGCGCAGGTCATCAAACAATGGGAGGCAGAAGCTGATCATCCCGATAATCCGTACGTTGAATGTTATAGCAGAGCAATGCCTATGACTTATCTTTATCCAGGGGCATTTTGCAATGGGAATGGGCCTCATATGTTGTAGAGACGACCCCAGCAAAACCATATACAGGACGTTTATCAGATTTGGCAAACGTTGAGGATAATATGCGGAAGAGGTGCGTCGGGTCCATCTGGACTCAGAAGTCTTACCAAATCTCTAATTCGTCCTTGTATAGGTGTGAATTGATCAACAGGTATCTTCCATCGCAAGTATATGCAATTCCGCTATGTATATTCCCAAGGACTGGAGTGGCCAGCAACTGGATCTCAGGGCCCTCGAATGATCCTTTGTGTTCACAGCCTCGCTATAAACTATTAGCAAGAAATGTTGATGCTCGGTCGAATGGGGGTTTTAAAATCTGGTTTCCAATATACCGCGACAGTTTGACAATTATACCGTTTCTTGACGACACGATTCTCGGAAAAAAGAGAGAGAATTATATCTGCTTGGATCAACAGAATATTGGACGAGGATTCTGCAATATTCAAATTATTTTCCAGACTGCCAATGAGACCGAGGCAAGATGGTTGCACGATCAACTCATTCCGTTGGGATCTTGTTTGCTTGTACTGACTGCTGCAATACCGATTTGGAAGGGAATCATGGCGGATACCGACTCTCGATGGAAAAGATATAGAGATTTGGTTGATAATCGTGATTCTAACGAAAGAGATTGTCTGGTATACTTTTCTTCTCTTTATATACAACACTATTATTTACTGATGGTTGGGTTTTCACTATATAGTCTCCACAGTGGAATTGGAATCAGAATTATCTTTCGATAAATCAGCTATCTGGACTATATTATCCGGAGTCACTAAAACCAATGGATCTCTCTCTGAAGAAGTATTTGGTCAATAGTAGTATAGATTATTTTTTAGCTGATTATTTTGTATTTATTCTATTACAAGATTCTTTTATTCTTACCGAAGCAGAGACAAAAAATATAACATCAACTGAGATATATTTTTTCGAAAATCTCTACGGATATATCTGGAACTATATACGGTTCAAACCACCAACAAGTGAGAATAGTCCGGGTTGGCGTATTGAATTTCGATCTATAGAAACTCAATTAACCGATTTTGATAATACGGTTTTTGCTATTTTCTTATTTATACTCTCCAGGGCAGTTATTTGCTTTTATCTCAACTTTTATATTCCGATTGATCTGATAAATAAATCGGAAAAGTTTTGCCAAAAATATAATACCGTCGTCGAGAAGCGTTTTTGGTTCCGACGGAGAAACTGGTTTTCCAACTCAGATTGTATGGATCGGAAAATGAATTATTATTTTCAAAACAAATATCAAGAAAAGACCGGTGGACAAATATATAGTCTGATAACTGCAAATGAAATAATCAACGGCGAGGAGACTATTGGTAGTTTTCCGGAGTTATTCTTCTTTGTACACTGCTATCTTGACCATATCAATATATCCGAATATAAACGAAACACTATCAAACCATATTTATCTCTTATTCGAGATCGAGCAAAGGATAATAGTCCAATATCTGTATCTTGGATAAGAAATTTTGTCCGGAATCACGAAGACTACTGCAAGAACAGCTATATCAGTGAGAAAGTATACTACGATATAATGGGAGCCTTTATTGATGGAAATAAACATAATAGAGCATAGAGACTTTGATTCAATATTGATATTGTCTAATTATTTCTCGCGATCAGCGAATAAACTTGCTGCCCTAAGTCTCTCTCTGTATTTCCACAAAATAAACGGGATCGGACAGCCAATTACTAGAGCTATCAGCGCCAACAAACTATTTCCCCATCCGTAGCCCAGAACTGAATACATCTTCGGACTAAACAAAGAAAACCCGAATTCTGTAAGACCGCGGAGAATATATACGGTACCGTTGGCACTGGCAGCATAAAGTAGAAATGTATCTAGAAGATACGCAGTTATACACTAAAAAACGATTGTAGCACCCATAAGTGAAAGTACAATACCGATATCAGGAACAATCCAGTATATCTTGTACTCTGCACTCTATCCGTACCAGAACAGTCCAATTGGAACGAACAGTAAAGCTGGGACCATCATTGGAAGTCGAAATTCTGGCCTTTTCTCTCCACTGTTTCGAGCGATCTGTCGACAATAGACAATATCGGTCAGAAACGCACAGATAATTGCACCGGCTAAATAGCTCACATATGGGGCAATATAATTCAAAGTACCAGTACTGAGCTTCATATAATATTGATCCGTCCAGAGATACGAAAAATTTGAAAGGAGTAGATAGATGATTCCGTACAAATATCCATAATAGCACGCCAAAACTTGCGCAATTGGTTGAGTGCCCAAGAAGTAGAGTGATCGAAATAGCGTTCGTCGATAACGATAATCAAGGTAATCAACTCCATGGTCGGCTTTTCACTGGTGGAATGTTCTGTGCTAAAATGGATTAATTGATACTTTTATACATAAACTGAAAGATCTCATTCAGCCATGTACAACAGACAGAGTATGTACATGCAGATCCTGACATCATCTATAAGCTTGGAATATCTTTTTTAATACAGCACCTGCGGTGGGCGCAGTACAGACAACAAGTGTTGTCTGTACTGTACTGTATTGATGTTGGCCACCTTTATTGAAATTCTAGCAAATAAAATTTGAAGTCCACTATGGTTAATATACACATGATAACAAAGGCTGGGCGATAGCTAGCGACGGCCATATAATCTATGTTGTATCATTCTTCTTTTCTATTTCTTGCTTAATAATATAGATACAAATACCGAGGAAATGTTTTTGCTCTTCATATTTTCATCTGAATGGCCTGGAAACCTGTGTTCACTGCTGCTTTCGTCATTACGACTAGACAGAGGGCTAATAATGAGAAGATTGTACCAGTGTTTACAAGGCCTGTATAAGAGAAGAAAACAATCACATTCGAACGAGCTTGCGAAAGAGAAGTACAGAGAAATACAAAGAAGGACTATTACATGTACATGGATTGGAGAAGAATGTAGGCAGTTGAGGCCTATATTGTGATTTCAATTTCACCTTAGCTTCTAGTAGAAAGGTTTCTACTATTGAACTGGTACCAGAGATAAGACTATCGGAATAGTAGCATACATAAAAATAACACTTATCGGCTTGTAGTATCCCTTGCGTAGTTTCAGCAACAACTAGCTCTGTTGGTTTTGGTCTAGTCAACGCAGAAATCATCAAGATTTTATCAACAGAAACGAAAATGTCTTTGTATTATTTACATTCACGTATGTTTGTATACCTATACAAAAGTGAATAGCTTCAACTGAATACCTATTCAGTTGAAGCTATTCACTGCAGACGCTTATTCATAACATGAATTGTGCCTTGAGTTAGCTATTTCTCTTTCTTTTTCTTCTTCATCTCTTCCTTCATCATCATTCAATCATTTAGTCTAGCTATTCTGATGATAACCAACTTTACTCCTATGACAATCTCCTCTTTGATAGCCCTGCTATTGTATAGCCATGGAATGCATTCACGAGTCTTGCGATAAGGGAGGAATTGAAGCGAGACCAATAGTAAGTCCATTCTACCTTCGAGATGCCAGTCTCATCAATAAAGTGCTATCGGTTGAAGTACACACGATCCGAAATCCGGAATTTCCTTGTGACCGGTCATTTCAACGAAACGCTTTCGAAGTGAACTCTTAATCAAACTCGAGGCTCAAGGTCAAAGTGGACGGTTGGTTAATAAATCCAACCACAAACAAGGTCGAAGAACTTGTCGAAGCCAAGGAAGAGATACAGCGTAAAAATGAGCCAAATTTCTCGGGCAGGAATCAGCCTAAATCCTTGCATTTCTCATCTCTCATGGCTCAAATCCTCAACAACCAATATTCTTGTTCAGTCAAGAAGGTCGCGACCTTTATGTCTCGGTTACCACTTTTAGTCAAAGCTATATTGACTATATGGAATGGCCGGAGATTAAATTTGTCTGCCGATGATCTTATACCAGTGCGCAGATTTGGTCCCTATCGTATTGCAGAATCCAGAGATCTTCGGGCCTTTGCAAAGATTGCTCTCGCCATTGCAATCTGGGCGAGCCAGTGGCTCCATGGGAGAGAGGGTAGTCGGCCATCGTCGGAGTATCAAGTTTGTCTTTCTGTTAGCTTGTTTTATTCTTGTCACACAGGATCGACTTGTTTGTGTTCCTGATTGGAGCTTCGTGATTATTGCATTCTACTAAGATTAATTGAGAGACGAGATTCCAGAAGAGCGTTCTGTTCCGTATCTCAGCGGGTGCACAGTCAAAAGTGGAATGATGCTATTTGATTAAGGAGAGATTCATATAGGTACATCATCGTGCAGTCATATCAGACATCATACATAATTCAAACATATTCTTGTTTCAAAAATAATTACCGGCAAACATGTACCTGCATTGTGTCCCGATGATTTCCCAAGGATTGGAAGAAGTCCGCCAAGAAACCATCTAGCAGGTAGTAATGTAAAGACCCAGACTGGAAAGGATTAGCTATTATTCAGCTAACAAGCAGCTAACAAGAAATAAGAAGTATCAACTTACGGAGCAGGGTTGAAGTCCTGGAAAAAATTGAGATCAGTGCTACCAGCATTCTTCAGCTCGAAAGCAATAGCCTCGCCCGCGGGACAAGAGAAGGTCGAAATAACGAATGAACCACCAGGCGAAATGGTAATATCACCGAGATCATCCGCAACAGACGGGGCATTGTGGAAAGTAGTCTTCTCAGAAGCGACGCCAGAAAGCTTCGAGACGTCAATCTTGCCATCACCACTGAAACTGAAAGATGATGTCTCGAGATCTTCCTTCTTAGGGAAAAGGAAGACGAGACTGCAACTCTTGCCCGAGTCAGACTGGGGAATATCGAAGTTGAAGATACTCGAGATAGTGGATGTGACAGTTCCGTTGAATTGAGTGCCGAAGGCCGTGTCTGGGTGATCCGAGTTGACAGGGACGATCAAATGAGGGAATTCGAAGTTACCCGATGACAGGATCGCACCGCAACCGTTGTTTGGCTGTGGTGAGGGTGGAGGTGACTTCGAGCCAGAGCACGAGTCAGCCTTGAGGTTGATCTTCTTACACTTGCTGAGGTCTGTGCTCTCAGTGGAGTAGATATTCAGCCCGCCATTTTGGCCGGTCTCACAGGCGACAAAATCAGGGCTGCCGTGGAACTCCAGTTGACCGTCAGATCCAACAGAGAAACCTGGAGTAGGAGTGGCACCTTCGTCACATTGGAATTGAGTGGTCGGGGCTGGGAGAGTTAGTATGGATTGTCAAGTTGCTAGACAAGAAGTAACGTACGAGTCAGGATACATCCACGGCCATTTCCATCAGTGATGGCACCGTTTGAGTCGATGCAAAATTGCGCAGGTTTAAGACTATCATCGCCAATTCGGTTCTGGCCATCACTCAATTGACCGACGGAGCCAGAAGCTCCACCAGATGCATTAAGGTGAAAGCAGCAACTGCCGCCGCGGCTAACAAGGGCATTGGCAGCGGTGGCCGAAGCTAAAAGTGTCATGAAGCTCTTCATATTGCAAGGAAGAGAGGAAGGGATAGAATAATTAACGAAAATCGAAGCTCAGTAATGGATTATGATTTGCTGAATCTTGAGTTCTGAGTTGAGACATGAATCCCAGAAGATCAGGTCATACTTATAGCCAACAGGAAAGACCTCAACAGAGCCCCGGTTGCAAGGAAACCTGATCAGGCTCCGAGCCAACCGCGAGCATACAACAGGATAGAAGACGTCATCAGAATAAACATGAGAAGATTTGTGTGGACTAGTTGAATTTGTACTGCTCAATGAAATCATATGTCTTGGACTCAACAGGGGAAATGGATCGGCCCAGTAGTCGACATACTTAGCTGGGAAGTCAGAGGAAGATTGTGTATGTCTGTAGAATGAGGCGGATCGAGTGGCGACGAGTTGACCACGGTTCGGCTGCGAAGCTGCAAAGAAAAGCAATCACTATTGAATGCAATGCGGTTTGAGCCGGTAAGAGCACAGATCATGAGCTGTGCGGGGTATAATTTGTGATATCTATCATTCGTCTGTTTGAATATTGGTGGAGACGATGTATGCATAACCAGAAAAGGACTTTGAAGCTCGCCGTCTTTCCCGGTCCCCTTGGTCATAGCTTGGTACAGTTCATGTCAATGATTTTGTGGCTGGCAGGGGTCACCGATTGAACATCTATTGAGATCTAGGAATGAGGATGATTGTGATAGATTATGAAAATCCTCGGAAATGGCCTGAATAAGGTGTTCTGGGTGTCTTTGACAGTATGTTCTCAAGAGAAATGCTTGCCAAGTGCGGCTTGAAATCAGACACAACAAACCTGAGTGGGTAAATAAACGACAATCGCAGTAAAAACAGTGACCCTGAAATCATCACAAAGTCTATCCTTGACCATAAGCAATGTGATTGGATCGGATGGCTCTCAATCCGATGAATGGTTGCATTTCAACCTGTCGCTGGTCGTTGAATAGTGGAGACGGGCGAACGGTCCGGCCAACGACGACCATTTTATTTTTGCACAGCTGGATTGAACCATAGAACATCAGTTTTTGGATATCGATTGTTTTCGCATGACCATTGTGATGCTGTGCTAAATAAAGAGGGGCTCTGTGGAGAAATTTTAGAAAAAGCGTATCGAGGACTGGATACATACTGTAGAGCGAATAACGCACGTCATGATCACTGATGGACACGATCAATACTGTATTCCTCGTGTCTGTAATTGCGGGGTTGATTCGATCGGGGAAAGGCCTGGGTCCATTCAAGTTGACCTGGAGCATATCGGAATGATCGGAGGCAAGTGGAGTACTTGAACAAAGAAACTGGTTGCGAGGGCGATCCAGTGGAAGACTGCTGGGAGGTCAGGTGGAGTATGAAGTCTTGTGTCAACGACAGCTAGCCTTGTTTCTGCGAGAAAAGAAAAAGAAAGACTCAGAAAGAGACAGAGAAGAGAGAAGCTATCAAAAGAAAGAAAAGAGAAGAACAATTGGATCAATTCATGAGATGGAAATATCTTCAAATTTCGATGTAGAGCAATCAGCCGGCCACGTCGTTGACCACCAAGTGCATTTTGAACAGATTATATATACATAAATGCGTTCACTGTATGGGAAAGCTTTCTATATGGTTTTTTCGCGCGTTTAGACGGTCTCACCCTTCTCCTCTTTGCCATCCTAAGAAATCGTCAGTAACAGTAATCCAAGGACGAGGCTGTTAGAACTTACGATAGTGCGGTGGAACTTGACACCAACATTGTTGCCGCTGACGGAGTCGTAGGGAATAGGGCTGGTGGTGTAGTTGTAGGTTGCCTTGCGTCCGTGGTAGGTCTTCTTGACAACGTCAAGAATACCGTGACCAGCGGAGCAGTGACCCTTGGTAGCAGGGACAGGCCAGAAAGACTCATACTTGGAGTAGTCGTTGTCAGAAATAGGACCGGGGTAGGTCTCGTTAATGTAAAGGTTGCTGGTGTCGACCTTCCAGTTGACATAGCCAGTCTTCTCAGCGACCAGCTTGAGAAGGTTGGCACCACAATCCCAGCGACCAAGGGAGGGAAGACCCCAATTGGCAGACAAGGAGGCAATGATGGAGTAGTGGGTGTAGAATGTATCGTCGGTGGTACCCTTGAGGTGCTCAGGGACGGCACCACCAAGCAGAATGCTGTAGACACGGTTGGGCACAGTGTAGTTGCCAGACTCATCGAAGGTAACAAGAACCAAGGTGTCTTTGGTGAAGTACTCATTCTTGAGAAGAGGTGTCAGGAAACGGTCCAGGAAATCACCGGCAACATGAATATTGCTGTCGTGAGCATCGTTGGTCATATTGGGAGTGATAAAAAAGTGCTGAGGCAGACTGTGGTGCTTCAGGTCCTCATAAAAGGTAGTGAAGTTCTTGATCTGGCGGGGACGAACGGCATCGTTGGTGACAGAGTCGAACAGGATCAACGGGTTGTGCTTGCGCACATACTTGTTGCTTCCCGACAAGGGGTAGCGATATCCTTGATATCCTGCATGGGGCATGTCCTCCTGGTACTCGCCCCAGGCAATCTTCTTGGTATCGAAAAGATCGGCAATGGTAGAAACATTGGCAGGAATCTGGTGAAAGTCGTCGTTGTCCATGCCGAAAGTGTCACCAGCTGCAGAGGCAGCATAGTTGGGCTCCGATGGATGGGTCACCGCGTAGTAGTTGGTGAGCAGGATACCCTCCTTAGCCAGCTTGGCGAAGTTCTCATCGCTAGCGGTGGTCTCGAAGTCCTGCGGGGGTCAGTATACATGGATATTGAAAAGAAAACGGGAATTCCACCGCAAGAAAGGGCACGTACGGTATTCTCAATCCAGATGTTCACAAAACGGTCAAAAGACTTTCCCTTGACATTGGAGACCGGAGAATAAGGCAAGACAGATGCACGGGCAGCCTGGATCTCAGCCTCGGAGGGATTCTGCTCAGTGATGGTCTTCGCCGAAGTCAGGGCGAAAAGGCCCAAAGAGAGCAGAGTGTGCTTAGAGAACATCTTTGCTTGGACAAGTAGATTCAGACTCGATAGCCAAGAAAAAGCTTTGAAGGACCGATGCCAAAGAAGAAGCGAGGGAGACGATCCGGCGAATGCACGCGATCTTATACTTCACTGTAAGGGCCATGGGAAGCACCAGTCACCGGGCCCGGATTTGATCATGCAAGCTGCCATCTACCATCTTCCAGTCATGATGTTCCCACAACAAAGCTTCACTTCGCTTAGATGCTTAGTCTGTTTCTCATTACCACGCGGCCAGGATAAGGATGGAGTCACGCAAGCATCACGTTGCATCGCAGAGGAGGGTGACTGGCGATGATATTCGATCGTGTCCGCACTGGGCCTTGCGAGCGGGGCTGGTGGGTGGAGCTAGCCATCCGAAGCCTTTTTGGAGAAACTTTTATTGGTGGTGGAATGTGAGTGGTGGAGATGTTCCTGGCACGTTGCGCACATGCCGAGTGTCACTGGTGGATCATGTGAGTGGAGTGTGAGAAGATGAAGATGAACTTGGATGAATTCAAGTTGGTAGTTGAAGTAGAAGTAGAACTTGAAGATGAGTGAAAATGAGTGAAAATGAGGGAGGGAATAGATGAAGTTAAGAGAAAGCTGACTAAGACTGCACGTGCTTGGCAATAGCACAAGATATTGTATAGATATATATATATATATCGGTGGATGAAATGGTGGTGGTTAGATTTTGAAGTATATGTAAATAAATAGAAATGTATAAATGTAATTCGGTTTCAGCATATTTAGCATGATATGTAAGATTTTATGATAGTAGTGAGGAATAGTATGATACTAAAATCCATGGTATAACATGATACTGGCAGCGGTAGTTTATGTGGCAGAACATCGGACATACACTACTTCTATATAAATAAATGGAGCATCGTGTACATTCCAAAGTAGTAGTAGCAGTACTACTGCTACTACTGCTGAAGCTGGCTACTAGTAGAATTTGTGTTCAAGAAATGTATGACTGATTTATTAATACAATCTTTGCTCATGATTCTTGCCTCAATAACTATTACATATTTATCGTGGGAGTCCATCTCCGCCGAGGGGACCGGAACTGCGCCAAAGGAGAATAACATCAATCGAAAGGAAACGGGGTTATCAAAGTGAAAAAGAAGCCACAGGCCAGAAGAGAAGAGGCAAGAGACAAAAAGCCAAGACGGTCAAGGAAAACAGAATGCCACTTTTCGTTTTCGTTTTGTTTTTGTTGCTTTAGATCTTTGCTGATCCACCTTACTCGGGCTTCTTACCAACCATTAGGTACATAGGGGTGAACAGGTTCTTCTGCGCACCCTCGACCAGGCAGTCAGCAGCCAGAGCAAGACTGTCGGCGGTCTTTTGGGATCCCTTGGGGAAGAGACCAACAGTCTCAAAGGTACCGACAAATCGGTGGGCAAGGCCACGGCCCCACCAGGTCATGCGAGCGATGGTGAAGAAGTCCCAGATGGAACCCATGTGCTTGAACGAACCGGCCAGCGGGTAGTACCAGGGAGTGGCATCGGGACGGGCAGCCAGATCCTCGTGGTGGACAAGATCGAAGCCAGCATCCTTGATAGCCTTGATACCTTCGGAGATGGTAACCATGTTGGAGATACCATCACCTTGCTCGATACCGAGACGGATGCGACGGTGCTCAGGGTTGTTGTTATCGTACTCGTCAGTCATAAGCCACTCATAGACACCAAAGGTACCACCGGGCTTCAGCACACGGAAAATCTCGCTGTATACGCCAACCAGCTCGGGAGCGTGGACGGTAGCCTCAATGGCGTAAACAGCGTCGAAGCTGTTGTCGGGGAACTTCATCTGCATGAAATCACCCTTGACGAAAGCCATCTTGTCCGAGAGACCCTGCTTCTCAGCGTAGTGGGTGGCGCGGTCGATTTGGTAGTCGTTGTTGTTCAGACCAGTAACATGAGCACCGCTGAACTTGACCATCTCACGAGCCGGACCACCGACACCGCAGCCGACATCCAGAACCTTCATGCCATCCTTGAGACCGGTTTGCATGGCGAGGTAGTGCTCGTGGCGGGCGATGGCCTGGTGGAAGGGCTCACCGTAGGCGAAACGGCAGAAGTGGAAGGAGGATCCCCAGCCATACTCGTAAAAATCGGTGGCCAAGTTATAGTAGCTTAAGAATCAGTTAGTATGTGACAATTGAAGTTTGCGCAAAGGCAGAGTGTAGGGGAGAGGCCACGTACTGTCGGGTCAAGGTGGCGTACTCATTGCGACGAGCCTGTTGAGAGGGAGAAAGTTGTTAGTCAAAACTTCCTTCCAATGTCTCTGGCAACAAATCAAATTGCCCTTACCTCGCGAGTCTCATCGGTCTCATCGATATGGCCCTTGTTATCCCAGTGCTTGAAGTACTCATCGACGGCGGCCTTCTGAGCAGCGGCGTCCTTGCCACGCATAGCAGTCAGACCACCACGGGCCTTGGCAGACTTTCCGTGAAGAGCCTGGTTGAAGGCAGCATCACGCGAGATGTTCTCTTGTTCGAGAGCAGTGGGAGCCATTGTGAATGAAGAGGCGGAAAAAAGGATGCGGGAGGTTTGGGGAAAAAGGGGGGTGTTGTGGAGTTGATTGGGGAGAAGTCGCAAAAGACAACTGTGGGTATTCAATTAAATGAAGAGTACAGAAAAAAAGAAACAGACAACCACAACAAGGAAGTCCGTGATCTGGAGAAGCGAATTGAGGTTGAGAGAAAGGATGTGAAAAGGAGATAAATAGTAGACCAGTCCAGAGACACTTTTTGGCAATGCAAAAACTTAGGCCAATCACGAACCCCTGAGCGACTAGCGCGGTCGAGGCTGCAGAGCGGGTACTGGCACTTCCGGGCGGTGGCTAAGCCGGAGGAGGGCCCATCCGGCCAAGGGAGAAGGTGACCTGATGATAACAGAAGAACAATGCAGCCTTGTGAATTCACCTCGGAAGAAGATGAGAAGAAACGAAGTCGACGCGGCCAAATCGAAAATGATATTGGATGTCACATGACACTCTCGGAAGCCGGTCGTTCCTGCCAATTTTTGTTTTATCTTTTACATGTGGTCCTTCCCTTTTGAGAAAGAACATCTTCAAGTCACGTGTATACATCAGCCACAGCCACTCGCCACAGTATTAGTCAACATCGACTTGCAGAATCTCGTCGATGAGCGAGTCTCTTTTGGATGAACAACCACCACCTCCAAAGATGCCTCCTCAGATCAAACATGATCTTAACCGCGCCGGATGGGAGTCAACTGACTTTCCATCCGTTTGCGAAAACTGTTTACCTGAAAATCCTTATGTACAGATGCTGAAGGAAGATCACGGTGCTGAGTGCAAGATTGTAAGTCCAACTTAAACAGGCTGAAAAAAAGGGTAGTATACTAACAGCTCCTTCTAGTGCACACGACCCTTTACTATCTTTCGCTGGAAAGCAGACCGTACCTCTCGACAGAAGCGCACCAATATCTGTCTTACTTGCGCCCGTCTCAAGAACTGCTGTCAATGCTGCATGCTCGATTTGTCATTTGGTTTACCTATTATGGTTCGTGATGCTGCCCTGAAGATGGTTGCTCCTGGTCCGGAGAGCTCGATCAATCGCGAGTTCTATGCACAAAACCATGAGAAGGAGATTGAAGAGGGTCGTGGTGCTATCGAGGAATACGAAAAGACCGACGACAAAGCCCGCGAACTACTGCGCCGCCTCGCCAACAGCCAACCTTATTACCGCAAACCCCGACGTATCGAAGGACCTTCTGGAGGCGGCGAGGCTAGAGAAGAAGATGGGGAGCCATCGAGCAAGGCCGAGCAATCGCAGACACACAGTCGTTACGGTAATGGACCGGGCCCTATTCGTACCAGTGAAAGTCGCGTAGGCAATCGCATGCCGGGTCGTGGAGGACGCGGAGGACGTGGCGGTGGTGCTGGACGAGGTGGACGGCCGTTCCCTGGCACTGCACAGCTTCCCCCATCCGCGGCGGACATTCGACCTCCTGCAGACCCTAATGTCACTTCATTATTTGTGACGGGTGTTGAAGATGACTTGCCCGAACACTCACTCCGGGCCTTTTTCACAGAGTTCGGCCAGCTTCGTTCTTTGGTTTGCTCCCACCGATCACACTGCGCCTTTATCAACTACGTCAATCGGGCCGATGCCGAGGCCGCCGCCGAAAAGTGTCAGGGCAAAGCTGTTATTCAAGGTTGCCCCCTTCGTGTTCGCTGGGGTAAACCAAAGCCACTGGACAACATGGATCGCGAGGAGCGTATTCGAAATGCTCGTGAGGGTCGACAAGCAGCGGGACCTGCCCCCAAGACTGGCCCATCCGGCAAAAAGGCCATCACGGCGGGTGACTCCTCCGAATCGGCCAAAGCGCCGGCTTATACTGTGGCACCTCCACCTGGCTCTGGTGATGTCCAGTATGCCAGTCTGAACGGAGACTAAAGCGAAAATCATCTTATCTCATTTACGACCTTCTTGAAACTATATTTCCTTGTCCTTTTATTTTATTTTATTTTGGGTCGAATGTTGAATGTCATGGAATTGACGGTTGCATATGGATTTGTACAAAGCGGGCGTTGCTGGATTTCTTTATGCAGATTCAAATCAAAAAAATACCCGAGACGCCAGAAAAACAGACAGACAGAGAGGGAGAGAGGAATTTGGGTATATTATAATACACGGTCACGCTAAGCTGATCTTTTGAATCAAGCCATCCGTAAGGTAGAGGAAGTAATGCAAGGCGGGCCGAGGGAGATAGAACAAGCATCAAGACGTCTAGGATCATGAAGAGCAAGCCTTATGAATCTTGACATTCTGGCCTGCAACTTTGATTGAGTCGTTGTCTCCTCGCTCAATCTCATCGTGAATCCGAAGTTCTGCATCGAGTCAGCCAATGTTCGATATACCATATACTCCTTCATAGCCATGATCTTGTAGATCTGATCCCAGAGTATATCCCTGAGGGACAAAAACAATGACAGCACATACCCCACTTAGCAGCCTCATTCCCATCCTCTCGCGCACCCTGCACAAGGTTGTGTCGCAATAGATTAGCCACCTCAATGGCATGGTTGATCTGCATGCCGGTGTCGACTCCGACTCGACGGTTCTGGTCGAAGTTGTTCCGGGCTTCCTGACGAGCGGCAAGCATGACGCGGATATCATCTATTATGAATATTCTTATTAGCCAATTTCTAGTATCAACACATCTCGAGCCAGGAAATACAAGTAGATGCCGGCTATCAGTCCAGACATCCGATAGCGCGTACCTCGGAAAGCAATACGGGTGGCCCGAAGGACCTGGCGATATGCGCTCAGCGCAGACAAACTTGTAGAAGCCATGGTAGAAATAATCACACGAAACTCGAACACAAGAATCCCAAGCAGAGTCGAGCAGATCAAAAGTTCATTCGGAGAGAAAACAAAAAAAGAAAGGAAGCAACTTTGGAAGCAAAGAAGAAGGCGGTGAAACACGGGACCGGCAGAAAAAAAGACTTCCCTTTTTTTTTTTTCGTCGAAAGAACTTCCCCTCCATTCACCCCCACACAATCCAATCATTTCTCTCTTTCATCTGAATCATGGCTGCCGCGCAGGTTGTCAACGTTTCTCTTCCTTCCCTTCCTCAGGGTTGGTCTGCTGAGAAGGACTTTAAGCCTGTTGGTGGTCTTTCTGCTGCCATTCAGCGCAACATCGAGCCCGTGGGCCCGTACTTCCTGGCCCACGCCCGCCGTGTACGTTAAGATATAGCTGCCTTGAGAGTCTATTGCTATCTTATCAAATACTAACAACCTTATAGAAGCGTCACAACCGCACTTTCTCCGAGGACGAGCGTCTCCAGGCTCAGAACAATGCCAAGAAGACCGAGGATGAGGAGAACATGGACATTTCCGAGGATGAGGACCCTATGATGCTCTCCCGAGAGGCCAAGGACTGGAAGGGCCAGGATCACTACGCTGTCCTGGGTCTGACCAAGTACCGCTGGCGCGCCACCCCCGAGCAGATTAAGAAGGCTCACCGCAAGAAGGTTCTGCGTCACCACCCCGACAAGAAGGCCGCCATGGGCAAGAGCGACGAGAACGACAGCTTCTTCAAGTGTATCCAGAAGGCTACCGAGGTTCTGAGTGACCCTATCCGCCGCCGTCAATTCGACTCCGTCGACGAGGCCGCTGAGATCGACCCGCCTTCCAAGAAGCAGGCCAGCAAAGACTACTTCAAGGCTTGGGGCCCCATCTTCGAGGCCGAGGGTCGTTTCTCCAACAAGCAGCCCGTTCCCCAGCTGGGTGACGACAACAGCACCCAGGAGGAAGTTGAGACTTTCTACAACTTCTGGTACAACTTCGACAGCTGGCGTTCATTTGAGTACCTGGATGAGGATATTCCCGATGACGGTGAGGGCCGTGATCAGAAGCGTCACACTGAGAAGAAGAATGCCAACGCTCGCCGTAAGCGCAAGCAAGAAGACAACGTCCGTCTTCGTGAGATGCTGGATGAATTGATGGCTGGTGACGAGCGTATCAAGAAGTTCCGTCAACAAGCCCGTGCCGGCAAGGATGCCAAGCGTAAGGCCAAGGAGGATGAGGCCAAGCGTCTGGCTGAGGAGAAGGAGCGTGCTCGTCTTGAGAAGGAGCAGCAAGAAAAGGCTGCCGAGGAGGCTGCCAAGGCCGAGCGTGAGAAGAACAAGAAGGCCAAGGAGGCTGCTAAGAATGCCTCCAAGAAGAACAAGCGTGTTCTGAAGGGTTCCGTCAAGGATGTCAACTACTTCGCTGATGGCGAGGCTTCCGCTTCCCAGGTTGACTCTGTCCTGACCGATGTTGAGCTCATCATGAGCAAGATTGACGTTGACGAGCTGGCTGCTCTCGCCGAGAAGCTGACCATTGCCGGTAAGGACGGTGCTGCTGTCAAGTCTGCCTGGACTGCTGAGGGTCAGCGTCTGGTTGGTGCTGGCAAGGTAAACGAGGGTGACCTGAAGGCTTTCGCTTAGATAGATCTTAAAAGAATCCGGGTTGAGTCCGGTTGATGACTACTTTATGCCATATAGAAAGACGATGCATTGATATATTTACCTCGGTCAACAACCATTCCATATTAGTATGTTGAAGTTATTAAGTAGGTACTTAATAACTTAGGTATTGCTACTCTACATAATGCCCTAATTGACTCGGAGAATATCTGATGTTGCCCTCATTCTATTAACATCCCCCAAGAGGCCTTCCCACTGCGCAATGAGATCTTTTCTCTCCTTTTATCTCGAGATGATGAAGACCTAGGGCTCCAAGCAGGAAGAGCAGCACGTAAGTGATGCTTCCATGTCGAGGGAGCCTCATCATCCTGTCTCTTGGTCCCCAATTTCTTTGATATCTTCCTCGGTTGTCTCGTCTGTACAACAGCATCTAGTAGATGCTGTTGTTCTGGAAAAGATCGTCTGAAGATAGGCTCTATCGATTCTGGAACAAAGCCAAATCCTCCTGCATTCTCCTCCGAGGGTTGAATCTCCTCAGCCATTATCAACAGCCCTCGGCCGCGTGAATTGGCATTTATATGTCTCACATACCATGATCTGGCAAATGTATTTACTAACATGCTTATGGAGTGGCCGTAATTTGAACCACTCACTGATATTATGAGATTGTTCAACTTAACTGATCCAAGAGGCTTAGCATCAGCAATGACTTGGAAGATTTCGCTCGCGAGCTTTTGATCGATGATTGAGTCAACGATAATTCTTTCCACATGTCCGTTTCGAAGTTGATGCTCTTGGTAATCTACTCTCTCGCAAGGCTGACTCTGAAATTCGTCAAAAGATGGATCATCGAGTGGCATGTTCTTATGAGATAAGACGTTTTCGTTTGATGAAGTCATTTCCACTCGCGAGGCCTCATGCAGTTGAAAAGGTAAGATCTCATAGTGAATATACAAAGTCCTGAGGCTTTTGAATGACGCCAAGGCCCTGTATAAGCCCATTTCATCTTGACTGCGGTTCAAGGGAACTCCCAATTCTTCGAGTAAGGGACATGCTCTACTGATCAGCCGGATTTCCTCCTCATTCACGAACTGCCATGCTGCCGGGTTCAAAAGCTTCAGTCTGCGCAGACAAGGCCCGTAATAAGCGACCAGGGACTTTATACTAATCAAAGAATGCCATCCGTCCAGCTCAAGCTCAGTTAATTGTGGCAAAGTGTGAAGAAAGTTGTCCACAGACTCATAGAAGTCGGCTGGTCTCAGTTCATCGGAAGAGATATTCAGCCTTAAAGCACTCAGAGAGGAAAACGTGCGATTTAATTGATTCCGTCCATTGAACAGATCATCGCCATTCAATCGACCATGGATTTTCAGAGTCTGCAAGGTTGAAAAGTCGATGTAATGACCCCATACGTACAGAATATCATCATCAAAGCTTGACGTGCTCTCGAAATGTAGAGATTCCAATGAAATTTTTCCAGACGGATGTACATTTTCGGACGGGATATTTGGGGCCCTCTCATTTCTGCTCAATCGAAGCTCTTTGAGATTAGGCACGCTAATCACACTTCTCAATAAACACTCTCGTTGCTCAAAATTTCCCCTGAAGTTGTGGCAGTCTGGACCAATGCGAATCGACTGAAGTGAAGGAGAGCCATGCCACATGACATTAAGGATATCTCTGTTGAAAGCATATTCACTGAAAAAGTAATCCAAATGAAGGCCGCATTGTGGCTTTTTTCGATGCAAGACGTCAAGAATGCATGGAGTGATACTATGGGACCAGGTCCAAATAACATCCGTCACCTTGGGAAGAATCTCAATTAATTTGGCAACAGGCTCATAAAGCTCATCCGGAAGTCTTTGATAACACTTTCTATACTCGCGTGGATGTCGACGTAAAGGGGTTTCCAGCCATTGTCCATACTGCGTTGTATGTTTATCCACCCGGTAAGAAGACAAAAGGGTTGACAAGCAAGGCGGTTTCCATTCATCTTCAACCTCGTAGAATCTGGTGCCATCATAAGGTGATTTAGATTCGAGTAGTTTAGGATGTGCGATGAAGACCCGTCGAACACAGTCAAAAGTGTCCGCGGCTTTGAGCCTTTTAACAAGCCGATTCACAATTCCTTTGAGCTCTGCCTTTCGTCTGGGCCTAGGGATAGCTATCTTGATGTCGTGGAATTTTAGAGACTTGACAGCTGACTGAATAGCTGGTTGACAATAGAAGTAGTTGGTTTTGCTGGTTCTTGCGAGATTCAACACCCCTGCAGGATCTTCAGCCACGAGATACTCCGTGATTATTTGTATAATTTCTGCTGGGAGATGGATGGGCTCTTTTCGAGACATTTTAGTTCTTGAATGTCTTGGTAATATGTTCAAGCTTTTTTTTTTTTTCTCTCTTCTTTTTTAAAAGAAAAGGTTTTAC
>Ga0209673_1001470_pt1 | contig 22097 bp, 26 predicted proteins | sample AraplaCol_mMS_r2_2_FD_184274 | JGI IMG/M metagenome (GOLD analysis project Ga0209673, IMG submission 184274) | Arabidopsis root microbial communities from North Carolina, USA - plate scrape MF_Col_mMS_r2 (SPAdes) (version 3) | ecosystem: Host-associated > Plants > Roots > Endosphere | place... | reverse complement strand
CAGTTTTATCCAAAAAGCCATTCCGGCTCTTGTTAGCGCCGGCGTTGGCAATAAGTTGGCGGGCAGTCATGGAGCAATGCTCGGCGCCATAGCCGGCGGCGCTGTCCCCTATGCGGCCGGAAGAATTCTTTTATCTTCCCCGGTTCGCGCCTACCTCCAGAACCAACTGATCCAGCCCACGCGTCTAACTAACCCGCGGGTCGCTACGCTTGCTCAAGCCCTTCTCTCGCAGCAAGCCGCTCAGGGGCAGCAACAACCAAATCGGTAGCGTAACACGCCAGCAGTCGTTTCTTCCGGAGAAGACCAATGCCCAGAAATCCATCAACCGGCGTCTATTCCAAACCCGCCGGCACGACACCTTCCGTCGGCCAGGTCATCGACCCGGCGCCGTGGAACGCGCTGACCACCGACCTCGGCAACGAAGTCACCAATTCGCTGCCGCGCGACGGTTCGGCGCCGATGATAGCACCGCTCAAAGCCGCAGGCGGAACCGTGTCCGCGCCGGGCGTCGGCTTCGCCTCGACCCCGCAGACCGGCCTCTATCTGAAAGGCGGCGGCCTGCTCGGCTTTGCCCAGAACGGCGTTGAGGTCGCATTCGATCAGGATCTGGTCTATGCGGTGAAGTCAGGCGATTACACCGCGCTCGCATCCGACGATAACGCCGTCCATCGCTTTACCGCGGCAGCCACGCTCACTTTGACCGCGGCGGCAACGCTCGGTGCAAACTGGCACTATTGCGTCATCGCCGATGGCGGGGATGTGACGATCGACCCGAACGGTTCGGAGACGATCGACGGCGCAGCCACGCTTATTCTCAAGGACGGTTACAGCGTCGAAATCATCTGTTCCGGCGCCGCTTTCTTCACCAACAAGCTCTTCGCCAGGATCCAGAGCAAAGCCGACAGTTCGGCGGTCGGCGATTTCATTGTCGGGCTCACCCTTTCCAACAACGGCGCCAGCCCGAATACGCATATCGATTTTGCTGCAGGATCTGCCAGGACGGGATCGAGCTTCGTTTCCAGCGCAACGTCATTGACGAAGCGAGTGACGGGAACATTTGCGGCTGGCACCGGCGCCGGCGGCCTCGACGCCGGCGCCGTTGCGGCGAATGCGACCTACTTTGCATATGCCTTGCGCAAGGACGCAGACCTGTCTTTCGACATTGTTCTCTCGACCTCGGCGACGATCGGCGGCATCGCCACAACGCTGCTCACCGGCTATAGCATCGTCAAATGCATCGGCGTGGTGCTGACCGATGCCAGCTCGCTCATCCGGCAATTCGTGATGTACCCGCGTGACGAATATACTTTCGTTACGCCGGTCAAAGATGCTACCGGCGCCGCTATCTCTCCCACTTCGGCACTCCTAGCGCTGACAGTGCCAAATGGGGTGAAGGTTAAAGCAAAATTGAGATTCCAGTATACTTCCACCGCTACGACAGCCTCCGCGCTTTTTTCAGACCCATCTCAGGGAATCCTGGTTGCAAGCATTGGCAATGACGGCGGCAACGTGGGCTCTGTACAGGTTGCCAGCAACTATGCCATCGGCTCAGCGGATATATGGACAAACGTGAACAAGCAGATCCGCCAAGTCGGGGGCGCAGCCGGCACTATATGGATGTGGACCGACGGTTTCTATTTTCCGTGTGGGAGGACTGCATAATTCCTTATGACATTCCAGCTCCTGCGCCGCCGCGCTGGTCTGCGCGACGTCATGAAGTCATGGGTGGCTGGGCGGGACGGGAAACGCAGGATGCCTTCGGCTATAGCGGAACCTTCGTCAAGGACAGCAGCTTCGTATCCCGGCTTTCACGCAGGGCACTCGCATATCCACGTTGAACCAGGCGGCCGTCCATCGTATAGCCCAGGAACGAAATGTGCGGCAGTGGGGATCAGATGACTTCGATTTTAGAACAGTTGTTAAGCGTGTTCTGGCTCCGGCCTGAAACCGCTGTCTGGAGGTATTTGGATATTGAGGCGATGAAGCGCTTCGAATTCGAAGGCAGATCGCTAGACTTTGGATGCGGAGACGGCATCTTTTCATTCATAAGAGCGGGGGGGCGGTTCACTGCAGAGTTCGATGCTTTCCAAAAGACGGAGAGACTTGATCGATTTTATCAAAATGTAGACGTCTATGACGCCTACGATGATAGTTACGATGCTCTCGTCGCTAGCGCTCCTTCGTACCAGATAAACGTTGGCTTCGATCATAAGGCCAATCTGTTGCGAAAGGCGACGGCGCTAAACTTCTACAAAGAAACCGTCGAAGGGGATGGAAATGCGCCTCTGCCTTTCGAAGATAATTCATTTGGATCGATTTTTTCGAACATCGTCTATTGGCTTGATAACCCAGCCGAGGTCATTTCTGAGCTGAGGCGAGTTTTGGTGCCGGGCGGCAAGATATGCCTGATGCTCCCCAACGACACGCTTCCAGAGTACAGTTTCTACAACTCATTGTACGTTGAGACGAAAGACGAGCGATGGAAGTGGCTTGAACTTCTTGATCGAGGCAGACTGAGCGACAATATCAAGCAATCGAAATCCGATGAGGATTGGCGAGAGATTTTCGCTAGAGCGGAACTTTCGGTTTCACATCATTCGCAGCACCTGCCGAAGACGATAATCCAGACCTGGGACATTGGTTTTCGGCCGATGTTCCCGGCGCTCATGAAGATGGTTGATGGCGTCGATCACGAGAAGATGCCTGGTATAAAAGCTGAGTGGGTAAACGCTCTCAAAATGTTTGCCACTCCCCTCGCGGCTATGGGCGCCATTAACGACGAACGCAGTGCATTCCATTGCTATATTCTGTCAAAATAGCAGGCCGGCTTCGATCCTTTGAGGTCACGGAAGGGCGGCGCTACGGGGCCGCCTTTTGCATTACAGGGATTTTTCAGCACCAAAATCGACGCCTTCTTCCAAGCGGCTTCGAGCCTCCAAATGCTCCAACTTTACCTTGGCCCGGCGTGCGGCGGCGTGGCACGGTTTCTCGATGCAACGATAGAACGGATAAACCAGCGCAAGTGAAAGAGTGCAGACGACGATCGGCGGCGTTACCAACCATTCAACAGCGGTCGCCGCGATGACGTGGACGAGATAAATCGAGAAGCAGGCGGCGCCTATGGCTTCAAGCGTCCTTACGGGGCCTCGGTCTGCCGCACTCCTGATCTCTGCCATGATCCAGCAGGCCGCCAGCGCGGAGAATGGGGTCATGGTCAGGTAGAAGCCGGCCGGTGTGTTGATCGTTGCCCAATATAGGACGGACGCAGTCATGGCTGTGACAGCGCGCCAGAGCCACACATTGCCGGCGAGTTTCAGACGGTCGAAGTTGTCGGCGAGATAACAGCCGATCAGCCAAGCGGGGAGGCCGACAATCCAATTTAGCAGCGGCCCGTAAGATTTGGCATTGCCGTATTGATCTGGGCCTACGCCGATCGCGACGCCATACGAGGCGATGACCGAAGCAGCGATGATCAGCGGCCAGCCGATGCGGCGACCCGCCGGGAGGAACAGCGGATAAAGGCAATAATAAACCGCTTCGCAGACGACGGACCAGAGAATGAAGCCGTCGATGGGGTTGTATGCCCTGATGCCCAGCCCTTGAGCCATGACAAATGCCACGGCGGACGGCGGCACGATGCGAAGGAACCGGCCGGCGAGGAACGGGGCGGTTCGGAGCTCCCGCCGCCGGTATGGGTAATGAATGCAGAAGCCTGAAACCACGAAGAAGGCGATAACGGCGGGGTGGCCGGTGAAAATGTACCTCGCCCATCCGGGGAGTGATGGCCCGATAAGGTGAGCGAACACTACCGATAGGGCTGCAACTGCCCTCACGGTATCCAGTCCTTCAATTCTGTTTGGTGTCTGGGATGATCGCATGTCGCTAACGTAACCGTTAAGCGAAAGCATCCGCAATAGACAACCATTAGTGTACCTCTCGGTACTTATATTTTAATCACAATCTGGAGACACCCATGCTCGTCCACAACTGGCGCGCTGTGCTGCGGCACGCCTGGTCCGTCCGCCTCATGGCGCTGGCGCTGCTCTTCATCGTGCTTGAGCCCGTCATCAATTTCTTCGCCGCAACCTGGGTGTCGCGCAACCTCTACATCCAGCTCGCCATGTCGGCGATCACCGGCCTTTTCGCCGTGGCGGCGATCGTCGCCCGCATCTTCGTTCAGCAGAAAATCTCAGGAGAAATGAATGGCAAACCGCCTGCAGAAGGGTAGTGCCGCCGCGGCCATGGCTGTGGCGCTCGTCGGCTCGTTCGAGGGATTGCGCCAGAATGCCTATCCCGATCCTGCCACAAAGGGGCAGCCATGGACGATTTGCTATGGCAGCACCAATGGCGTCAAACCCGGCGACCACAAGACGGTGGAGCAATGCAAGGCGCTGCTGGCGCTGGAACTCAAGTCCTATGCCGGCGGCGTCGAACGCTGCGTGCGCGTGCCGCTGCCGGATGCGCGTTTCGTGGCGCTGACCTCGTTCGCCTATAATGTCGGCGTTACGGCGGCCTGCGGCTCGAGCGCGATCAGGCTCATCAACCAGGGCAGGACGGCCGAGGGCTGCGAGGCGCTGTTGAAGTGGAACCGCGCCGCCGGCATCACCTTTCCGGGCCTCACCCGGCGCCGGCAGAAAGAGCGCGCCTTCTGCCTCGAGGGCATCTGATGTTCTCCCTCCTCGACACGCTCAAGATGGGCGCCGGCATCGCCGCCGGCCTGGTGCTTTATCACCTCTATGCCGTTTCGATCGGCTATCCCTCGGCGGCCCGCGAGGCGCGGGCCGGCTATATCCTGCTGGCCGAGAAGAGCGCGGCCGACGCAAGAGCCGCCGAGATGGAGCGCCAGCGCAATGCGGCGTCCCAAGCCATCGAAGAGCACCGCAAGCGCTTGGCCGCCGCCGACGCGTCGGAGCAGGCGGCCAGAGACACACTCGAAACCGAGATCCAATCCTATGAGCTTCAGCTTTCGGAAAAGAACCGCGCTTGCGCTGTCACTGCTGCTGATCGTCAGTGGCTGCTCCGCCACTGAGCGGCTGAACAGGGCGGCGGTGACGAAGGGGCAGGCCGCGGCAGGCTTGGCGCTGCCGCCTTTGCCGGACGATCTCCTGAGGCAGGAAGCGCATGCGCCTGTCGTGGAAGGTCAGCCCGTCATCGCCATCCTCACCCGCGAGCGGCAGGCGCTCGACCGCGCCAATGCCCGCCAGGGGCGCACCGTTCGCTTCTACGACGACCTCGCCACCAGATATGGAACCCGCCGATGATGAATGCCATCTCACTTGCCCTGACGTATCCGAGGGGTGGAGCTGTTCTGGCGCCACCGCCTTGGGTGCCGGATCCTGATCGTTACATGCCGGCGGCGACGCGCACGCGCTGGCCGACCGGCGCGACCGCCACGCCATGGACGTTCCCGGCCGGGCTGAATTACCAATGCACCAAGCTGTTCTTCGGCTCGCCCGACTATCCGACGAACGACTTCCTTATCCCGTTCGTCGGCTTCGCGCTGACCGAAGGCGGCAATGCGCCGCAAGAAACGCAGTCTCCGAACGCCGATACCGTGATCGACGAGGCGTTCTTCGTGATGCCGAACGGCACGGAATACCCGATCTTGTTTGGCGGTCTGGTGCCGGCGACGGTCACCGCCGCAACCGGCATTGTTTACGGGCAGGTCATACTGCCAATTGCTCTGCCGGCATGGTCGATCTTTGGCGTCCGGACGGTCTATCACGGCGCAGAGGGTGCGCAGCGCTGCGGCTCCTATCGCATCCAGCGCCATCGCGGCGAAAAGTATTGGGGTGCCGCCGACTTGGCGTCTGTACAGGCGCTGGCGGCCGCTGACGGGGCGTCCACGGCGGCGCTCGATCCTGACAGCCTTTACAACACGATCGGCAACGCGACGAATTCGCAGATCCAGGCTTACGGGCCCGCGCTTGTCCTGGCGAAAGGATGGGACGGCCGGCCGGTTCCACTCGTCGTCGGTGACAGCCTGATCGAGCGGCAGGAGATCGCCGCGTCGGCCGACGAGCGCGGCAACATGGGCATGATACGGCGATGGCTCGACCAGCGCGATCAGGTATGGGGGAGCACTGTCCCGCTCGTCATGGGCGTGCCTGGCGAGCATAACGAATTCGAGCTTGCCACCAACGCTACCAGGCGATGGGTGATGATCGACGCCATCAAGACGACGTTCAACGGCGGCAAAGACATTTGGACTTTCTGCCTCGACCAGGGCGGCCGCAACGACAACAACACGACGCTTTCGCTCTGGCAGTCGCGCAAGTTCGGGCTCGATGATCGGATCATCGCCCGGTATCCCGGCGCGCACATGGTGGGCATGACCATTCTGCCGACCATGGCGGGATCGTCGGATAGCGGCCGCACGGTCGCCGGCTACAGCGCGACGTCGGCGCTGTGGAACCCGGTCACGGGGACGCTTGCCAGCATGAACGCGTCACTCATCGCGTCGTCGCGGTTCGCCAAGACGATTGATATCGTGCCGGCCTTCATGTCGGACAGTGATCCGACGAAGGGATCGGCGGCCGAATTGACGCCGCTCGGCAACGTCATCGGCCATCCCGGCAACCAAGATGGCGTGACGACATGGGACACGATGCGCCTGCCAAACACGACAAAGCTCGGCGCGCGCATCATGTTCGAATATCAGCCTGGGCTCTGGACCAGCCGGACGCTGGTAGACCGAACGGATTTGGGAGACGGCACGGCGAACTACCGCGTCGCCGAAGTGCTGGCGACCAACGTGCAGGATAACGCCGCCCTGCTCGGTCACGCCTATACGGCCGCCGATTTCGTTCACCCGGCTCTCTATGGCGTCCTGCGTTTCGTCAGCCGTCTGCCTCAATCGCACAAGGCGAAGTTCTATCCATGACATCCAATGACGATATTCTCCGCGCTCTCGGGCGCGTCGAGGGAAGGCTGACCGGCATCGAGGAAAACGTCGCGCTGCTGCGCAACGAGGTCAGCGACGAAAAGGCCAATGCTCATGACAGCCGCGCCGAGATCCACACCCGGCTCGACGAACAGGCAAGGCAGATCGCACATCTCGATACCAGGGCAGCGCTCAGCGGCGGTGTCGACGCCCAGATCCGCGAGGAGATCAAGAGCCTCAAGGAGACCGTCGAGAAGAACCAGGAGACGGTGGCGCCGGCGCTGGAAGAATGGAAACGGATGAAATCGATCGGTTACGGCATTTCGGGGCTGATTGCCTTTGCCGGGCTGACGGTCGGCGGGATGATTGCCTATGCGAGCGACGGTGCGGTGGCGGCCTTGAGGCATTGGTTGAAGATCAGTTGAGCTCGCTTAAGTTACTGCGCTGCTTGGCGATCGATACCTTTTTGCTGAACAGGGAGTAAGTAATACCAAAATTTAGACTTTGCTAACGAACCAATTCGCATCGTGCAGGTTTCCCTCTCAGGAGGAAACGGTCATGAAAAACATGAACAATCGCCAAGTTCGCATCCCCGGTCCGCGGGAGCATGATGTTGCAGAACATTGCCGCAAGTTCGGGATCGGTCCGGCCGAGGAAAAGAAGCTGAAGAAACTTCTCGGGGTTCGGGCGCCGCTGCATGAAATCCAGGCCAATGCGCCGCCGAGACAGCCGCGGTGGCGTTAGCAACGGTCGCGGTTCAGGCAGAGGATCTGACTTGTTTCACGCTGCGTTACGGTGATGATTCAAAGATTGAGCGAACCGCGGAAAGGGGAGGGGAAATGATCCCGTTTTCCGGTCTCTACGGCCGATTCTGTTGCTCATGCAGGGCCGTTTATGGTGATTATCCCGCGAAACCCGCTGAAAGCCCCGCTCTGCCGGGGTTTTTGCTGGGCTGATGATGCGCATTCGTTTTTCGTCAGCGCCGACACATACCAGTCTAGCGATTGAAGCGAAGCGAAGCAATTTCCGCTTGTTCCTCCGGCCGACTTGCGAGAGCAAAGGCTCATTTGCGGCGCCGATATGGGCGGAACTTCCGACAAATATTGACGTTGTGGCCGACGGACCGCGTAGCAGGTCTTGTCTCCTGTACCAACTGCTGCCCCTGCAGTCGCTGCGCGGTCCACTGCCACATCTCTCATGGCGGAAGTGCTCTTCCGCCCAGCAGCGCACAAATCCAATCAATACCGAAGTTGGCGCGACAGCATGAGGATATAATCGTCGGCGATATCGGCGATCACCATCGCGGCTTCCGCCGGCGGATAGCCCCTGCTGACGGCCTCGCCGAGGATCTTCATGACGAGAGGTTCAAGCGCTTCCCGGCAGTCGGCGAGAGTTTCGACATGCGGGCATTTGGGACGAAATTCCAAGACGTTGTTCATGGCTTACCCTCCATATGATCGAGCTCCGGCCTATATGGAAGCCGGCCTCTTCAGGAGAGGCGGGCCACGGTTCCGGCGAGCTGCTTCAGGAACCACAGATGTTACCCTGAAGATACGATGGCATAGGGCCTGATGTATTCAAGCGTATGCTGATATTAAGGTAAGCCAGTAGGGTTAATTCGTCCACTGAATCGTGTCATCGCAAGCCAGTGCCGGGAGCCGTGAGAGTTGCCCACCTGGCAACCCCCTATCCTTGTTCCCTTTTTCAGGCGCTGGTGCGGCGGCCGGCCTTATCGGCCTCTTTGCGATTGGCGCCATATTTTTCGATGATATCTTTGGCATCCTCATTGGAAATACGATGTTTCTTTGCGAAGTAGATCACGTCGTAGGGTCCGTCGGTCGTCGCCGCGTTTTTGGTTTTGTCATCGGTCATGCTATTTCCTTTCATGGAATTGTCGAGCTGAGTGGCGCGTCATGGCAGGACACGCCAGCTGCATGGTCTCATCAGGATTTGAGAGCCAGCATTCCGTCAACGTCGGCCGGACTGGCTTCGTTCCGGTTATCGATGCGACCGAGCTGTCGTGTGTTTTTCCCAGATCTGGGTTGCCTGAGCTGCGGTGCCGATTTTGTAGAAGGTGAGCAGGTGCCGCCCTTCCGCCCGTCGTTTTTCGTCGAAAGCGCTGTTTTCGTAGTCGGAGCCTTCGATGATGCTCTCGCTTTTAAGAACGTCCTTCAGTTCCTGTACGAAATGTCCGGTGATGTTGAAAAGCGTCTCGTTTTCGGGTGCGTGGTTCATGGTTTTCCTTCGTGATGGTCGCGTGCCATTAAACGCGATGCTGGCTCAGCACGCGTTGGTAAAAAGCATCAAGCAATCCGCGCCCCTATGGGAAGGCTGGTATCGGACAGCGCTTAGCCGTGTCTGTGTGGAGTTCCATATATCGTGCAGCAACGCCGCCCTGCGAAATCGAGGGGGCACGGCAGGTCTGAAGGCTGCACCTTAAACCACTTGCCTCCCAGATACCATATCAATCGAAATGCCGAAGAATATGGAGGGAGCAGGACTGCCTTCGCTTTCCGAGTTTAACGCAAGCGATCCGGGTTCCCACCAAAACGGTTGCTTTTGCAGAAGAGACCAGGCGTGGATGCGCTCGTCATGGCGGGCCGGCGTATCGGTCAGCTCATCAGAGGTGCCCTGAACAAGCACGCTCTTCCACGTTCGGTTTTCGCCGAATTCTTCGACCTGAACACAGGCTGGTGCATTGGCCCGCAATAGATCAACTTTCAGGCCCGGCATCGAAAATATAAAAATCCGGTCTTTTTCATACGCATAGTGGATGGGAACGATATAGGGATATTGGTCGCCCTGGCATGCTAGGTGGCCACGGGTGTGGCCGGCCAGAAAGGCGAGGCAATCTTGTTCATCCATTTCTCGCAACTGCATTTGCGTTGTCCAGTTCCGTCATCAGGGTTAGTGACCTCGTCCGACAAGCGCAGCGAGGCGCGTCTTGGCCCGCCACGGTGTTGCAGCGCTTACCAGAGCACATCCTTGAAGACGACATAGATGATAAAAGCCACGCTGATCGCTGGCGTCAATTTCACCAGAAAGTCGATATAGCGGAGCCTCCCGGCATGCTGAGCCAGACTTTTCCACGAATGGATTTTTATCATGGCTGACATGATGCCCTCCTTTGGGGCCGGTGAACTCTAACTACCCCGAAGCGGTGCCCGTTCACAAACTGCCACTACACCAGATATGGGTGCCAAACGTCTGCGCTACAAGGCGTGCGCGATTGCCGGTCAGGCAGGGAGCTCGCGCCGCTGCGCACAATCGCCAAGGGCGGCGCGAGCTTGCCGCGAGGACGGGGCGCGCTCATACAGGACTGCGCTTTTACCTCGACCATCGCTTCGATCAGCTTCAGGCGATCGAGCTTTCGCCGTTGATCATCGTAGAGCCTGCCCAACAGCTCGTAGGCCAATCCCGAGGGGCTGCCCTTAAGCCGTAGTCTCCCGATCACCATTTCCTGCTGGGCAATGCGTTGCGCCGCCTTCACGATGTGGCAACGTGCAAGCCTCAGGTCTTTCGTTCGGTATCGTGTCGAAACCATGCTTTGCCCCTCTCTCATCCGGCAGCCGCAGGTCCACCGTCGTTTCAGTCGCCGCGGTTCTGCGTCCGGAATTGTGCAGAACAAAAAAGGTGAGCATTTCCGTGGTTCTGAGAGAACGGAAATATTCTAACGAAAATCTTCGGCCTTGAGCGTGAAGTTGTTTCCGCGTCGATGCTGATAGGCTCTCGATGCTGCCTCCTGAATGGAAGAACGCGCGGCGTCGAAGGCATTGAGGTATGCGGCCTCGGACGAACTCTGTGTGATAGCACCACCGAGTGCGCCTTCCTCGACCAGGAACCGGACCTCGAACATGCCGTCATAGCCGGTGAAGCGCACGCCTTTTCGCACTTCGTCGAAGCTCCGGCTTCGGTTTGGAAAGATAAGTGCCATGGCGGTCGATCCTTAGAGATGGGCGCGGGCCGTTGTGCGGGCCCGGGAGCCGACGATGATCTGGATGCACTCAGAGAAGCACGAGCTTGAAGCCTGTCGGCATGTAGCGACCGCCAACCGATCTTAATGGCCCATCTTAGTGGCCAACCGATCTTAATGGATAGTCTGCACGATGACCCTGTTCTCCAGCAAGGCCTCCGATGTCTTGATCAAGCGCACAGTGCTGGCAATAATCTGGTCGGAATAAACAGGGTCCGCACGGGAAATTTCATCCGTCATATCGCGGAGAACGCTGTTTATCTCAAGCAGAGACGGCACAAGATTGAGCAATCCATCAGCCGCCAGCCCGTAAGCCAGGCGGCCGATGGCCTCACTCAGATGATCTATAAGGGCACGTCGTTCGGAAACCGCCAATGCCGACGGCCTTGTGAGGGTCGCTTCACCGTTGAACTGCATGATGCGTATCCTCCTCTCTCTAAAATGGGTTTTGCGACGACATTATCAATGGCTGCCGGCGAATGAGGTTGCGGCCATGTGGCAAAGAGCGCAAGCTGAGCGATCGGCGGGCACGATAAGGGCACCGCCGCTTGGGGCGCGTGAACCCTAGCCCCAATAAAGGAGGACTTCATGTCTTCCACATCTGAACGGTTTTTCGATGTCACCAATTTGCGAATGCTGGAGCGCATTCTTCGAAAGGCCGGTTTCCGCGGCGGCGAAACCTATGCGATTGATATCAGCGAGATCAGCGCGACTAGTTTCCTCATTCATTGTTTCCAGATTGGAATCGTCGATGAGGCGGCGCTGAGATCGGCTCTGAGAATGTATCTTGCAACCCAATTGAGTTCAGGGCCGCTCACCCAAGCAATCGAAGACGCGTCCTTTGTAAGATGGCAGGATGACGGCGGCGCTCCGCCCAAAGCCTATCGGATTGGCCGGTATACGGCACCCACGGGTGCCAACCCATCGCGGCGACCGGTCGGCTATCGCTTCCCAAGAACCAGGTTGCCTGAACGATGATCGTCAGTCACCGCCGCTCACTGCGGCGGCATACGCACCCAAGAGGGTGATCTCCCGACGCAGCAGCAATTCGACGCAATAGATTGGCGAGAGCCGAACGCGAGGGGGGCGGTTGGTCGAAAGCCCGTTCTCACGGGCTTTCCTTTGACTTCGAGCCGTCAGGCCGCACCGAACGGCACGGCGACGAAAGTCTTGCCGCCATCGCGTTCGACGAGCAGTAGCACCGATTTGCGGCCGGCCTTGCCGGCCTCGGCAATCGCAGTCTTGACGTCGCGACTGTTGTGGACCGGCCTGTCGTTGACCGAGACGATGACATCGCCCGACTGAATGCCGGCGGCCGCGGCCGACTTGTCGGGATCGACGCTGGCGACCACCGCACCGCTGACGGCGCGCGGCAGGTTGAGCTGCTGGCGCACGTCCGGCGTCAGGTCGGCAAGGCCGATGCCGAGGCTCGGCTGGCCGCTGCTCTCACCCTTGTTGTCCGAGCTTTCGGCGGCGGCCTGTTTCTGGCCATCCTCATTGCCGCCGACGGTGACGTTAAGATCGATCGTCTTGCCGTCGCGCCAGATGCCGAGAGATTTTTTGGCGCCTGGCGAAAGATCGGCCACCAGCCGCGACAGGTCCTTCGGCGTCTTGACGCTCTCGCTGCCAACCGAGGTGATGATATCGCCCGGCTTCACACCGGCATGGGCCGCCGGCGTATCGGCGGTGACGGCGGCAACCAGTGCGCCGCCTGTTTTGTCGAGGCCGACGGCATCCGCGACGTCTTTCGTCACGGGCTGGATCTGCACGCCGAGATAACCGTGATCGATCGTGCCGTCCTTCTGCAGCTTGGCGACGATCGCCTTGGCCTCGTCGGATGGAATGGCGAAGCCGACGCCGACACTGCCGCCGTTCGGCGAATAGATGGCAGTGTTGATGCCGACGACATTGCCGCTGCGGTCGACGAGTGGGCCGCCGGAATTGCCATGGTTGATCGGCGCGTCGATCTGGATGAAATCGTCATAGGGGCCGCTGTGCAGGTCGCGGCCGCGCGCCGAGACGATGCCAGCCGTCACCGTGGTGCCGATGCCGAAGGGGTTGCCGATCGCGAGAATCTGGTCGCCGAGCTTCAGCCGGTCGGAATCGCCCCAGGCAATGGTCTGCAGCGGCTTGCCCGCCTCTATCTTCAAGACGGCGACATCGGATTTCGGGTCGGTGCCGATCAGCTTGGCCGGCAGTTCGGTGCCGTCATCAAGCGTCACCTTGATGTCGACGGCGTTGTCGATGACATGGTTGTTGGTGACCACAACGCCGTCCGGGCTGATGATGAAGCCGGAGCCGAGCGCCATTGCCTGCTGCGAGGGCCGGTTTTTCGGCGCCTGCCGCGGCAGTGGGATGCCCTGATCCTCGAAGAACTGGCGGAACTGCTCATCCATCGGCGACTGTTGATCGGCGCTGACATCGGTCGCCTTCACAGTCGTGGTGATGGTGACGACGGCAGGCTTGTCGGTGTCGACGATGGAGGCGAAGGAGCCGCCGGCGGCGAGGACGCCGCCGGCATCCGCAGGCGAGGCGACGGCATTCGCCGCGTTGAGGGTGAGGGGCAGGCATGCCGCGCCGGCGATGATGGCAGCCCCGACCAGGGCTGCGGCGCGATGTTTGCGGAGGATGTGAGACATGGTGATGGTCCCTTGCGAGAGTGTTGGATTGTGGCGTCGGGGTTCCATGGCGTCGTGGTTCATGTCTTGGGACCTGGCGTCGGATGGCGTTGGCGCCAATTCATCTCATCGCAGCGCAGTCGTTTAGGTCGCGACCGGGCGAATGCAAGAATTCGCGCTCGGGATTCATATGATCGCGGTTGGTGGATTTACAAATTAAATATTGATCATCTTTATATGGCCGATTTGTAAGAAATGACCGGAATTTAATCTTTGTGCCGAAGGTGTTTGGCCGGGATGCCGCGCGCCGGAAATTCCGGCCGGGACGTTGTCTCGCAGCGCACTCTTCGCAGCGATTTCCTTCGCAAATAAACGGACTTATTCCAGGGCGCGGTGATCCGACCTCCACATCCGCCCGTAACTTGCGGATAGACGATCGCGCCGCCGTTTCCCGAGATTCTATTCCCGGAATCTGTTGCGAATATAAAATGTTAGTAGACTCTAAATTATTTATTCTTCAGAAGTGAAGACTGCGAATCGGGGCTGCTGTCTCGCGGTGGCATAAGAGGGGCGATGAACAAGGCAGTTGAGCGGGGGCGCAACGGCAAGCGCGGCGCGCATGTGACGTTGAGCGATGTGGCGAAGAAGGTGGGCGTCAGCCCGATCACCATCTCGCGTGCGCTTCGCAATCCTCAGATCGTCTCGGAAGATCTGCGCGAGGTGATCCTGCGCACGGTCGAGGAGATGGGTTATATCCCCAATCTTGCCGCCCGGGCGCTTGCCGGCCGCCACAACGGCATCGTCGGCGTCATCACGCCCGCCTTGCACCAATACGGCTTCACCGGCCTGATGGTCGGCATCGAGGATCGCTTCCGCGACACCGAATTCACCGTGCAATATGCCAATACTTTGAACCATGGCGAGGGGGAGGCCGGTCTGCTGAAATCCTTCCTGACGCAGAAGCCGGCCGGCGTCATCATCGCCGGCGCTGAATCCTATCGCGATCTTCTGCCGCTCATCGAGCGCGCTGCCTGTCCCATCGCCCATATCACCGATCTCAGCCAGGAACCGCAGAAGCTGGTCGTCGGCCTCGATCATTATACGGCAGGCGCCGAACCCACCCGCTTCCTTCTGTCGAGGGGCTATAAGAGGATCGCCTTCTTCGGCCGGGGCGCCGATGTCCGCTCGCGCCGCCGTATCGAAGGCTATGAGGCCGCGATGCGGGACGCCGGGCGTTTCGACCCCGATCTCATCATCGGCGGGGAGGCGGCAAGCCGCACCGGCCTCGGCAGGGAGCTGTTCTCCCGCCTGTTGCAGCGCGTACCCGATGTCGATGCCGTTTTTGCCCAGAGCGACGAACTGGCGCTCGGCGTCCTCATCGAATGCAAGGCGCGCGGCATCCGCGTGCCTGAAGAGCTCGGCATCTGCGGCTTCAACGATCTGGAATTCTCGGCCTTCATCGAGCCGTCGCTGACGACGGTGCATATACCGCGCTACGATATCGGCTACCGCGTCGCCGACATGCTGCTGCGCGCCGTCCGCGACCAGCCGCCGGATGAAGACAAGGCCGACCTGGGCTTTACCATTATTCCGCGCGGTTCGACGCGGTAATTGCGCGAGCTGCACCCGTCCCAATATCCATTGCCGGGAGAGATGCCGATGGCCGACCTCGCCCTTCGAGGCGTTGCGGCCGATCGAAAACAGCGGCGTCAGGCTGGGCGACCGGTTCGATCTCTGCCCACCCACATCACTTTTCGCAAAGCCGTCGGCTGCCGGAATATGGCTGATAGGTACAATCGGACGGCCGGAAGGAGCGGTAGCTGCGCGAGCAGGCAGTGATGTTGCAGGACTGCGGCGCGCCTTGGCCATCGACGGCTGCTTCTGTCGATCGCACACCGTCCAACGTCGGTTCGCTCGTCGCCTCGCGCATGAAGTCCCGCCAGATATGCGCTGGCAGGGCGCCGCCGGTCACTCCCTTCATCGGCGCGTCGTCATCGTTGCCAACCCAGACGCCGACGACGAGGGCTTCCGTGAAGCCGACGAACCAGGCATCGCGATTGTTCTGGCTCGTGCCGGTCTTACCGGCGGCAAAGGTACCCGGATCTGCTCCGCGTCCCGTACCACGCTCGACCACCAGCTGCAGCAGGCCGAGCAGATCGGACTGGTAGGGCGCAAGATCGACATTCGGCTTTGATTGTGAGCCAACGCGAAACGTCTTGGACTGCCCCGCCGCTTGAAAGTCGATAATGCCCCAGGGTTTGACGGGGGCCCTGCCGAGCTGGACCGACGCATAGGCGCTTGTGAGATTAAGCAGATTGACTTCGGATGTGCCAAGCGCCAATGACGGCGTGTTGGCCAGTGGCGCATCGATGCCGAGTTCGCGCGCGGCGGCAATCACATTGTCCAGCCCCACCTCCTGCGCAAGCGTCACCGATGCAGCATTCAGCGATCGCGCGAACGCCTCGGCAAGCGTGACCCAACCGCGATAGTCGCCACCGGAATTCTCCGGCGACCAGCCGTTTATGTCTATCGGCGCGTCCAGAACCTGGTCGGACAGAGTGAGACCAGCCTTCAATGCTGCGTAATAGACGAACAGCTTGAAGGTGGAACCCGGCTGGCGCATCGCGGTGACGGCGCGGTTGAACTGGCTCGCCTTGTAGTCACGGCCGCCAACCATCGCAACGACCGCGCCGTCGGGCGTCATCGCAACCAACGCCGCCTGCGATGCGCCGACCGTCTTTCCCTCACCGTCGAGGGCTCGTTTCACCACCCTTTCGGCGATCTGCTGCAATGTCGGCACCAGCGTGGTGCGCACCGTGGTCGAACCCGGCGAGGCGCCGGCGATTTCGCTCGCTTGCGGCGAAATCCAGTCGGCAAACCAGCTTCCGGAACGCGGCGTTGGTGTCGTTGGATGGAGGCTCGCAAAGCTCGTCTTGGCCTCGGCCGCCTCCGGCGCGGTGATCTTGCCATTGGCCGCCATCGCGTCGAGGACGACCATGGTGCGCTGCCGGGCGCCTTCGAAATTGTCGATCGGATTCCATTGGCTCGGCGCCCGCAGTAGTCCCGCCAGCATCGCCGACTCCGGCAGGTTGAGGGCGCCGATATCCTTGTTGAAATAGATGCGCGCGGCGGCAGGCATGCCCGTCGCCCCCGCGCCGAGATAGACGCCGTTGAGATAACGCGTCAGGATTTCCGCTTTGCCGAGCTTCCACTCCAGCCAGAAGGCGATCACGACCTCCTGAATCTTTCGTTTGATCGTTCGGTCGCTGTCGAGATATTGCAGCTTGATGAGTTGCTGGGTGATGGTGCTGCCACCCTCCACCACCGAGCCGGCCTCCAAATTTCGCCAAAACGCCCTTGCGATGCCCCTGGGATCGATGCCGAAATGATCCACGAACCGGCGATCCTCGATGGACAGGACGGCATCGATCAGATGCGGTGGAAATTGGTCGTATCGAGCATATGGCCCTTGATAAGGTCCCTGTCTGACCAACGGCGCGCCGTCGGCAGTTTCCAGCACCACGATCGGCTTTAACGTTCCATCCCGGATTTCGCTCCAGGGCACGTCTTTCAGGGCCCAGACCAGCACACTCCCGACGAGGAGGCAGACAAGAAGGATCGACCCGAGAGCGAGTTTCCGCCAGCCCGCAATGAACGATGCGCTCCCACGACTTTCACGCGGCTTTGAACGCCGACCGCGAATACCGCGCCAGGCTTTGACCGAAGCAGTCGTCAGCCATCTGTGGGGAGCTGAGGTGACTGCAGACCGGCTCGACCTTGTTAGCTTCGTCTTCAATAACAAGGCGGCTGCCTTGATCCTTGCCAAAGCAGAACTTGCCTGCAAATCCTGGCGTATCGCACCCAATAGCGTTCTGGCGGCCCGTCTGGTTTGGTCGAAGGATCCGTGGGGCGGCTGCGGGTCTTCGCCTTGAGTTCCAGGCGAATCCAAGGTGTCCGCTTGCGCTGCCGAATTCAGTGTCTTCTCGCGATCCGAGCTCGAGCTGCTGACGCTTTCACCAGAGGATTCGGGAGAATTGGGCATCGGTTACCGCCTCGGACAGGTCGTTTTGATGATCTACCGCCCAGTCGTAAATGGCCAGCAACCCACTGCGCAACCGCGCGGTGGGCGTCGAGCGCGTTTTTTGATGTTAAAGTGCGACTTGGGAAGCTGCCGACATCAATTCCTGGGAATTCGGTGCCTTGAATGTCTGCAGCCCGGCCTCCAGAACTTCAGTGAAGCTCCAGCGCACGATGCCCTCCCGGTCTATCAGGAACTGACCGACAAGCTGCCCGTGGTCGGCAGTCATCATCTGCTCATCGGCTGCCGTAACTTGATATCCTTCCTTCTCGTTGAGAAATTCGTCCATTGCCATCACGCTCATCGGCTCGGGCAACTCGTCCGGAAGATCGATCCGTATCGCCATGGCCGCGTCGATCCCGATCTCGCGTAAGCCGAAGGCTTGGTGCGAAGCCCGTGCCGGGTCGGAAGCAGCAAGAAGATCGGATATTGGGTGGTAACGGAAATAGAGCCGCGCGCGTTCGACCGGGGTGTTTACCACGGCCAGGGATTGGACGCCTTTCTCACGCAGCATCGGGTTGAGGTATGCCATGGCCGCGACATGGCGCCGGCAGAACGGGCAATGCAGGCCTCGAAACAAACCGATCAACAATGGGCTGCGGCCACGAAAATCATCAAGTGCGATCTTCCCCTCGCGCGAGATCGCATCGAACTCAACGTTCGGGACCCGGTCGCCCGGTTGTAGCGGATGGTCGACATAGGGCGTGGACATGGACAACCTCCTCGCTCGGGGATCAGTCGAGAAAAGGCGCCACGTCGAGTGTTTCGAGGTCGAGATTGAACGTTGCAGACCTGACCTCTCGTTTTACCGCACCGCCAGGATCCGATCTAAGAATGGCCCCACTTGAGCCCGCGGGCAAGCGGTAAACGGCGAATCGTGAATTGAGAAAGTTCGTTTTCAGTCCCCCCAGCTCAATTTTCTTTGTTGGTCTCTGGCCGCTCCCGCAGCTCAAGCCTTCAATGCTGTGGGTCATGGCTCAAGCAGCAGATTTCAGCTTGCCACCGACCGCCCAGGAATCCTTAGGCGATCTCCGGTTTGCCAGATCTCCAGCGATTCCGGCGGCACGCCAGCGTTCGACGGCGGCCTTGGTCGCTTCTCAAACGAAGGCGCGCTTCTGATCGTCGGGGTGGCAGATTGCAGGGACGACGAACGGAGCGACGGCTCTTACTTTACCGTGATGGCAATACCGCTAAGATCGGCGTTGACCTGCAGGCCTACCTGCTTGCCTGAGAGTTCGAGTTGGGCGCCCTTGTCGTTGGTCATGACGATCACCTGGGCCCCTTTGCCGACGGCGCCGCCACCGCCCGCCGCACCGTATACCCCCGTCACATCTTGGGCGCGGCGAATATGGTGAACGGTACCACGGAAATAGGTCTTAGAAGCTCCGAAGGCGAGGCCGCCCGAGATGCCGCCGACAGAGATGGGATAGCGGCGACCATGAAAGGTCAGCATGCCCTCGCCTCCAGAACCACCCACAAAGAAGGCCGCCTTGTAGACTGAGAAACTGATCTTACCGTCGTCGGCATACGCGGCGCCAGCAGCGCTGATTCCTGCTGCTGCGATAACCGCAGCCGCGACTGAACGAAATCCGGACGAAATCTTCATGATGCGTCTCCTAAAATCGAGGCTAACCCAGCCAGGAGGGCACGTCAGCAGTATGCCAAAGTCACAGCTGAAACAGTATCGATCGTCAATAGTTCCAGACTCCAGCTGGGAGACGGCCGCCACGAAACGAGGTTGATAATAGTCTCGGTGGCCAGCCGATGGCAGCCAACGCTCGGCTCACTCAGCATTGCCGAAATCTCGAGCATTTGTCGATGATGGAAGGTGATGTCGAGCGCCGAAATTGTCGTATTCATCCGGATACGATTTGCGCTGCCGCAGGAGTTCGCTCCGACCGACACCTTCTTCTAGGGGGGCGATGACAGGGGATTGGGCGACAACCGACGTCTGGCGATGGAGACTTTTGGGGCCGTACGCCCAGGTTTCATCTGGATGGCACTGTACCGCGCGATATTCAGGCATGGCCGGTGACACTCGCCAGTGCCAGGAGCAACAGGAACGCGAGAGGTGGCGGGAGCTCCCGATAGTTCCTGATACGAACAATGGCTACGATCGCGGCGAGCATAATCGAGACGCCCAACGCGACCCCGATATATCGGGTGCCGGCTATCACCAAAAGCACCGCAGTTACGAGCTCGAAGGCGGCCGTGACCCAGCACCACCAGAAAGGAAATCCCAGTCGCACGAAACCCATGCGGATTTTCGGATGTCCACTTGCGTTGACGACGGCGCCGACGAGAAACGCGCCGGCGGCCAGCCAGATGAATATGGTACCGAGCGATGTGCTTGTGAAAATATTCATTGGAAGTTCCGTCTAGGTCTTTTCGATATATCGATGTTAATTAATCTAGCAATGCTAGTTTGTCAATCAATGTTCCTTTTGATAATTTCGCGCCAGGAAAAATCGCGCGCATGAAGATTGGGGCACTGGGGTGGGTATCAGCGAACGCAAGGCTCGAGAGCGGGTCGACCGTGAACGCAGGATCGTCGTAGCTGCACGGACGATCGCAGAACGCGACGGCTGGGCTGCCGTCACGATCCGGCGTCTCGCCGAGGAGATAGAATACAGCCAGCCAGTTCTCTATTCGCATTTCGAAAATCGCGATCAGATCGTCGGAGCAGTCGCGCTTGAAGGCTTCGGCGAATTGGCTGCGACGCTCCGCGCTGCGATCCACCCATCGTCCACGTCAAAGGCGCGAGTGGAAGACGTCGCAGCCGCCTATCTCGATTTCGCTTTCGCTTGCCCTGCGATGTACGAGGCGATGTTCGTCCTGCCGACTGGGCTCCACTTCGCCAGATCCGACACGCCAGCCCAACTTCGCGATGGCTTCGGAGCCATGGCGACGGTGATCGCGCCGTTCTCTCAGGATGTAGATACCGCTACCGAAACTTTCTGGGCGGCACTTCACGGTTTGGCGGAGCTTGAACGTCACGGCAGGATAAGACCCACTTTCCGGGCTCAACGTATTACGCTCATCATGAAGATGGTGTCGGGTCAACTCTGAGAGCAGGGTCTTGCGATTAATCTGATCCCGCCTAAGTGGCTTGAAAAATGCCGGACAAGGCAAAGGCCTTAAGGCTAATGCATGTCGCCCGGAAGTGTGCAGCGGTTCCGGGGTAACGGCATGCATGAAAAAAGAGCTTTAGGAGTTTGGCCGCTTCGGGCCGAAAGCCGGCGTGCAACGTCCGAGGATCTGCTCGATTTCAACGCTGAAATGCGACAGCGCCGTTCGCGAGGAATCCGCCAGTCCGCAGCCTGCGGATTCGGCCTCACAGAAGGGGCCAGTTTTGCTGGCCCCTTATCTCTCATCAGATATCGCTTGCAGCGCTCGACCAGAGGTCGGCTGCTTCGGCCGCCGTCATGCGGCGCACCTCGGCTTCATGGCTGCGGCTGGCGAAGAGTTCGCTGGCCATGATCTGCTCGGCAAGATCGGCCGGGAGCGAGAGGATGACGCGGCCTTCGCCATTGTGCAGGCCGCCGAGTTCCGTGCGCTTGCCTGTCACCATGCCGCCGGCGACCGTGTTGTTGGTCTCCGGGTCGATCAGGATGAAGGAGCCGGACAGCCGGTTCTGCTCATAGGGGTCGAAGATCGCCGCTTCGTCGAAGACAAGCCGGACTTTGCCGATAGCGTTCATGTAGAGCCGCTGGGCGGCAGTCCAGGTGCCGGTCTTCAGCTCGAGCTGGCTGAGCGGCTGCACCTGGACGCGCTGGCGCCGCGAACCGCTCTTCAGCCAGTAGCGTTTGCCGGGCTCGATGCCCTCGGGCTGCAGCGCGACGATCTGCGCGTCGAAAGCAAGGCCGACCTGCGGCTGAGCGTCGATCGAGACGATCATGTCGCCGCGCGCCACATCGACCTGGCGATCGAGCACCAGCGTGATCGCATCACCGGCGACGGCAGCGTTGCGCACCAGATCGAAGGTAACGATCTTGGAGACATTGGCGACCATGCCGGATGGCAGGATCATGACGCTGTCGCCCGGCTTGACCGAGCCGCCGGCAACCGTGCCCTGATAGCCGCGGAAGCTTTCGCCCGGGCGCGAGACGCGCTGCACCGACAGGCGGAAGCCGACCGTCTGCGACGAGCGCACGGTCGCAAGCTCCAGCGTCTCCACCAGTGTCGGGCCGCTGTACCAAGGCATGGCGGCCTGGCCGGAATAGACGACGTTTTCGCCCTTAAGCGCCGACATCGGAATGGCGGTGATCTGCTTGACGCCGAGCGACAGCGCAAATTCCCGGAATTCATGGCTGATCTTGTCGAAGCCGGCGCGGTCGTAGCCCGTCAGGTCGATCTTGTTGACGGCAAGCACGAATTGCTTGATGCCGAGCAGCGAAGCGATCGTCGCGTGACGGCGTGTCTGCTCGAGAATGCCGAAGCGCGCATCGACCAGCAGGATGGCGAGATCGGCGGTCGAGGCGCCGGTCGCCATGTTGCGGGTATATTGCTCGTGGCCGGGCGTGTCGGCGACGATGAAGGAGCGCT
>Ga0209673_1001461_pt1 | contig 22259 bp, 26 predicted proteins | sample AraplaCol_mMS_r2_2_FD_184274 | JGI IMG/M metagenome (GOLD analysis project Ga0209673, IMG submission 184274) | Arabidopsis root microbial communities from North Carolina, USA - plate scrape MF_Col_mMS_r2 (SPAdes) (version 3) | ecosystem: Host-associated > Plants > Roots > Endosphere | place... | reverse complement strand
TGAGGCAGGTCCTGGCTGGCCGGTCTCGATGTCTGAGACTGAGCCCGATCCCGACCCCGCTCCATTGGAGGCGGGCGGAGCATCAATGGGACGATCGAGAGGACCACGGGCGAGACCAGTCGAGTCGCGTGGGGGATCTTGCTGTTCCCCGGACTCGGACCGTTTTCGCTTGTGGTGATGGAGAAGGTTGGGTGAGGGAGATGGTCGCGAATTGCCGCTGCCGCGATCGTGATCTTGACGCTCGCCAGCGGTTCCAAGAGTGGAGGGTTCCCTCGGGCCGGATGATTCTCTTTCACTAGTTCCGGATGGTTTGGATGGACCCGTTGACGATGTTGAATCTCTCCCATTTACCGCGGTAAACCGTGAGGGACTGTGGTCGGAGCCATTCTCGTGGTTGCTCATCACGGGAGCGGTTGCGACGGCTGTCATGGTCCACTCGGGGGGTGATTGAGAAGGAGGCTGGTCTCTCTCACTCACTCATTCAACACACTTTCCCCACACAAGAGGTTGATGATGTCTCCGGAACCAAATGAGCATATATGTATGGAAAAAAAGGTCTAAATTTGGGAGGGAAGAGGAAAGAAGAGGAGATGACTTTCCCACGCAATGAGGCAACCGCCCAGAGGCGCCGAAAAGCGGCAATGGGGAAAAACCCCCGGGGCGTCGCAGGATGCGCTTGAGGCCGAGCTGAGATGGTCAATGCTCGAACCGTGGGGTTTGGCCTGGTCTTTTTTTTGTGCCTCGTGTTGTAATACTTCTCTGGTTTATTCTGTTCTTCTCTTTCTTTCCTCTTTCGTTTCTCTCCTTTTTTTCTTTGCGAAAAGGCAAAAGTTGGGACTTTTGGTTTGGTGATGCGCTTTACACGCTCGCCAGGTAAAAGGGGGAATCGCGGTAACCTCGCCTGGGTGGGGCGAAGCCGAGCGGATAGATTCAGCGGCAAGCTGAATCCGACGGAGAGATGTGGAGGAAGAGGGGAACAAAGGAGGAAAGATAAGAAGATGAGTGAGTAGGGTGAATATCAATGGGGGGATCTAGTCGGGGATATAATGTAGTGAAGTAGGTAAGGTAGGGGGGAGGGGTCATAGAATACAGTTGATAGAGGGGAGAACCGGGAAAGAGAGGAAAGAGAAAAGGGAAGATAGGAGAACGGGATGAAAGGAGATGCAAAGGAAAAAAGAAAGAAAAGAAACGAATTAGAAAAGTATAGAAAGGGGAGATGAAGATGAGGAGAAGAAAGACAAAAAGGGAGAAGAGAAGAAGAGAAAAGAGAAGAGGAGAAAATTGGAAAGTCGAGGGGAAAAGAGGAAAAGAGGAAAAGAGGAAAAGAGAAGGAAGGCGCTATACAAAGGCAGAGGGGGAAAGAGCGACCCCTCCTCACCCTCCTTCGCTCTATACAGTATACACTAGCTATACAATATATACCACTATACACTCACTATCTATATACTAGTTCGTATATACATCCAGAGTATATCTACATATACTACACCATCACCAATTCACTCAATTCATCTACACATCTACATCTACATCTATAATAAATGGCTACTACACACCTCCAAGAATCTCATCACCCCGTCACATTAATGGCCCCAACCAAATGGATAGTTGGCGCGCGATCGGCAAAGACGGCGTCACGAGGCCCGCCAATCGGAAGACAAAGGCGCCGGACGCAGTGAAGGAGTGCGCGGGTCTGAGACATCCATCATTTCCCAGGCGACCGGAGCGATGATGGCGCGCGTTCCCAGGCGCCCCGTGTGGCTCAGTGGAGCTGCTGGGCGGGATTGGGCGGATTGGGCGGATTTGCTGGGCGGCACGCCAACCCGCGCGGGTGGGCGGTTATGCATCGCTTATTAGTGGATGGCAGCAGTAGAGTATAGTACTATGTATAGTATGTAGTATTTAGTATTTGTAGTATACAGTATGCAGCTTAGTATACTATATAATATATTCTTAGATATTACACTCTTATACACTACTAGTACATGAGTCGTACTATTTTATATATCCATGGCTTGACATCTACTATGCGTAGTACACTTACTATGTGATATACCTGCTGACTAAGGCCTCACCGCTATGCTCGAGATGAGCAGATGAAAAGATGAGCCTCAACCATTTATCGCAATTAATTTATTCAGTGATCTAGCACTGAATAAATTTCTCTCCAATAATATTCCCCAATTGCAGATCTGGTGGTCATAGTGTAGAGTATACAGTGTATATACTGTCCACTGCTCACTGTCCACTACTCACTGCTCACTGCTGCTGCTCAAGCCCCACCAGCCTTCCAACATCAACCTTCCCCTCCGCCCACCTTCTTCCCTCCAAACAAACCCTCACCAAACCCCATCCACTCGCCACTTCGGCCAATTCTCACGTCTCCTTCGACGACTCCTCCCCCTCTCTCATCCTCTTCTTGATCCTGACGCCTGGATCCTTTGAGTATCTGGCTAGCTCTTTCGTGTCTCCGGCGAATTCGCCAATCTCTGCGGCGTCATGTCTGTTTCCGTACAAGAGCTGGACAATACCGTCCAGGCCTTCTTTGAAGGTAAAGGTGACGTGGTATGTATCAATCTCAATTCTCTCTCTCCTCTTAAATCGCATCACTAACTCTTTGGATGTAGCAAAAACAAGCCCAACAGTCTTTGACCGAAGTAAGCTTTTGCCTTCTTCCCGTCTCTCTTCCCCCCCCCACCGCGCGCGCCGTGCTCCCAACGCGATGATCCTCCACCAGCCCCATGAGGATAGCTTATTTTCACCTGGATACCTTTAGTTCTAATCTATTGAATCTCTAGTTCAAGCAAAATCCCGATGCCTGGGTGACCGTGGGAAATATCCTGCAAGAGGCTACTTACCCCCAGACAAAGTGTCAGTCGGCTCACCTTAGAACCTTCACCATAGCATTCGAGCTGACTCGGCCATTCTAGATATTGCCCTACAGGTCCTTGACGATGTGATTATGACCCGATGGAAGGTCCTGCCGCGGGATCAGTGCCAAGGTATGGAAGAAACAAATCAAGTCCCCCTTCTTCGAATCCCTAATCCTTCACCTCAATAGAGGAGAAAAAAAAGACCACGAGCTGACGACCGTCTTTGCTCATAGGAATTCGGAACTTTATCGTCAACTTCATCATCGAAAACTCTAGCTCCGAGGAAAAGCTCCGCACCGAACGCGCTTTCTTGAACAAACTGAACCTGGTCTTGGTCTCGATTTTGAAGCAAGAGTGGCCGCACAACTGGCCCACCTTCATCAATGAGATCATCTCATCATGCCATGCCAGTCTTTCTATTTGCGAAAACAACATGGCCATCCTTCGCCTGCTGTCTGAGGAAGTCTTTGACTTCTCTCAAGACCAGATGACCTCGGTCAAGGCAAGGAACCTCAAGACTTCTATGACCCAGGAATTTGCCTCGATCTTCCAACTCTGTTCCGAGGTTCTCAACACCGCAAACCAGACCAGCCTCGTCAAGGCTACCCTTGAGACCCTTCTTCGCTTCCTGAACTGGATCCCTCTGGGCTATATCTTCGAGACACCCATCATCAACACTCTTCTGACCCGCTTCTTGGATATCCCCGACTTCCGAAACGTGACCCTCAAGTGTCTGACCGAGATCGGTGGTCTGCAAATCGGTGCCCCCTATAACTATGACGAGAAGCTGGTGTTCATGTTCACCGAGACTCTGACCAAGGTCTCAAACGTCATTCCCTTGACGATGGACTTGAAAGAGACATATGCTCAGAGTAATGGCAGAGACCAAGAGTTTGTCTCCAACCTGGCGCTTTTCCTGTCCAGCTTTTTCAGTGCTCATCTCGATGTACGAGATCAACCCCAAGCTCGCCAATTCCCAAAGAATGGATGCTAACTGCCAACTCCTTCTTAGCTCGTCGAGAAATTGCCCAACCAAGATTACCTTACTCACGCCCACTTCTACCTAATCCGAGTCAGCCAAATCGATGATCGTGAGGTTTTCAAGATCTGTCTGGACTACTGGACCCGACTGGTCCAGGAGCTCTACGAGGAGATGCAGCAGCTTCCAATCACTGACATCAACCCTCTTGTCACCATGGGCGTTAGCGGTCTCTCCAACGGCGGTGCCCCTCACCCCAGCACCCTCGCCAACTATCCCCTGCGCAAGCACAAGTACGAAACCGTCCTGTCCAACCTTCGAACCGTCATGATCGAGAAAATGGTCCGTCCCGAGGAGGTTTTGATCGTGGAGAACGATGAGGGTGAGATCGTTCGTGAGTTCGTCAAGGAGAGTGACACCATTCAGCTCTACAAGACAATTCGCGAATGCTTGGTTTACTTAACGCATTTGGATGTGGTGGACACTGAGACCATCATGATCGATAAATTAGCGAAGCAGGTCGATGGGTCCGAGTGGTCATGGGTCAATTGTAACACTCTTTGCTGGGCCATCGGTTCAATCTCTGGTGCTATGAATGAGGAAACTGAGAAGCGATTCCTGGTCACCGTTATCAAGGATCTTCTGGGCCTGACTGAGCAGAAGCGTGGCAAAGACAACAAGGCCGTTGTGGCTAGTAATATCATGTATATTGTCGGTCAATACCCGCGTTTCTTGAAGGCCCACTGGAAGTTCTTGAAGACGGTCGTCAACAAGCTTTTCGAGTTTATGCATGAAACACACGAAGGTTTGTTTAGCATCTTCCCATTGGGTTTACGAAGCCTCCTTCGAACTATCCCCGCTAACTCTCTACAGGTGTTCAGGATATGGCTTGCGATACTTTTATTAAGATCGCTAACAAGTGCCGACGACACTTTGTGGCTCTGCAGCCCGGAGAGAACGAGGCCTTTATTGAGGAGATTGTTCGCAACATGCGCAAAATCACCATGGACCTCTCACCACAGCAGATCCACACATTCTATGAAGCCTGTGGTTATATGATTTCCGCCCAGGGACAAAAGACTCTTCAAGACCGTCTGATTGACAACCTCATGGCACTGCCCAACTCTGCCTGGGACCAAATTATTGCCGAGGCCAACCAGAACGCCGCTATCCTTCAGGATGCCAACACCATCAAAATTATCGGGAATATCATGAAGACTAATGTTGCGGCGTGCTCATCTATTGGAACATATTTCTATTCTCAAATTGGACGCATCTATCTCGACATGCTGAATATGTATCGTGCTTCTAGCCAATTGATCAACGATGCCGTCGCGAATGACGGTAAGTACATGGATCAGAATCAAACCCAAGATTGAAAATGGCAAATGCTAACCTGTACAGGTCACATCGCTCCCAAGACTCCCAAAGTTCGAGGTCTGCGAACTATCAAGAAGGAGATTCTGAAACTGATCGACACCTACGTCGAGAAGTCCGACGACCTTGAGATGGTCAATTCCAACATGGTGCCACCCCTCCTCGAAGCAGTGCTCATTGACTATCACCGCAACGTACCTGATGCACGTGAGGCGGAGGTCCTGAATGTCATGACGACGATTATCCACAAGCTTCACAACCTGATGGAGGATAAGATTCCTAGCATCATGGAGTGTGTTTTCAGCTGTACTCTGGAGATGATCAACAAGGACTTCCACGAGTATCCCGAGCATCGTGTGCAATTCTTCAAGTTGCTTCAGGCTATTAACCTTTACTGCTTCCCCGCATTGCTCAAGCTCGATGGCACACAGTTCAAGTTCGTGATTGATTCTTGCATGTGGGCTTCCAAGCACGACAATCGCGAGGTTGAGAACACCGGTCTCACCATGTGTCTTGAATTGATGAACAATATGGCTGAGACTGACTTGCAAACATCGGCCATCTTCTTCCGCCAGTTCTACATTCCTATCCTTCAGGATGTATTCTTCGTTCTGACCGACAGCGACCACAAGGCCGGTTCGTATCCTGCACCCTTCTGTTCTTAAGTTGAGATGCTAATAATGATTGATAGGCTTCAAATCTCAAGCCATGCTGTTGTCTCGCATGTTCCTCTTTATCGAGTCTGGAAAGATCCAAGAACCTATCTATACGCCGGATCAGGCGCCTGCCGGAACTTCTAACAAGGACTTCCTCCAGGAATACGTTGCTAACCTTCTCAAGAATGCATTCAAGAATCTGCAAGAGTGAGCTCACCCCCATCGCTCCGTCGCCCCATTCATATACAACTTGCTAACTATCCCTAGTGTCCAAATCCAGCAGTTCGTCATCGGGCTTTTCGCCTACACCGACGACTTGAACAAATTCAAGACTCACCTCCGTGATTTCTTGATCTCTCTGAAGGAATTCTCCGACGATAACGCCGAACTCTACGCCGAGGAACGCGAACAAGCCGTCCGCGACGCGGCAGCCGCCGAGCGAGATCGCGCGATGAAGGTCGGAGGTCTTTTGAAACCTTCCGAGATGGAGGCAGAAGATGAGCTTTGACTGGAACAAGAATATCGCACCGAATTTGCCCGATCTAATCCGGGTTCTTTTGGACCGGTGACGGAAACCAGTTCGACAAAAGACGGCCTTGATGGTTGGTCTCTTTATGAGCTTTGATGTGGGATAGGGGGAGTCGATGCGCATTTGCATTCTCTATAGAATTCGAAATGCGAGATGCGATAATGCACCATTGATCCTGCACGATCCCACCTGTGCAGTATTCCCAGTGATCGTGATATTTTTTTTGAGATAGCTTCTACAATAAAATCCTACACTATACCCTGTTACAGACTAGCCTTAGTATTTGTAACATTAGCAAGCACTCATAGTAACCATCTCACTGTTTATACCTCTGTATATAGTGTATATATAGTCCCAGTGGCACCATTATATCACCGAAGGCGGTGAGAAGAGCTTATCTCATATCTTCAAGAATTGGGAAATTTCACCAACCTCAAATCACTTCACCACATCCAAAATGTCCAATAATCAAAGAACCAGAACAAATCAACCTCAATCTCAAACACAAACACAATCTACAACCCAAACCCAAACACATCCAACCCTCCGTCTCAGAGCAGATTCAACCTCCACCCCCTCCAACACAAACCCCTCACGCCACATAACATGGAGCACCGACGTAATCGACAATGAAGGCATGGGAAAGAAGAGCTCGAAAGGTGGCCCCCTCCTCACCAGCACCAATCCACCTCTCACCCAATAATGATGATACTAATAATAATTCAGTATGCTGTATATACCACAAACCCCGCGCCATAAACGAAAGTAGTTCCGAAAGTTCCTCATCCTCCTCAGAAGATTCCTCCTCCGAAAGCGAAAATGAAGCTACACGCCGACGATTAAATAAAAGACATACCCACAATCACAATCATCCACATGGTGAATGTTCGGAGAAAGGTGCTGAAAGTCAAAGTCAAGGGAAGGGGAAAGGGAGGAGGAGACCTAGTCCGAATGCTTATGAGAAGATGCCGAAATATAAATGATAATTAGTACGGGCGAGCAGAAGCAGAAGAAGCTAGCTAGAGATTGCGCAATTGCACAAGACCAATACCAAGACAAATCTATATTGAACGAGTTATACCAGAAATACTCCGTACAAGTGGAAATGAATTCAAAGGGGGTATCTAAATCTAAACTGCAGACCTGAAATACAATTAAACCATCATACTTCTCCTCCTAGCACTAACACGAGTTTCACGTCGATGACCAGCATCAACAGCAGGAGGTAATTTCCAACCATTAAAATCATCTTCAAAACTAGAATCAACCTGAGACCATTCTTCCAAATCAATATTTGTTTTCGGATTAGATGAATGTCGACGGGATTGGCGTTGAGAAGAGATATTCGTATCATCTTGATCGAAAATATCCTTCGCTGTCGATACCTTGCGTTTGCGACGAGATACTGAATTCATCATCGATTCTGAATTGGATTCTCCATGGTCACCATCAGGTTGTGTATTGCTCGGCTTTTCAACAAATTGATCATCTCCATCTAGACTTTCTCGACCAAGTTGGAAACTAGATGATCTGCGATCGGTCACTGCATCGGCCATATTACTCGAAGGACGACGCATTTTAGCTCGCAGACTCGGTTCGGCATAGCTGACTGCTGCACCGCGACGTCTGGACGGACGACCCCCGGCATCAGACATTTCAGACATACTCTCCATAGACTTTGCGATGGGTGAATCTTTAGGAGCCACAATTTTGATCTGGTCTGTGCATTCTGTCCTGGTTGATTGATTGGTACGTTTCTGTTTCGGTAAGGAAGCGAGCGGTGGTCGACCACGAGGTTTTGGTGGTGGCTTCGTCTTGCTATCAAGGTCCTTGGATTTTTGAGGGGACGATCTATTCTCATCTCTTCCACTAGAATGAGAGGGCTTGATGTCGAGGACGGTAGGTGTTTTCTTCGGGGTTCGTGTAGCAAGGTTGGTATTGGCACTCTCTGCGAGGGGAGGTTAGCAAATTTGTTCAAGAAAATAATCACACATGTCACATTGATAAAAACTTACTCGGCTCAAGAACCTTCCGGTTTATGATGGCCTTATTAGAGGAGCCTCGCTTCATATTAACAGGTGTTTTGCTAGGAGATGAGTCTCCCATGAATTGGAATGAGTCGCGCTTCTTTTGAGGACTGCCACTCAACCGGCTGAATTGGAAGTCATCCTCCGGAGCCAGATCAGACAAGATATCATCGTCGAGACTGAACTTCCGCTTGGAGCCGGATTTCATCGCGGTAGCAGACTTCGTCGCGGTCAATTCTGCTTTTTCCACGCCGTGGCTAGGGGTATCCGCCAGTCCAGGCTTCTTCTTTTTCTTGCGCGTTTCCAGAGTAGGGGGGAGGTAACTGTCGAGGCTTGCCGACTCGTCCAGTTGATTGTTCGATGGGGTGTCCTCGTTCTCTTCTTTGGCGTTTTCAATCTCCCCCTGCAAATCATCGGTGTCATGTACTAGGTGGTCATCCGCTTGTGGCGATTCCGGCATGCAAGAATCACCCTCCACCAGTCTTTGAACTTCTTGCGTTCTGAGCACGATGTATATTAGCAATATTTCAAAGGAAGCCACTCAGCACGGTAGATAGTATCACTCACTCTAGAGTCCGGCGAGGGAAATATTTATCTTCCAAAATGGCGGGCAATTTTCCCTCCTCAACATCCGTATTGTACTCGGGGTCGTTCAATCGAGGGGGTGCCTCTGTCTTCGGACGGTCGGAATCATGAATTTTATCCTTGGACAATTTCCCAGCTTTACGAGGAAGTGTCCCGAGATCCGACACGAGACTATTCATTTCGGCAAGTTTGGCATCCAAACGAGCTTTGATCTCGTAGACTCCATTCTGCAGAGCTTTTCCCGATTCCAATCGCTCATTCTCCTGGGTGAGAGTAATAATTTGTCCTCTGAGTGAAACGTTCTCGCTGAGTAAATGCGACACTTCCGACTCCAAACTTCGAATGCGCATCGATTGCATCGAGTTGACCCGCATAATCTCACGATTTTGTCGCACGAATCTCCTCTTCACTATATCCCTATTAGTCGTCTTTTCCCTCCCTCTCCCTACCTCCATTTTATTTCTCATGGGTCTCATCAACTTACAAGCATCGACTGACTCGGCCGGAGCCGCATAGTCATTCAAACGGGCCATGGTGGGTGGCACCGAGATGGCGGGATGTCTAATGTGAAATGCAGAAGAGGTGAAGGACCAAAGGGTAAACACGAATGTTGATGTTTGTCTGCTTTGGGTTTAGCTGGATTCCCGCTGACTCAGCCACCCGCGGGTCACGGGACCCACTTGGGCATCTGTTTGCCTTGTCGATGACTCTGTACGGCATTTCGTAATTCGCATTTCCCCCCTCCACGAGAACGCCACATTCTTCGTCATGGCCTACTCGTCTCGACCGACCTCAATGCTTCCTGGTGGACTACGCCAGCCAGCCTCCCAGCCATCATCTGCCCTGGCGACCCGGATCGCAGCTAAAAAGGCCGAACTAGAGAATCTCCGCCAACTACGCGACTTGAGCGGGACATTGGCAATGCAAATGCAGGCGCTCGAGAGCAAGATTGCCACGTTGAAGGATGGAACCGAAGGTATTTTTTTTTTGGTCTTTTTTTTTTCAGCCCTGTGATTTCTCTATTTTCATGACAACCCCACTAATTTGACATAGCGGTTGCGTGTGTGCTTGCCAATTGGGACAATGTTCTTCGTGCTATCAGCCTTGCATCCAGTAAGCATCACCCAAATCTCTTATCAGGGGAGATAGAAGCAAAAGACCTTAGATGGAGGGGATAGGGAGGGGAAGGCAGAATTCCAGGTTCAAAACAGAAACTAATGCGATGCATCTAGGAAAAGCCAGTAGTCTTGATGAAGCCGCGGGACCCGAGGTGGAGGACCAACCTGAGACTCGATTGCCAGCCACATTGGTTCGCATCCCTGCCGAAACAACCGAGAAAGTAGGCGAGTGAGGTCGATCCAGTCGTGTCTACAAGTGTCCACAGAGATACAGTGTCTCCATGGAGTCCTCATTCTCCTCTCCGCACCTGCCACATATCTTCTGTCAGCAGCAGAAAGCGGAGAAGGTAGCCGGACTGGATTGAGTGATGATGCAGCAACTTGCTTCAGGTACCTGCGGTTCAGTTGGGTACCTTGAGTCTTTCCCCCACTTTTCCTTCTCCCACCATCCAGTGCTGTCCAGGGTTGTCATGGCTGCTCAAGGTTGTCCACTTATCACGGTCATTACCTATCGCCCCTGGGCCATTACGCCACGATGTACCCTGAGCGGATCATTCAGGAGTGGCCTGTACACGAAGAAAGTTCATAGGACGAGGAGGGATAAGATTAGAAGCACGAACCTTCCCCCGCATTTAGTGGACAAAGTATGTTTCCCATGCAGTCCCACCATTCCTCAAATTATCGCGTGATGGGATTAGCGTCCATGCAGCTGAGTTTATCGAGGTGCATTGATATCGTGTACTCAATACTTGTCTCGTATATGTAGTACAAACACAAATTCCACGTATATAGTACATAACATTGATTATAAAATACAGCAGCTAGTGATACGCTCAGACCGCATGTGCGCAGATGACAGGCTCGCAAGGCCAAGTGGATCAGTCGATGATTGCCCAATTGAGCAACCTGCAGGAATTCGCTCACTACAAAATACTGCATTTGCATTACTCTGTACAGTATTTAATTAATTATTTCTTTTCTTTTTTCGTTTAAGCGCCCGAACCACGCAACAATACGATAATACGTGACAATACAAGTCAATCATGCCATGAGGTGATGCCATCGTCCTACGTATCTACACTCTCTCCTCTATATTATTCTCTCCTCTCCTCTCCTCTCTCTTCTCTCTACTCCCATTATCTCAACATGTCCACTATGTCCACTGAATGGTCTCTTGATTTCTGCTTAGCCTGTGACCGTCAAACATCCGGCGGTCCCTATTGTTCACAATCATGTCGATTAGCTGAATTAGATCGACCAGTCTCAGAAGACTCCTTCTCGCATACCTCACATTCAAGATCTTCAACTCTCGACTCGACTCCAAATACTCGATCCACGAGAAGTTTATCAGCATCATCTTCGCAGACCTCTCTTTCTACCTTGAAAAGTCATTCTTCCGATCCTACTATCGCCGATCAACTTCAGGATGAATTACGTGATTATGCTAGTTCTTTCGATCCCGTGCGCGATTTAAAACGACGTCTAACTACGTCTTGATATCACGCCACCACCACCCTCCATCACCCACCATCACCCACCATTTTATACCTCATCACCTCACCTCACCACCTCGCCTCACCACATTTCATCATCGCTACACCTCAGTCTAGGTCTCACTAGATTCCTACCTAGGCTTCTACTCAGGCTCTGCCACCTAATGATCAACGAGCACCGCTCAACATGCATACAACTGGAAAATTGAAGGCGTCTCTGCAAAAGGATTTGATTACATTGATACGATTGGCACTAGGATCACTTTGATACTCCTCTTCTATACCCGACTACTTGAATCTTCCGGAGTTCTAAGGATCCAATGAGCCGAATATGCTATGTTCAGAATGTGAAAGCTGGAAAAGGATCCGCTTTTTGTTTTAATTCCTTTTTCTGTTTTTATTTCTTTTCTTTTTTACCGGCTACTGAAGACCGGCTACAGGCCATTTATGCAGAATGTAGAATATCTGATACCATCTCAAGCAATTAAACTACCATCTATCACTTAGATGTTTTCACCTAGCTATTTCATCACTAGCTGTTACGACCTAGCTGTACAGTACTAGTCCATCTGTCTATAGTGGGGGCACGTTAATGGATCCACTGTTCGTATCGTCACATCCACCCATCCACCCATTCCCATCCACGACATACATAATAAACTCGAATATCCTCTTCCATCCAATCTCAAGCAGCAGCAAGCACCTTGCCCAAAGCATCAGCATCCTTGGGCACAAACCTCGCCTTATACTTCTGCGGTATAGCCACCAAACTAGTAGGATCCGAATTTCCACGTACAGGATGCCAATCCGTGTCATCGTGTGGTTCGATTCGGAAACTGTTCAAGGTCCGCATGAAGACGAGGTATAATTCCCGATTAGCCAGTAATGAGCCTGCACACATACGATAACCCATTCCATAAGTAAAGAGTGGTGCGTCGGGTTGTTCCAACCACCTTTCAGGACGGAACTCCTCCGGATCAGTCCACACGTCGGGATCTGCGAGAACAGTTCAGCAAAGCTAGGCAAAGCTAGAAGTAAGGTAAGGTAAGGTGTGAAAGGGCTATTGACTTACCCATGTTACAAGCCCAGGCATTGAGGAAGAAAACAGTTCCTTTTGGAATCACAATACCCTCATAAGTAATATCTCGAATAGATGTTCGGGGAAGAGCAAGTCGCAGCACGGTAAAGTATCTATCAGATCAGCCAACATGAAACAATCCAACCATTCTCAACTCAAACAACATCAACTTACCGAAGACACTCTTTCACCAAAGCCGCAACATAAGCACACTTCTGATCATCATCCGCCGAACACATAGGTTCCCCCTTCCCATAAAACTCCTCAATAGCCTTGGAAGCCTTATCCTGAATATCCGGCCTCGTCGAAAGAAGTCCAATACTCCACGCAACAAGCGTAGTAACCGTATCCAATCCACCAGACAACATAGTCAAACTGATCGAAGTAAGTTCCTCCCCATTCAATTTAGCCTCCTTATCCAAAATAACATTTGCCTGGATACAAGGTTTGTGAACCCTCTTTTCCATCCTATCATCCAAATCCTTATTCAAAGCACCAAGATATTTATCCCTCCTCGCCCTCATTTCCGCAGCTTTCTTTGAATTCGTCGAAAAAGGATTCAATCGTAAAAGAGGAATATAATCCTGTAAATTTCCCGTCGTACTTCGAAATCGACTAATTTCTTCCTCGACATGGGTAATTTCATCGAAAAGGTCTTCCTCTTGTGACGCTACTCGCACACCCCAGTTCAGGGTTAATGCAAGACTAAGACTCAATCGTTGAATCATCGGCATCGGATCAACGGGTGATTTCCCCCCATTTCCATATCGAAATAATTCCTCTACGAATGATTTCGATTCAACATCTAAATGAGACACGTAAGATTCGACAGATGGTCGATTCAATGCTGATGCAGCGCCCTTCCGACGACGTTTAAGTGAGTCGCTATAAGGAGATGTTCCAATCGTTGTACCGGCCGTATTAGAAACAATCTATCAATTAGCACATCTCTCAAAACTGACTCGGCCATATCCAACAGCTAATAGTTGCTACTAGATACGGTATGGAACTCACTTTATGAAAAGTATAAAACTCAGGCCTAGAACTAAGAGCCTGAGCATTCTGGCCAAACAAAACCTTAGCCGAAGCCGCAGAATTCACCACGACAACAGGAACATTTCCCAACATAATCTGATAAACCGGACCATGAACTTTAGACCAAATTCGATACTGCTCTGCGGCATTAACACGGATCTGGGCCAAATTTCCAATAAGCGGGAACCCCGTTGGTCCTCTTAGACCTTTGACCCGAACAGAAGCCCGAATGAATTCATTTAGAATGACATAGATGATTGGAAGGAGGATTGAGGCGAGAGCTAAGGAGTGGTGGATGGGTGTTGATTGGAGATGAGATTGTATGGAGGAGATGAGACTTGCGATAGCCATGGTGGATATCTACTACGAGAGTAGTACTGTAGCACTAGTTGTAGTAGCCTGGGTGAGTGAACCTGGAGAAGACACTATAAGTGGTAGGCGAGGGCATCTTTGTATAGGGGAGGAGAATGGAATATTTCCGTAAATCTGGAGTAGTTTCCCCGGATGAGGTTGTTACCCCACACTGACCCTCGGGGATGTACACTATACAGCACCCTAGTGTAGGTGAAGTTGATTCCGCTGTAGCTGAGCATAGATATGCGTATAGAATATGTATCATTCAAACAGTGATAATATGAGCCCAGGACATGAATACTGTATAAGTATGATTTATTTTTTGCTTAGAATGAATATACAATACTACACTCTACACGAATATGAATACTAACTTTTGCATAGAAGAATACCTGAATAAGTGACTTTCTATTCGATGTGGTGGATAGCGGTGAGATTCTGCCGACGGAATTCAGCCGCTCGCGGAAATTCTGCGCGGTGCAATTCCAGTTCAGAATAACTATTTCCACTACACTCTACACTATACGCACTACACTCAGCTGGGAAGGCGGAGTGGAAGGTTTCCCCGCTGGGGAAGTCTCCTCCGTCTAGCTAGTCACGTGATGTGCTCAGGGATACCTATCCATTCGGGAACAATTACTGCACTACAGTGTATATTTAATGAATAATGACTATTGGAATTAACTTGAACTATTAATTAACAACTAAACATATAAAATGGCTCATTGAATGGCATTGTATAGCCAGTACCACTCCAAGCTTGATCCACGTTGATAATCACGAGGGTGACTATTCTTCCTATATATCATATATAGCTGAAGAATATGTATAAAATTAGACTTAGAAATGAACTGGAGTTCATTTGGATCTAATTTTATATTACATACACTGCTATATTGACACTGTATAAACGCAGGGAGATCATGATGCACAGCTAGTGGACTAGTGGCAATGGCACTCATCTAGGGTTCAGGCTGAGTCTGATAAGGTCCACAGTGGTCATTCCAGGCCTGCAAGGGACACATTCTGTAATATCAAGCAGGTACCCATTGTCCATACTGTAGTGTGTATACATACTGTAGTATACATAGTGTATATACTGTACTATTAAGAACCAAATCCGGGGTTCACCATTGAATACCTGTTATAGTATTCTCTGCCCTGCTAGGACCAGACCGGTTTTGTAATGATGTAAAATGACAACATGAAGTAAGTGGATCAAGGCAGAGCCCCCCCTGAAAACCGGGGCCGCGATCTAAAGTGGATCGAGCCGCAAGTCAGCTGCCCATGCAGAGATTGTTAGCTCATCCTTATTGTGGTAGAGTAAGTCATTTACTATAGTTTACTAAAAAAAAACTAGGATAGATATTATTTTGAATATATCAGATATATTGTATAATTATATACCATCTATGTTTATATTTATAATTAAATATAGTACTGTAGAGTAGAATATGCTGTGTAAATCTCTGCTGGTCACATGAATCGGGAAACATCCCGAAGGTGTGATTGGCGGGACAACTTGGATGAATTCCCAGTTCCCGTGCAGTCTCGAGCCCAAATTGATCCACCATTGGATTTCCCTGTGGTATCCAGTCGCATTGGCATTGGCCACGAATGACGCACCTCAACCACCAGGGCGTGGCCAAATAATCATAATTCAGAAAATAAAAATAAAAATTGATTCAAACCGGTTCAGACAGAAGGTGTAGCGATCTCGCAAATCCTGCCTTTTCTTATCTTGTCATCTGTGTCATCTCTTTTTTTACTCCAGTATCTCCTCTCTCCTCTCTTCTCCTCTCCTCTCCTCTCCTCCTCTTCTCACTTACTCTCCTAATCTTCCCTTCTCCCTTTCCACACCTAACCACCTCACATTTCCTCTCCACTCTCCCTCATAAATACAATAGGATATGGCCGCCCGTCATTCGCGCAAGATCTTGCGACCTTTGCTTTACACCTCCGCGGCCGCCGCCGCTGGTGCTGGCGTTCTCTACATTTCCTACCGTCCTCGCAATATCCCCGGTTTAGAAGCCCCTGCCGTTCCTCCCCCCGGTTATCATGAGGGTAAGCTGGTTCCCCCCAGCTTCCCTCAAATTAAATCTCGTTTGGAACAAATCCAAGATTTGAAGCGCAGTCAGAAAGAGGATGAACCCTATGATCTACTGGTCATCGGTGCCGGAGCTACCGGCTCCGGTATCGCTTTGGATGCCGCCACGCGAGGATTGAGAGTCGCCATGGTTGAGCGCGATGACTTCAGTTCCGGAACTAGCTCCAAGAGTACAAAGTTGGTTCACGGTGGTGTGCGGTACCTTGAAAAGGCTTTTTGGGAATTGGATTACAATCAGTGAGTTTCAGCTCTGAGTTATCCCTGTGGTACTATCCCTGCGGTGCGGTACTAACACCAACGAATTCTAGGTACAAACTGGTCAAGGAAGCTCTCCGTGAGCGTCGGTGGTTCTTGAACACAGCGCCACACTTGTCATCATGGTTACCCATCATGGTTCCCCTGCAGAAATGGTGGCAGGCTCCTTATTTCTGGGCGGGTTGCAAGGCCTATGACCTTCTGGCTGGCTCCGAGGGCATTGAGAGCTCTTACTTCCTTCCCAAGAGTAAGGCTATCGATTCGTTCCCCATGTTGAAGCGGGAGAACGTGATCGGTGCCATGGTTTACTACGGTAAGATTCTGGCTGAACAGCTTGTATTGAGCTTCTATCGCGGACTAGGCTAATTTGCGATCAGATGGCGCTCACAACGATTCTCGTATGAACGTCTCCCTCGCCATGACTGCTGCCCTGTATGGTAGCACCGTCGTTAACCACATGGAGGTCACTGGTCTCACCAAGGATGCCGACGGCAAGCTGTGTGGTGCTAAAGTCAAGGATGTGATCCCTGGTAAGAATGGCCAAAAGCCCGAGGAATTCACCATCCGCGCCAAGGGTATCATCAATGCCACTGGTCCCTTCTGTGATGCCATTCGCAAGATGGACGAGCCGGACACCAAGGAGATCGTTGCCCCTAGCTCTGGTGTTCACGTCATTCTCCCCGGTTACTACAGTCCCTCCAACATGGGTCTGATCGATCCCTCCACCTCCGACGGCCGTGTCATCTTCTTCCTTCCCTGGCAGGGCAACACCATCGCCGGTACCACCGATGCCCCTACCGAGATCACCCCCCACCCCGAGCCCTCCGAGGCCGATATCAACTGGATTCTGAAGGAGATTCGTGGCTATCTCGCCTCCGACATCAATGTCGAGCGTGGTGATGTTCTGGCCGCTTGGTCGGGTATCCGTCCCTTGGTGCGCGACCCTAACAAGACCAGCTCCCAGGCTCTGGTCCGTAACCACTTGGTCTCCGTCTCTCGCTCCGGTCTGTTGACCTGCGCTGGTGGCAAGTGGACCACTTACCGCCAGATGGCCGAGGAGGCCGTTGACGAGGCGATCAACGCCTTTAAGTTGACTCCTCGTCCCTCCAAGGATGTCCCCGATATCAGTGGTGTCGGTGGTAGCGGTCTGGTCGCCGACGGTGCCACTCTGGACGGTACCTGCCAGACTCACCAGGTTCGCCTGATCGGTGCCCACGGTTTCTCCAAGACTCTTTTCATCAACCTGATCCAACACTTTGGTCTCGAGACTGATGTCGCCAAGCACCTCACCGAGTCCTACGGTGACCGTGCCTGGCAAGTCGCTGCCCTGTCTGCCCCTACCCACGAGCGATTCCCCGTCCGTGGCTGCCGTATTTCCGCCCTGTACCCCTTCGTTGATGGTGAGGTCCGTTACGCCGTCCGTCACGAGTATGCTCAGACCGCCGTCGATGTGATTGCCCGTCGTACCCGTCTGGCCTTCCTGAACGCCGAGGCCGCCCTGGAGGCTCTCCCCCAGGTCATTGACCTGATGGGTGACGAGCTGAACTGGACTCCCTCGCGTAAGGATGTTGAGTGGAAGGAGTCTCTCTCCTACCTGGCTTCCATGGGTCTCCCCAAGACTTTCATGAAGCTGTCTCGTAAGGAGGTGCAGAATGGCCGTGTGATGGAACTTGATGAGGAGGCCTACAAGAACTTCTCCCGCACTGGTAAGTTTCACAAAGTCTTATGCTATCTATACTGTTAAACATACTAACTTGGTTCTCAGAACCCCCTGCCGATATCCTCGAGCACGACGCCATCATCCCACAGGAGAACGTCCCCACAGACGCTGCTGCCGCCAAATAGTTTTCTTTTCCTTTTCCTTCTTGTATATAGAACCCACTTGTACAAATAGAGATGTTTCCTAATGTTTTTCAATTGTTATCGCCTTCCAATATATCAAAATCATCTTCCAACGGCAAGTACGTCTGCTTGGTTCTGCAATAAAAAACAAGAGTTGTACAACACTTCCCTTCTTACTCTTCTTTATCAACTACGGCTTTTATCCTCCATTACTTACTTTCATCAAAGTCAGCACAAATTCAATCAGGACAAAACCCCCCAAGTAACCTTGAATCAGGCACGGCGGACAAATCGAATATTCTTCCAAACGTGAAACCCACTCAAGATCCATTTGGCGATGAAGACGATGCAATGGTGAAGTATAAAACCATGACCTGGTGGTGAGTGATTATACTACTCCGTGTATCTTAGAGATCTCCCCAAGTCTCAAATCAGCAATTAACAATGTATCATCCAGGCAAGCCGGTATGAGTACGTTCGTCACATTTCCAATCGTCGTATCATTGGAACTGATATCCTCAGTCATGATCGCCGAAACCATCTCACTCGGTATCCTCGCTCTACCAAAGGCACTATCTATCCTCGGTCTTCTCCCGTATAAACCAGTCAGGTCCCCAGTCTATATACCTACGGTTGCTAACGCTTGGACAGGGGTATCTTTACAATTCTCTTCATTGGAATCATCTCCTCATACACGGGGTACACAATCGGACAATTCAAAACAGCACACCTCGAAATCCACACCATGGCAGACGCAGGAAACATCCTAATGGGCAAAACAGGACGACGTATCCTCGGAATCGCCCAATTAATCTTCTTCATCTTTGTCATGGGAAGTCACATTCTAACATTCTCAATAATGATGAACGTCCTCGGTGACCACTCAACCTGCACAATCCTATATTCCTCCATCGGCCTCTTACTTTCCTTTTTACTGACTCTACCCCGACGTCTGGAACGACTATCACACCTTTCAGCCGTGAGTTTCATCAGTATTATCGGAGCAGTACTTACAAGTATGATCGGGGTCTCAGCCAATAAAATGGTTATGAGTCCTATCCCACTTCTCCCTACGAAATCAACAGTTCACGATGTCTGTCTCGCAATAGCAAACGTGATCTTCGCTTATGCGGGCCATATTGCTTTTTTCACGTTATTCTCGGAACTCAAGCATATCAATGACTTTCCAAAGGCTCTTGGCCTACTACAAATGAGCGAGATGATTATGTATACGATTACAGCTACAGTGATATATATCCTCGTTGGTCCAAACATCACGTCTCCAGCATTAAATTCATCTGGGATTCTGTTTCGCAATATTTCTTACGGAATTGCAATACCAACGGTACGTACCATGCTAGTCTCATCTTCCCCTGTCCCTGTCCAAGTCCCTGTCCAAGTCCCGACATTGCTGGTACTGCTGCTAATACTGATTCTGATTCATTCCAGAGTTCTGTATTCGCCAGTTGGTTTTCTTTCGAATTACCCGGTCTTTTCTGGCTATACATAAACCGACAAGCAGGTACAACCAATACAACCAGGAAGCAAAGGATTCTTTATTGTATTAATATTCTATTGGTTTTCTTTGGATTTGCCATCGTGAGTATCCTCCACCCGAACCAAGAGCTAGTCTGATTTTGCATAGCTTGTGATGGGACTATATTCCTCCATTCAATCCATTGCCCGAAACTTGCGGGAAGGAGTTGGCGGGGGGAGTTTTTCTTGCGAAGACAATTCTAGATATTAATATGCTGACATGCTGATGGGAACAACTCTTTAAATTGTTGGACCTTCATAGAAGCCATCACTCTCTTTGGATTAACTGAATAAAGTACAATTGGACGTATTATGTACAGCACGCGCAGATGACAAGTACTATGTATATTCCAAACAGCCCTAATGCGGCCAGTATTAGCATTACCTAGATGACGTTTATCCACATATCTCACCGTCTTTACTATCGAACTACTAGTAGTAGTTCGATGATCTACTTACATACTACGTATTGTACGTATACAGTACTACTTATAGATTGAGCACATCTATCAGTCCATTTCTCTTCACTCTACTTCATTTAGCTGTACTTATACCCGGATAAACCATATGTTTCTGATTAACCTGCAATGACTTCTAGGAATAGTACCAACTAACTAAATTAGCGCACAAACAACCCAGTCGGAGAATTCTCCTATTGGTAGTAATTATATCATATACAATTACGTACACATAGTGGTGCTGCATTGGTTTAAGCCCTTTCATCACCTTACCCACTACTCAATCACTCAGCTAACTCCTTTACTCGACAGAAAGAGTAGCAGAGACACGGACAGTGTATAAACCGGTAAAAAGTGCTGTATATACCTACGTAATAATATATAAATCCTGCATCAATTTATATTTCACTATTATACACGTATCATCATCTTTACCTCGTACATACTAATCGAAACTCCGTACTAATGCAATACCCTCTGCCCAACGCGAAACATTTTTCCTCTGTCCATTCCATTCCATGCATGTATCCCAGTCTACCTCTACCCCCATGTGACAGATAAATCAAGTTGCAAAAAAAAAAAAAAAAATCCTCAGTCTGTCATTTCCAGTCATCAACCCAGCAGTAGATCCCACAGCCTACTGCCCTACCCTGCAAACTTTCCAGCAACTGTCCTGCAACTGCTGGGAAACTCCCCGGAGATTCTCACAAAGGTAGGTGAATTCCGGGCTGAAATTCAATCTGGTCGGACTAATCTAATTTCGACCGCGCAGACGCACTGCAGCAAGTGCTACTTCACTTTGCAGCAGTTTGCAGTTTGCAGCCCAACGGCGAAAACACCCCTCACACCCGATTCAAAAGCCAACTCAAACGTGGAGTGGAGCATGGCGTGGATTCTGTATTCAACGGGCGTGGGACGCGCGTAGACGGTGGAATAAAAATAAAGGAAGAAAGAGAGAGGGGAATAGAGTAAGATAGGGTAGGAGATTGTAGAGTAGTTTCTGTTTGTGTTTGTGTTTGTGGTAGGAAGAGGAGAGGAGGTTATTTCATATCATTCGGAGAACCGTGAAAATTATTCCAGAATCGAGCGACGGCTCTTTGAGCGATAGTTGAACCACGATATCTTTCGAGAAAATAATTGAATAAAGCGAATTCGTCACGGGAGAGAACGTATGAGTCTGGATCATGTTGGATTCTTGACCAGAGTTCTGTAATTGCTGCTTCGAGGGTGGCGGTTGTTTGGGGGTCTACCGAGCCATCTTCACAATTTCGAGCACGTTCAAGTGCTTGTCGGATTGATGTTGGATCTTTGGACATGGTGGGTCGTGTAGTATTTAGTACTGACACTTAGTATAGACTGTAGATTGTTGCTTGGTTGTCGCTAAGCTCTGCTGTGTGGAGCTGTGTTGAGCTGAGCTGAGCTGGAGTCGCTGTTGGTAATCTGAATTGTAGCGACAACAGCAACGAGCAGGAAATTTCGAGGACCTCGAAGATTCTGCATGCGACCAGACGGAAAGCGAGTTCTTTTTCAATCATAAAACGGAACCGAAGTGGAGTAGGGGAAAGGGGGGGGGGGACCCAGCCCAGTAGCTCGGAGATACTAAGAGTACTAAGAGTAATGGGAACAAGAGTTGTATACGAGGTGTACGATAGAAACTCTTCAAGTAGACATAGCATGAACGTGATTAGCAAGGTTGAGAGGAAAAGAGATGTATTTCGTAGAAGCTGGGTGATAAAGAGAAAAGAAAGATTAAGACAGATCAGATTGTTGGGGCCAACTCAAACAAGAAATTCCCAAAAATACATAACTACATAACACAACATCCAATACAAATACACAATTCCAGATGAACACACCCGAGTCAGTAATGAAAGAACGGTGGATGGGGAGTGGGGGGTTTGCAAGGACGGGCTCGCCCGTGATCCCAAAGCCAAAGCCCTTGGCGTAACGGTTTTTT
>Ga0209673_1001459_pt1 | contig 22274 bp, 9 predicted proteins | sample AraplaCol_mMS_r2_2_FD_184274 | JGI IMG/M metagenome (GOLD analysis project Ga0209673, IMG submission 184274) | Arabidopsis root microbial communities from North Carolina, USA - plate scrape MF_Col_mMS_r2 (SPAdes) (version 3) | ecosystem: Host-associated > Plants > Roots > Endosphere | place: USA... | reverse complement strand
ATCTAAGAGCACAGACAAGTGTCCCATCAAAACAACCCTGCATCCGGGATTACTAACTTATTAAACCATTCAGTATGCGAGTTTATCTAAAGCATGTACATTCGCTTTTGTTCGTTTGCATTATGGCGTCCTTACTGTTTTCCTGTAAGGGAGTAACAGAGGAAGAGTATCTCAGGAATACCTTTTACCAGAAGGAAGAACAGCTAAAGAAGCTGAACCACCTCATTGATTCGCTGGTAATACCTCAGCTGAATCCTGACGAATATAGCAGCTACATTGTGGTAGATTGTAAAACAGCACCGGCTATTAAGAACAACAGCGTATGCAATCCGCTGATAGCTGAAATCATGAGAGACCTGGCCATCAGCTCCATTAATCTGGAGAAAGGCACCTGCCCGGCTGTAGGCAACTATGGCCTCTACATCTACAAGGTGAACGCAAAATATGGTAACTACTCCAAGTTCTACTTCTATCACGACGTATGCGATAAATGGAAAGAAGCGAAAACCGGTAAAGACTTCGTATACGTACCCTTCGAAGATCATTGGTCCGTGTACGTAGGACGGAACTAAAGATAAAGGCTGATAACTATCCTGATAATTGCACCGCCCGGGAAAGCTCTTTCCCGGCGGTTTTTTATTTTAACGAGGCTTTGTTTAAGCCGATAATATTTCTAGCTTTGACATAACAAATATTAACTATTCGTAAATTGCATTTTTGTTTTTTTTCTTCATATCTTGCCGGTTATGCGAACAACAGTAAATGATTTTGTGCACTCGGCTCAGCCGGAGCCGCATCGTATAAGGACGAAAGAGATCTTAAAACAACATCCTGAAATCCGTGGCCTGATCGGTAAAAATCCAAAGACATTTTGGGCTATCCTGGGCCTCGTGTCTTTCCAGATAGTAATGGCATGGCTGGTAAGGGACCAGTCGTGGTGGATCGTATTGGGGGCTGCATACCTCCTGGGAGCGTTTGCAGATCATGCGCTGTTCGTGATGATCCACGAATGCGCCCATAAACTGCTTTTCAAAAAGCCGGCAGCAAACCGCCTGGCAGGTATCCTGGCCAATGTGCCCCAGGTGATGCCCAGCTCGGTTTCTTTCGAGCGTTACCATATTAAACACCACTCTTTCCAGGGTGTGCACGAACTGGATGCCGACCTTCCCAACCGCTGGGAGGCAAAGCTGATCAACAACTATTTTATCGGTAAAGTGATCTGGTTGCTGTTTTATCCGCTTTTCCAGGTGTTCCGCATATCAAGATTGAAAGAGATCAAACCCTTTGACGGCTGGATTGCCCTCAACTGGCTGGTGCAGATCGCTTTTGTAACCGGTATCACCCTGCTGTGGGGCCCTCAGGCAATTGGCTTCCTCGTAGCCAGCTTCTTCTTCTCCGTAGGATTGCATCCGTTAGGGGCCCGCTGGATCCAGGAGCACTACCTCACCCATGGCGAACAGGAAACTTATAGCTACTACGGCGTGCTGAACACCGTAGCGTTCAACGTGGGCTACCACAATGAGCATCACGATTTTCCTTCCATTCCCTGGAACAAATTACCGCAGATCAGGAAAGAAGCATCTTCTTTTTACAATACGCTCTACTTCCATACTTCCTGGACCAAACTGTTCTTCCGCTTCCTCTTCGATAAGGAGATCTCTCTCTTCTCGAGGATCATCAGAAGCAACAGGGGTAAAGTACAGCTGACAGACGAATCCAAACCGGATGTTGAGCTGATCAAAGAATCTGGAACAACGAAAGAAGTGGTTGGCTAAGCCAGCATTTTCAATACTTTTTTAGCCCTTGAGGCAAAACCCGGCGAAGGCTGGTGCTGTAATTCATCTTCCAGCACCAGCCTTATCTCATTCCGGATATCCGGGTATTCTTTTGCCAGGTTGGCAAGTACAGTCATAGAGAAGGCGCGTACGGCGATCGTTTCTTCAGGGTTACTCAGGAACTCAAAGCAGTGATGCATGACCGGGCCATGCAGGGCAGGAGGGATAGGCAAAAACTGTAAGATCCTTGTTACATTCCGCTTCACCGCTACCGGTATCCCGCTGTCTTCCATTCTTTGCACCATGGCCGCTAAATGCGGCTCCATCAACTCCGGGTGCTTTTGCGCTACATAGCTCAACATCCAGGCAGCACGCTGCACCACCCGGTACTCGTCATGCAGAAACAATTCAACCAGCTGCGCCAGACGCGCCGGATCATTGCCCACCCAGGCCACGATCTGTAGTGTATGTGTGCGTGAGTTCTCCTGTAATATCTGGTCACGTAAGTGCATAAATAAAAGTAAGCACTTTTTACTTTCCTATGCTGCTTTCTTCTCCACCGGGGTAACCCTCAGCTCCAGCACTTGGTTGCTGCGAATCACTTTCAGATACTGGAACTGGCCTATCTTTTCCCGGTTTAACTGCCGGAACAGCGCATCAGCGGTTTCTATCAGGCTGTCATTAAAGGAAACGATGATGTCGCCATCCTTTAAGCCTGCTTTAGCCGCGGGACTGTTTCCTTCTACACCGGTAATGAACAAGGCGCTCTTATTCCTCAACTGCAGGGCAGTTCTTAATTTGGGCACCAGGCTTACCTGTTGCAGCATTACGCCCAGGTAACCTTTCACTACCTTGCCGTATTGCATCAGCTCCGCCGCGATCATTTTCGCAGTATTAATGCTGATGGCAAAGCAAAGCCCCTGTGCACCCTGTATCATGGCCGTGTTCACGCCTACCACTTCTCCTTTGTAATTGATCAGCGGCCCGCCTGAATTACCGGGATTGAGGGCCGTATCTGTCTGTATCAGATCATCTATCGTCATACCATGTTCGGTCCGTAATGAGCGGCCCAGCGCACTTACCACACCGGCCGTCACCGTATGCTGAAAGCCCAGCGGGTTACCAATGGCGATCACCAGCTGACCTATTTTCAGATCATGTACATCGCCCAGCTGCGCTACCTGGAAATCGAAACCGGATGCTTTCAGGATCGCAATATCCGCATCCGGGTCTTCGCCCGCCAGCGTAGCAGGGTAAATACTGCCGTCATGCAACACCACGTTAAAAGCGCCGCCCTTATTTACTACATGGGAATTGGTAAAGAGATAACCATCTGATGAGAAAAAGAAACCGGAACCGGTTCCGCTTACCTTCCTGTTGGCATCCAGCCGTTCTATTTTTACAACGGACCTGCCTGCGGCTTCCACCGCATTATGGATGATTTGAGAATATGCATCCATATTACCTCCTGTTTTTAATTGGATGTTGTAACGCAGAAAACAGGCCACAATGAAAAGCCGCCAAAAAGGCATATTTTTGAAGCACCATGAAAGATGCAGGAAAATTATTGGTCATTTTGGGCATACTCTCTGTTGTATCCGGCCTGGTGCTGCTGTACTCAGGCGACAAGCTGAAATGGCTGGGCCGCCTCCCGGGAGATATCCGCATCCAGCGCGATAATTTCAGGTTCTACGCACCCATTACCACTATGTTGCTTGTGAGCGTGCTCCTGAGTCTTCTTTTATACATCATAGGAAAATTCTTCAAATAATACACTTTCACTGTTCCCTTCTTTTTTCCTTTTTTTGCAGGACCAACACCAAAACCATTGCTTAGAAAAGAATTTCGGATCATCCTGCTTTCCTTGCTGGTCAGCTTCCTCCTGACCGCCGCAAAATTTACGGCCTATTTCCTCACGCATTCCGTAGCCATTTTGTCTGATGCCCTGGAGTCTATTATCAACGTGGTGGCAGGCGTCTTTGCTTCTTACAGCATTTACCTGGCCGGCAAACCCAGGGACCAGAACCATCCCTACGGGCATGGCAAAGTGGAATTCTTTTCCATCGGTTTTGAGGGCGCCATGATCTTCATTGCCGGTTGTCTTATCCTCTTCAAAGCGGTGCAATATTTCATGGGCGCCGCAGAGCTGCATAGCCTCACACAGGGTATCTGGCTGATTGCTGTTACCGCCTTCATCAACCTGCTGCTGGGTCAGTACCTGGTGCGCACAGGGCGCAAATTGTCTTCTATCACCATCTCCGGTAACGGACAGCATATTATGACGGATGTGTACAGCAGTGTAGGACTGGTGGTAGCCTTGGCGGTTATCAGCTTTACCGGCTGGACCTGGGTGGACCCCGCCGTATCTGTCATAATGGGATTGCTGATCCTGCGGAAAGGATACCAGCTGCTGCGCCGCTCCGTCTCCGGCCTGATGGACGAAACGGATATGCAGATGATAGACAAGGTGATCGGTATACTGAATGCCAACAGGAGAGCGGCCTGGATAGATGTGCACAATATGCGGGTACAGCAATACGGCAATAACTATCACATAGATTGCCATCTTACATTACCCTATTACCTGGAGCTGAGCCAGGCCCATGAGGAGCTGAAAGAGATGGAATCACTGGTGAACAGCGAAATACCGGCAGGAGAAGTGGAGTTCTTCATTCATACAGACCCCTGTCTGCCCGTTTGCTGCCATTATTGCCAGCTGATGGAATGCCCCGTAAGAAGCGAAGCATTTAGCGGTAAGATCACCTGGACCCGGGAAAATGTGCTGCCAAACAGGAAGCATGGCTAAGTTTATTCCTCGTACTCATCCTCTCCGTCTGCATGCCCCAGTATGCCCCTGATAGGCTTAATAGCCTGGTAAATGCCACGGTCGTATTTATTGCCAAGAATGATAAGGGTGGTGCTATCCTGTACAAAACGGTAGAACACGGTGTTATTGCCATGCCACCAGCCGTTATGGTACACTATTTTACCGCCTTCCGGGTAGATCATCAGGCGCCAGCCTAAGCCATAATTGCGGATCCCGGGCTTTTCGTTGCTATAGGGCTTGTAGGCCTCTTCCAGGGTGCTTTCCTTGAACAGGTTGCCTGAATAAAGCGCCTGGTCCCATTTCAGCATATCCTGGGCGGTACTGTAGATGCCCTTGTCGCCTATTACACCATCGAAATAGGTGTCAGGTTCGGCTCGGCCGTTATACTTGTGGCTGATGGTTTGGTGGGGGCGGGGAGTGCCGGTTGGGTCAAATACAAAGGTATTGGTCATGCCCAGCGGCTCAAAGAAGGTTTGCCGCATGAAATCGGCGTATTTTTTATTGCTGATCTTCTCTATGATAGAGCCCAGCAGCATGTAGTTCGTGTTACAATACTGGAAATGCGTATCAGGCTGATGCTGCATGGGCGGCTTGTGCTGTACCATGAGTCTTATCAGCTCGTCGTTGTTCAGGAAAGCTCCTTTATCGCCTTTCCAGAGACTGTCGCAGAAGTAGAGGTAATTGGGCAGCCCGCTCCGGTGATTCAGCAGCATACGGATGGTAATGCCCATATAAGGGAAGTCCGGGAAATACGTTTGCAGGGTGTCTTCCAGCCTTAGTTGGCCCCGTTCCATCAGGTACAGGATCCCCATAGCTGTAAAGGTCTTTGACACGGATGCCAGCTGGAAAGAGGAGCTTTCGCCGATCAGCATCTTGTTCCGGAAGTCTTCCACACCATGATACTGTTCAAAGATCACTACGCCTTTCTTGGCTACCAGCATGGCGCCGTTGAACCCGGTCCTTAAAAGCCGGTTGGAAAAGAATGCCGACAACTCCTGTTGCTGCTGGTGCGTCCGTGGGGAATTTAATATCTCCGCTTTCTCCTTTTCACTCTCTGCTATAGTGTATAAGGTGTCCTCTGTTTTGGTACGGAAGGAAGATCTGTCACGCGCACTATTGCTCTGGCAACCGGATATGGTATATACCGCAATGCCGGATATGGTCAAAATGCAGAAAAATGCTCTTAAACGCTTCATTGAAAATCTGACAACTGATATTTTTTGCTATTCTGCTAAATATATTTCAAAAACGCGGCAATGATCTACATATTTTTTGACAAAATCAAATTTGCCGGAGTACCTGTTTGATAATTGGTCTACTTCTGTTAGGTTTGTGCCTTGTTTTTCCTGTTACCCACAATTATTGAGCCAATTGTGAGCGCGCTATATACGCATATTAATATTCTAATATATGGAGCAGAAGTTGACAAGTTATCCAAAAGAAAAGATCAATATCCTCTTGCTGGAGAATATCAGTGACGCAGCCGTGGCGGAGTTTGTAGATGCCGGGTATGCTAACACCCGCAAGTTGTCGGGCGCCCTGAGTGAAGAAGATCTGATCAACGAGATCAAGGATGTGCATCTCTTGGGTATACGGTCTAAAACACAGGTTACCGCCAATGTACTGGCAGCCGCCAAGAAGCTGCAGGCCATCGGTTGTTTTTGTATAGGCACCAACCAGGTTGACCTGAAATCCGCCAAGGAGCACGGGGTAGCCGTATTCAATGCGCCTTATTCCAACACCAGGTCGGTTGCAGAATTGGTCATTGGCCTGTCCATCATGCTGATACGCCGTATCCCTGATAAAAATAAAGCCGCTCATGACGGCAGCTGGATGAAAGAAGCCAAAGGAAGCTACGAGCTGAGGGGCAAAACACTGGGCATTGTAGGCTACGGCAACATCGGCAGCCAGGTAAGCGTACTGGCAGAGGGCATGGGTATGAATGTCATGTATTACGACGTGGAGACCAAGCTGCCCCTGGGCAACGCGGTACAGCAGAAAACACTGGCTGAACTGTTTTCCCAGTCAGACATTATCTCCCTGCACGTGCCGTCTACCCGCACTACCCACAACATGATCAACCAGCAAACACTGAAGGACGTAAAAAAAGGCGCCATTTTCCTGAACTACGCCCGTGGTGAAGTGGTGGACCTGGACGCGCTGAAAGAAGCATTGGTGAGCGGACAATTAGCCGGCGCAGCCATCGACGTGTTCCCGGTAGAGCCCGAAAAGAACGGCGCCGCCTTCCAGACACCGCTGCAGAACCTGCCCAACGTGATCCTGACGCCGCATATCGGTGGCAGCACCGAAGAGGCCCAGCACAACATCGGTCTCGATGTAAGCAGCAAAATGCTGAACTACCTGGAAAAAGGCGCGAGCTTTGGCTCACACACAGTTCCCGCATTAAGTGTTCCCGCTATCGAGAATACCCACCGCCTTCTGCACATTCACAAGAACGTGCCGGGTGTACTTTCCGAGATCAACACATCGCTGTCTGAAAAGAAGATCAACATCCTGGGCCAATACCTGAAAACAAATGAGCAGATCGGTTATGTGGTGCTGGATGTAGACACCCAGCTGTCACAGGAAGCTTTTGCCGCATTGAAAGAAGTGAAGCATACGATCAAGACAAGGTTGCTGTATTAAACCGGTGCGTACAACGATAAAAAGGAAGCTGGAGTAGTGTATGCTACTCCAGCTTTTTTCATATCAACCTTATATCATATTCCTATCAAACTCCCATACTCCTTGCATATATGCGGTATGTGATCTGTATCTTTTGAGTATATCATCTGTCTCTTTATACATATAGCTCATCAGCGCAAAAGTAGCGGGTCCCTCTAAAAACGATCGTTAATATGAAGTAGATCTTTCATGAATATCATGCCTGAACATACCGATATGAAACGAAAAGAGACCGTCTTTAGACGGCCTCTTTCTTTTTATCTGGTAACCTTAATGGAGTTTATCTTAATACATTCACAATGCCGCTGATAATGATCGGCTGGCCATCGGCTTCTTTCTTATAGCTCACCCACCAGATGTAAGTACCTACATTAGCCTGCGGACCGCCGTGTAAAGAACCGTCCCATCCCTTCTTCGGATCTTCGTCTGCATAGATCAGCTGACCCCAGCGTGTGTAGATGCGCAGCTGGTAGCCTAACATTGATCCGCGGTATACCACCGGCCTGAAGCGGTCGTGATTACCATCTCCGTTAGGAGAGAAGGCGTTGGCAAAAGTAGGTTTCGGATCGCAGGGGATGTAGGTCACCTTTACCTGGTCTGAGCTGGTACCGCACTTATTCGTTACCGTTACACCATAGGTACCTGCTGCAGATACGCTCAGAGCCGGACCGGTAGAACCGTCAGACCAGCGGGTGCTGCTGCTGGCATCGTTACCATCGGCACGCAGGCGAAGCGTTTCGCCATTACACAGAATGGTATCGTTACCCAAGGCAACCCTTGGCAGGCCATCGCAATACACAGTGACTACCTGGCGTGCTTCGTTGCTGTTACCGCATTCGTCTGTAGCGGTCCAGATACGGATCAGGCGGAAAGCGCCGCAAACGCCCGGGATATCTACCGCTTCCTGTATCTGCGTACGGCTGATCTTAACCGAACCGCAATTATCAGTGGCGGATACATTTGTGGGCGGTGCAGGGATCGCATCGCAATTCACCTGTACATCTGCCGGTGGCGGAACAACAAATACCGGTCTGGTTGTATCCTGTACGGTAATGTTCTGTGTAACATTGCTGCTGTTACCGCAGGCATCTGTAGCCACCCATGTGCGAACAATACGGTAAGTGCAGTTGCCTCCGCCAATATCCTGGCGCTGATCGCTGGAGGTGGCGGTGATCAGTGTACCGGTACAGAACTCTGTAGCGGTAAGGGTTACAGCCGGAGGTACGTTGCCACAATCTACTGCGATATCAGCAGGCGGCGTGGTAGTGAACACAGGCGGTGTCAGTTCTTTTACAGTAATGGTCTGTACAAGCGTAGCAGTATTGCCGCAGGGATCCGTAGCAGTCCAGGTGCGCAGCAGCTGATAGTTGCTGGCGCAAGCCCCGGCGATCGCCTGGCGGGTCTCTACCGCTGTGATAGTCATGGCGCCGTAGCAGGAGTCTACTGCATCTAATGTGATGGCAGCCGGTATAGCATCGCAATTCACGGTGATATCCGCCGGTTTAGGCGTAGTGAATATAGGCGCTGACTTATCTGAGATAGTGATCGTTTGTGAAGCTGTTGTACTGAACCCGCACTGGTCGGTAGCGGTCCAGGTACGTGTGAGTGTCTGGTCGCAACCATTCACGGCAGAAAGATCTGCAAAGGTTACGGTCAGCGGCATGTTGGTGTAAGGCAGATGGCTGAACTGCGGTGTTCCGAACAGCGTTGTGTAATCTTTGCCCTGTTTACATTCTACCGTAAGGGCAGGAGGCGTGAAAGTGACTACCGGTGGTTTGTCTACTATCGCTACCAGGAGGGAAGCACATGAAGTGGCGCTGCATGCGCCTGTGCTTTCAGCGCGCACATAATAGGTTGTGGTTTTGGTAACAGTAGTGGTAATTGTTGGGCCGGAACCGATGCTGGTGCCGCCGCAGCTGTCTGCATACCATACCCAGCTGGCGCCGCTGCCAAGGCTGCCGCCCTGAACGGTAAGCGTAACATCGCCCCCGGCGCAAAGCTCCGGTTTGTCGGCTGTAACCGCGGTAGGCGCTACTGAGCCAACTTCTACCGCTACAGAGAAAGGCACGTCTGTAGCGCAGCCCGGGCCGCCGTTCTTGATATTTAATATGAAATCGTAGCTGCCTGCCGGCGTAGCAGCAGGGTAGGAGACCCTCAAGGGAGAGGCTACCAGGGCGCTGTCTGCCGTAGTGGTAAAGCCCGGCATCACGTTGGTAGCAGCGGCTCTTACATTGAACAGCGTTGGATTATCGCTTACAGATGCATAAGGCAGGGTAAACACCGCATCGCCATTACAGGATGGCGGGATAGCGTTCAATATAATACCCGGCGCATTCTTCTTGCTCAGGATCACGGTGTCGGGTTTGCCGGAACAGATAGCGTTAGAGATGGTCCAGGAAAGCATTACATCCTGGATGCCGGTTACCGTCACCGTAGTGGTAGGCAGTGTAGCATCCGTGATAGTAGCTGTTCCCTGCTCCAGCTTCCATGCGCCGTTTGCACCTGCAGGTACGGCGTTGGCTGCCATGGTGAACAGGTCCAGCGTACCGCACTGGCTCTGATCAGGACCGGCCAGGCTGGAAATGGGCACTGCTACATTTATAAGCACTACTGTATCTGTGCTTGTGCAGGTGGTATTCGCGGTTTTTTGAACCGACCATACCAATGTAACAGATTGCCCACCGCCAAGGCCATTTATAGGAGTCATAGGATCGTCGTCTTTTCCGATAACGGCGCCGTTTGCAGGGCCTGCGATGCTCCATTTACCCATTTCTCCGGCAGCCAGTACAGCTGCCATGGTAAAGTCGCCGTTATTACATTGCCTGATGGTATCCGTGCCTGCATTGGCAACAGGAATATCGTTCACCAGGATATCTTTCGTAGCAGTTACCACGCACATACCATTGGTCACGGTAGCAGAGTAGGTACTGGTTCCCGGTGTTGCCGGTGTATGTTTTATTTCGGTAGAAATGTCGCCGGTAGGCGTCCATTGCACATCATATAATGCGAGCGTGTCTGGAATGGAGAGCGTAACTTCTTCGCCAAGACAGATGTTGGCCGGGCCGACAATACTATCCAGAACAGGTTTCGCGTCCACAACCACCACGGCTGCCCCTGTACGTGTACAAACCCTGCCGCTGCCATATTCCTTTGATCCGGTTACGGTATAGATCACCGTCTCCGTTGGCCACACGTATACCGAGTCTGCAATGGTATCCAGGGGCAGATCCCACGCGTACTCATCAAAGCCGCCTTTGGCCAGTAACTTTGCGGTATCGCCTATACATATCTCATTATCCGGCACCTCCACTTTTGGATTGGGCAATAAGGTCACTCTTAAAGGTTTGGATGGAGCCGCACAGCCTTCCGAATTCCCATCCTCATAGATCTGCAAACGGAAAAAGAGGGTAGTTGGATTCACCGGGTCTCCCTCCAGCAGCAGCGCGCCTTCCACGAAATTCAATACGGAAGTACTGGTGCCGCTTACACCATCGCCATCACCTGAGATAGTGACCCACTTGCTGCTGTCAGTGCTATACTGCCAGAAATATTGCGGTTTGGTAAAATAGCCGGAAGGTGTAAAGGCAGAAGTAAGGTTGGTTGGAGAACCGGCACACATGGTATATTGTCCGCCTTCCTGGTCTGTCTGACCATCAAAGAACGAATAAATAAAAGGTGTACAATAGGCAAAGCTGATATCGTCTATAGCAATGTTATTTCCACAGCCGCCAGCAGCATTGTTCTTGATCTGCACGATCACGCGGCTGATGCCGGGTGTGGTCTTGTAGCTGAACTCCATTTGCTGCCAGCCGTTATTACTAAGGGTGGCCTGAAAAGGAACGGAAAGGTCATTGGAGTTAAAGCTGGACAGTAAAGCTCCGCTTACAGCATCCAATATTTCAAAAGTAACCCCGGGGTTACTGTAGCTGCCACCGCAGCTGTTCTCAAAATAAGTTTGGGCATCAATATTCTTCATCCAGGCGCCGAATTTGTATATCGCGCCCTTACAGAGCCCGGTTACTTCCCTGCTGTAAAAAATGTTGGGAGCGGCATCTGCATTTATGATCATCATAGCGCCATCGGTGTTCCTGGTATGGTCGCTGGTGGTGATCCAGTCGGGACTTAAGCCGGCTGTAGTATTATGGATAGCATATTCATTCGGATTGAGTGTACCGGCTGTGTTAGCGCTGAACTGTGTGGCGCCTCTCGTTGGCGACAGGGCCACGGGAACAGTGGTAACGCCAAAGTCCTCTGTAAAACCAGCCATCGTTGCAGAGGTGTTGACGCCTTTACAATCCGGCATCGGGCAAGCGGATGCCCTGATGAAGGCAGGGCTGGTAGTATAAGGACCCGAAGGGGTGTTCATGGTGGCGGAGACGGTGTAATTGCCATCTTTGATAAACTCAATGACAAGGGACGGATGGCCTGGCTGTGTGCTGTTGATGGCGCCGTATACCACTTTGTAGTCTACACCCGCAACGCCAGGGGTAATGGTGTACCTGGTGTCAGTGACCGTTTCCCCGGTCACATTGGCGTTCACGGTCGCGTAGCGCTCGTTATCTTTTATCGTCGTACAAACTGTTTTAGGGGCGTTGATAAACGCCTGCCCCAGAACGGTTCCAGTACTCACGAAAGCCATGATCAGGCATAGGAAGGCTGATAATCTAATCACTTGTCTGAAATATTACGAAAAACAAAATTTTATTTCGGTCAGAGAGTAGCTGGTTCCTCTATGATGTTAATGTTGTTGGCATAAGGTCACCGACATAACAAACCTAAGTCCCTCGGTAGAAATGCATCATGTTACTATAATATTAAATAATTAAAAACGACTATGTGTATTTTCAAAAAAGAGGGATTCGCTGAGTTGGAATCCCTCTTTCTGAAGATATGTTTACATTATCTGATCACGGTCACTTCACCCTTAATGATATTCGGGTTACCATTCGGCATTTTCTTGTAAGTGAGCCACCATACATAGGTGCCTACACCTACCAGTTGACCCTGGTATCTGCCGTCCCATCCTTTCTTGCTATCGCGGCCCAGGTAGATCAGCTCACCCCAGCGGTTGAAGATGCGCAGCTCGTATTCGTACATCGGCCCGCGTACCACTGGTCTGAAGAAGTCGTTGCGGCCGTCGTTGTTGGGCGAGAACGCATTCGGGAACGTCGGCTTCGGATCGCACTGGGTATAATCCACAGTGATCTGGTCTGTATAGCTTCCGCAATCGTTGAACACGGTCACGGAGTAAGTGCCTGCTTTTGTTACATCCAGGAACGGACCGGTAGAACCGTCGGACCACAGCACCCTGGTAATGTTGGAACCATCTGCACGTAATCTCAGTGTTTCACCGATACACATCATGGTATCGTTACCCAGGTTAATGAATGGTGTGCCCATCACCCTTACGTTCAGGCTGTCCATATACACGCGCTGACAGAATCTGTCCATTACCGCGAGCCTGTACTTGCCGGTGGCGTTGAAGGCTTTAACAGGGTTGGAGTCCCCGTCATCCCACAGGTAAGATATCGCGTCCTGGGTAGTACCGTCTACTGTGATGCTGTTGCCAGGGCAAATTTCCTGGTTCGGGCCCAGCTCTACGGTGATACCTGGTTGCAGGCGCACATTTACCGTATCTCTCACCATACAGTTATCTCTCGTTACGGTTACCCAGTACAGGCCCGGCTGGTTCACCACGATAGAGGAGGTGGTGGCTCCGGTTGCCCAGCGGATGCTTCCGCCATTGGCCACGTTCACGGTCAGCATGATAGACTGATCAGGACAGATCAAGGTGTCGCGGTTCAGGCTGATATCCGGCGGCGGATTTACGGTTACGTTCACGGTATCTATTGTGATACAGCCGCTCTTCGTTACCCTTACCCAGAATTCTTCCTGGGTGCTTACCAGTATGGAAGAGGTAGTAGCGCCTGTGCTCCAGAGATAGGAAGCGCCGTCTACAAAGGCATCCAGTTTTACGCTCTGGCCGCGGCATATGGCTGCATCAGGCAGGTTCACCAGCGGCATCGGCACGAGTTCTACATGAATAGTATCTGTTGTTACGCAAACACCGTTCGTTACACTCACCCAGTAGGTACCAGCTGCAGATACCTGAATACGCTGGGTGGTTTCGCCGGTAGACCAGCGGATCGTGTAACCGAAGTTAGCTGCACCCGCATCCAGTATCAGGCTGTTGCCACCGCATATAGTGGTATCGTTACCCAGGTTCACCATCGGCTTGTTGCTGTACTGCAGGTTGTAAACAACCGTATCAGAGATACAGCCCGTTACGCCGTCCTGTACTATGAAGCTTGCCTGTGTGGCGTTATTCAGGTTAAATGTTGCGCTCTTCTGCGCTAAAGGCAACTGAACTGCATTGGCAGGTGTTACGCCTACCAGTATATAGGTAGGATTGTTAACCTGGTTGCTCAGCTTCAGGGTGAAGCTCGGATTGTCAGAGCAGTTCATCGGCAGGGCCGGATCTAAGACAGGTTTCGGACAAGGGTTCACGGTGATACGTTGTACCCTTTCTGTTGCCTGATTGCCACAGGCATCTGCTATACGCCACCTTCTGATGATAGTATAACCGGCGCAGAGATCTTTTACATAAGGATCTTCCACAACAGTTACTGTTTTCGGGAAGGCAGGATCGCAATTATCCGTTGCCGTTAAGACAGGCGCTACAGGGATGGAGTCGCCGCAATTCACCACCAGGTCAGCAGGAGCCGGAGCGATCACCGGACGGGTAGTATCGGTTACGGTTACCACCTGGCGTACCGTTGTGGTGTTGCCACATTCGTCTGTAGCGGTCCATGTACGGATCAGGCGATAGTTGCTGGCGCAGGCGCCGGGTATAGTTTCACGTATCTGCGAGCGGCTGAGTTTTACGTTGCCGGCACAATTATCAGTTGCGATCACATTGTTTGCCGGAGGCGGAACCGCGTCACAGCTAACAGTGGTATCCCTGGGCGGTGCTACGGTGAACACCGGACGGGTAGTATCCTGTACGGTAATGATCTGGCGCATGGTGGCTGTGTTACCACAGTTATCCTTGGCGGTCCATGTACGGATCAGGCGATAGTTGTTGGCACAGGCAGGCAGGAGGGAAGTCCGCTGCTCGCTGGTCACCACCTGTACGTTAGCGCTACAGTTATCGGTAGCTGTAACCACCGGCCATGCAGGCACCTTATCACAATCCACGGTCACGTCAGCCGGCTGTGGTATGGAGAATACCGGACGGGTAGTGTCCTGTACCGTAATGGTTTGCTTTACGGTAGCGGTATTGCCACATTCATCACGGGCGATCCAGGTACGGATGATCTGGTAGTAGTCAGCGCATTGGGCGCCAGGTATATTTTGACGTACATCAGTTGCCGTTACAGTGATCACACCAGGTGTACAGTTATCGGTAGCAGTCAGTGTGGCTGCAGCCGGAACTGAATTACAGTTTACAGTAGTATCCCTGGGGGGCGCTACGGTGAACACCGGACGGGTAGTATCCTGTACTGTAATGGTCTGGGTAAGCGTTACGCTGTTGTTACAGCCGTCTGTAGCGGTCCAGGTGCGGATCAGGCGATAGTTATTCGCGCAGGCGCCTGTGATATTCTGTCTTGTTTCTGTTGGTGTTACATTGATCACGCCGAAGCAGCTGTCATAAGCGGTCAGGTTCACCGGAGCCGGGATGGCATCACAGTTGACTGTTATGTTAGCCGGTGCGGCAGATTGGAAGACCGGTGCATCATTGTCCACTACAGTAATGGTCTGTGAAGCGGTAGTGGTCATGCCGCATCTGTCGGCAGCGGTCCATGTACGTGTAAAGGTGCGTACACAACCGTTGATGGTAGAAGCATCCGTGAAGGTAACGGTCAGCTGCTGGCCTATGTAAGGCGTGTGGCTGAACTGCGGTGTACCGAACAGGGTAGTGTAGTCCATACCGAGCTTACAGTTTACAGTGAGCGGGGCCGGAACAAATACGACTACCGGCGGTTTGGTGATCACCATGATCTTCACGGCGTTGCTGATGTTGTTCATACAAGGACCGGAGTTAACGACCCTTCTGAACCAGATGCTGTCCTGTGTCAGCGTACCAGGCGAGTACGTAGCATTGGTAGCGCCCGGGATGTTGGCAAAGCCGGTGATGGCGCTTACGGTGCTGCTCTGCCATTGGTAGGTATAGGTACCAGTACCGCCGGTGAGCGTGCCGCCGCCTAAAGGAGCCGCCGCTTCATTCAAACATATTGTCTGGTCTGCAGTGATGGTGTTACCCAGTACCGCATTCCGATTATAAAGTGTTACATCATCGGTAGTGGCGGGACACACGCCGTTGGTAATGGTCCAGCGCAAAGTAACCGTGCCGCCTGCAGGTACTGTTACCGTAGTGGTCGGACTGTTTACATTCGCGATGGTAGCTGTACCACTTACAATACTCCACTTGCCTGTACCTGCTGTTGCAGTATTAGCTGCCAGTGTGACCACGCCGTTGCCGCACTGTTGCTGGTCTGGACCAGCTGCGGCCACTGTTGGCGGCGTATGGTTGACCAGCACCACGTCGTCGCTTGTAACAGGGCAGGTGCCGTTCATAATTGTCCAGCGCAATACAACTGAATCGCCTGCAGCTACGGTTACGGTAGCTCTCGGATCATTCACGTTGCTGATAGTAGCGTTACCATATACCCTGGTCCAGGTACCGGTAGCCGTAGCTACACCCGGTGCGTTGGCGCCCATGGTGAAGGTATTTATGTTACACAGTTTCTGGTCCGGTCCGGCGGTAGCGATCGCTGCCTGCTGGTAGCTTACCAGTGTCACATCATCTGTTGTAGTAGCACATGCACCGTTGGTGATGGTCCAGCGCAATACTATGGAGTCGCCTATGGCAACGGTTACGGTAGCCCTCGGATCAGTCATGCTGCTGAGTGTGGGTGTTCCATGTACGATTGTCCATCTGCCGGTAGCAGTCGGAACGCTTGGAGCATTCGCGGCCAGCGTGAAGGTATTTACGTTACACAGTTTCTGGTCCGGTCCGGCGGCAGCAGCTGCTGCCATGCGGTAGCTTACCAGTGTTACATTATCTGTGCTTGGTGCACAGTTACCGTTGGTAACAGTCCAGCGCAGTATTACAGAGTCACCGGCAGCCACTGTTACAGTAGACCTTGGATTGGTGGGGGCAGCAATAGTTGGCGTACCGTATACTACTGTCCATCTGCCTGTACCCACTGTTGGCGTGTTACCCGCCAATGTGAAGGTTGTTACGTTACAAGCCTTCTGGTCAGGACCAGCATTGGCAGTGGTGGGCTGTGCATAGCTTACCAGGGTTACATCGTCTGTGCTCGGTGTACAGTTACCATTGGTAACAGTCCAGCGCAGTACGATCGAATCGCCAGGTGCTACGGTGATAGTAGTGGTCGGGCTGGTAGCATTAGTTACCGTACGGGTGCCGTAGATGGTGGTCCATCTGCCGGTACCTGCAGTGGGCGTATTAGCGGCCAGCGTGAAGGAAGTTACATTACACAGTTTCTGGTCAGGACCAGCAGCGGCAGTAGTTGGCTGTTGGTAGCTTACCAGGGTTACATCATCGTTGCTGGCGGCACAGGTACCATTGGTAACGGTCCAGCGCAGTACGATCGAATCGCCGGGAACAACTGTGATAGTAGATCTCGGGTTGGTAGCGTTGGCCACTGTTTTGCCACCGTAAATGGTGGTCCACCTGCCGGTGCCTACAGTTGGCGCATTAGCTGCCAGTGTGAAAGATGTTACGTTACACAGTTTCTGGTCAGGACCTGCAGCAGCTGTCGTTGGCTGTGCATAGCTCACCAGTGTTACATCGTCGGTGCTAGGTGCACAGGTTCCATTTGTAACGGTCCAGCGCAGTACGATCGAATCACCGGGAACAACAGCGATGGTAGTGGTCGGGCTGGTAGCATTGGCCACTGTTTTGCCGCCGTAGATGGTGGTCCACCTGCCGGTGCCTACAGTTGGTGCGTTAGCAGCCAGTGTAAAGGAAGTTACGTTACACAGTTTCTGGTCAGGGCCGGCAGCGGCAGTTGTCGGCTGCTGATAGCTTACCAGGGTCACATCATCGAAGCTAGGCGTACAGTTACCATTGGTAACGGTCCAGCGCAGTACGATAGAGTCGCCAGGTGCAACGGTGATAACAGAGGTCGGGCTGGCAGGGTTAGCTACGGTGCGGGTGCCGTAGATGGTGGTCCATCTGCCGGAGCCTGCAGTCGGCGCGTTAGCCGCCAGTGTGAAGGATGTTACGTTACACAGTTTCTGGTCGGGGCCGGCAGCAGCGGTTGTTGGCTGCTGATAGCTTACCAGGGTGATATCATCGGTGCTGGGCGGACAGGTACCATTTGTAACAGTCCAGCGCAGGATGATGGAATCGCCAGGTGCAACGGTGATAGTAGAAGTCGGACTGGCCGGATTTGTTACTGTTTTACCGCCGTAGATGGTGGTCCATCTGCCGGTACCTACAGTGGGCGTATTAGCCGCCAGTGTGAAGGAAGTTACGTTACACAGTTTCTGGTCAGGACCGGCAGCGGCGGTTGTTGGCTGCTGGTAGCTTACCAGGGTCACGTCGTCTCTGCTCGGCGGACAGTTGCTGCCGTTGGTGATTGTCCAGCGTAATACAACAGAATCGCCAGGCGCTACGGTGATGGTAGTGGTCGGGCTGGCCGGATTAGCTACTGTAGCTGTTCCGTAAATGGTAGACCAGCTGCCGGTACCGATTGCCGGTGTATTGGCGGCCAGTGTGAAGGATGTTACGTTACACAGTTTCTGGTCAGGACCAGCATTAGCGGTGGATGCTGTTTGATAGCTCACCAGGGTTACGTCATCGGTGCTGGGTGTACAATTACCATTGGTAACGGTCCAGCGGAGTATGATAGAGTCACCAGGAACCAGGGCTATCGTAGAAGTCGGGCTGGTAGCGTTGGCCACTGTTTTACCGCCGTAGATGGTGGTCCATCTGCCGATACCTACAGTGGGCGCGTTAGCCGCAAGTGTGATAGAAGTAGCTCCACACAGTTTCTGGTCAGCACCTGCATTAGCCGTTGTGGGCTGTGCGTAGCTCACCAGTGTTACATCATTGGTGCTGGCAGCACAAGTGCCGTTGCTAACGGTCCAGCGCAGGATGATAGAGTCACCGGGGACTACTGCTATAGTAGTGGTTGGGCTGGTAGCGTTGGCCACTGTTTTACCGCCGTAGATGGTGGTCCACCTGCCGGTGCCTACAGTGGGTGCATTCGCTGCCAATGTGAAGGAAGTTACATTACACAGTTTCTGGTCAGGACCAGCATTAGCGGTAGTTGGCTGCTCGTAGCTTACCAGTGTTACATCATTGGTGCTGGCAGCACAAGTGCCGTTTGTAACGGTCCAGCGCAGGATGATGGAGTCACCGGGAACTACTGCTATAGTGGTGGTCGGGCTGGTAGCGTTGGCCACTGTTTTACCACCGTAGATGGTGGTCCATCTGCCGGTACCTACAGTTGGTGCGTTAGCTGCCAGTGTGAAGGATGTTACGTTACACAGTTTCTGGTCAGGGCCTGCATTAGCAGTTGTGGGCTGTGCATAGCTTACCAGGGTCACATCATTTGTGCTGGCAGCACAAGTGCCGTTGGTAACGGTCCAGCGCAGGATGATGGAGTCGCCGGGGACTACTGTTATAGTAGAAGTCGGGCTGGTAGCGTTGGCCACTGTTTTACCGCCGTAGATGGTGGTCCACCTGCCGGTGCCTACAGTGGGTGCATTCGCTGCCAATGTGAAGGAAGTTACATTACACAGTTTCTGGTCAGGACCAGCATTAGCGGTAGTTGGCTGCTCGTAGCTTACCAGTGTTACATCATTGGTGCTGGCAGCACAAGTGCCGTTTGTAACGGTCCAGCGCAGGATGATGGAGTCACCGGGAACTACTGCAATAGTAGTGGTCGGGCTGGTAGCGTTGGCCACTGTTTTGCCGCCGTAGATGGTGGTCCATCTGCCGGTACCTACAGTTGGTGCGTTAGCTGCCAGTGTAAAGGAAGTTACATTACACAGTTTCTGGTCAGGACCTGCATTAGCGGTAGTTGGCTGTTGATAGCTTACCAGTGTTACATCATTGGTGCTGGCAGCACAAGTACCGTTGGTAACGGTCCAGCGCAGGATGATGGAGTCGCCGGGGACTACGGTTATAGTAGAAGTTGGGCTGGTAGCGTTGGCCACTGTTTTACCACCGTAGATGGTGGTCCATCTGCCGGTGCCTACAGTTGGTGCGTTAGCTGCCAGTGTGAAGGAAGTTACGTTACACAGTTTCTGGTCAGGGCCTGCATTAGCGGTTGTGGGCTGTGCATAGCTCACCAGTGTTACATCATTTGTGCTGGCAGCACAAGTACCGTTGGTAACGGTCCAGCGCAGGATGATGGAGTCACCGGGAACTACGGCTATAGTAGAAGTCGGGCTGGTAGCGTTGGCCACTGTTTTACCGCCGTAGATGGTGGTCCATCTGCCGGTGCCTACAGTGGGTGCATTAGCAGCCAGTGTGAAGGAAGTTACATTACACAGCTTCTGGCCAGGACCTGCATTGGCCGTTGTCGGCTGTGCGTAGCTTACCAGTGTTACATCATTGGTGCTGGCAGCACAGTTACCGTTAGTAACGGTCCAGCGCAGGATGATAGAGTCACCGGGTACTACTGCGATAGTAGTGGTTGGGCTGGTAGCGTTGGCCACTGTTTTGCCGCCATAGATGGTGGTCCATCTGCCGGTGCCTACCGTGGGTGCATTAGCTGCCAGTGTAAAGGATGTTACGTTACACAGTTTCTGGTCAGGACCTGCATTAGCGGTTGTGGGCTGTGCGTAGCTCACCAATGTTACATCATTTGTGCTGGCAGCACAAGTGCCGTTGGTAACGGTCCAGCGCAGGATGATAGAGTCGCCGGGTACTACTGCGATAGTAGAAGTTGGGCTGGTAGCGTTAGCTACTGTTTTACCACCATATATAGTGGTCCATCTGCCGGTACCTACAGTTGGTGCATTAGCGGCCAGTGTAAAGGAAGTTACGTTACACAGTTTCTGGTCAGGGCCTGCATTAGCGGTTGTGGGCTGTGCGTAGCTCACCAGTGTTACATCATTGGTGCTGGCAGCACAAGTACCGTTGGTAATGGTCCAGCGCAGGATGATAGAGTCGCCAGGAACTACGGTTATAGTAGAAGTCGGGCTGGTTGGATTAGCCACTGTTTTGCCGCCGTAGATGGTGGTCCATCTGCCGGTGCCTACAGTGGGTGCATTCGCTGCCAGTGTAAAGGAAGTTACGTTACACAGTTTCTGGTCAGGACCTGCATTAGCAGTAGTTGGCTGTTGATAGCTCACCAGTGTTACATCATTGGTGCTGGCTGCACAGTTACCGTTGGTAACGGTCCAGCGCAGGATGATGGAGTCGCCGGGGACTACGGTTATAGTAGAAGTTGGGCTGGTAGCGTTGGCCACTGTTTTACCGCCGTAGATGGTGGTCCATCTGCCGGTGCCTACAGTGGGTGCATTAGCAGCCAGTGTGAAGGAAGTTACATTACACAGTTTCTGGTCAGGGCCTGCATTGGCCGTTGTCGGCTGTGCGTAGCTTACCAGTGTTACATCATTGGTGCTGGCAGCACAGTTACCGTTGGTAACGGTCCAGCGCAGGATGATGGAGTCGCCAGGGACTACGGTTATAGTAGAAGTCGGGCTGGTGGCGTTAGCCACTGTTTTGCCGCCGTAGATAGTGGTCCATCTGCCGGTGCCTACAGTGGGTGCGTTAGCGGCCAGTGTAAAGGAAGTTACGTTACACAGTTTCTGGTCAGGACCAGCATTAGCGGTAGTAGGCTGTTGATAGCTTACCAGTGTTACATCATTGGTGCTGGCAGCACAGTTACCGTTGGTAACGGTCCAGCGCAGGATGATAGAGTCACCGGGGACTACGGTTATAGTAGAAGTTGGGCTGGTAGCGTTGGCCACTGTTTTACCGCCGTAGATGGTAGTCCATCTGCCGGTGCCTACAGTGGGTGCATTAGCTGCCAGTGTGAAGGAAGTTACGTTACACAGTTTCTGGTCAGGGCCTGCATTAGCGGTTGTGGGCTGTGCATAGCTCACCAGCGTTACCAGGTCTGTGTTAGCAGTACAGGTACCGTTACTAACGGTCCAGCGCAGGATGATGGAGTCGCCAGGGACTACGGTTATAGTAGAAGTCGGGCTGGTGGCGTTAGTCACTGTCTTACCGCCGTAAACGGTGGTCCATCTGCCAGTGCCTACTGCCGGTGCAGTAGCGGCAAGCGTGAAGGAGGTCACGTTACACAGTTTCTGATCGGGACCGGCAACGGCGGCTGAAGGGAGCCTGTAGCTTACCAGCGTAACGTCTTCATATGCCGAAGGACATACCGGGCCGTTGGTGACGGTCCAGCGTAATACGATAGAATCGCCAACGGTTACGTTAGTAACGGTGGCCTTGGGATCATTTATATTACTGATCACGATAGCTGCGTTACCTGCTATCCTCGTCCAGGTGCCTGTGGCAGTAGGAGTTGCAGTCAGTGCGTTTGCATTCAGCGTAAAGCTGGTTACATTACACAATTTCTGATCCGGACCTGCAGCGGCAAGGTTAGACGGGTTGATATAGTTGGTAAGTGTTATCTGGTCATCCTTACCTGGGCAGACACCGTTGGGCGTACCCCAGTTCAGGACGGCGCTGGCGCCTAAGGGTACTATTACCTGTGTACTTTCGTTGAATTTGTTGGCAACTATGATACGGGAAATGGGAACTCCTGTAGCGCTCATCACCGTCCATTCCGCTTTGGCGGTGGCTGTGCTGGGCTGGTTGGCCACCATTACGAAGGTGGAATCATTACATTGATTGATGTCCGGACCTGCATCTACATTACCAGGCATGGGATATACGTTGATCCGCTTTTGCGCGCAATTGCTGGCCGGACAGGGGCTGGCAGCATTTTCAGCTCTCACGAAGATATCAGTAGTTATACTCAGCGGGC
>Ga0209673_1001458_pt1 | contig 22363 bp, 23 predicted proteins | sample AraplaCol_mMS_r2_2_FD_184274 | JGI IMG/M metagenome (GOLD analysis project Ga0209673, IMG submission 184274) | Arabidopsis root microbial communities from North Carolina, USA - plate scrape MF_Col_mMS_r2 (SPAdes) (version 3) | ecosystem: Host-associated > Plants > Roots > Endosphere | place... | reverse complement strand
CATGCAAGATTTTTGCGAAAGATCCTACCCTGCTATGGTGACAAGCAGACCCTGTATTATATCCAAGGGCAAGTCATGACTGCCCTGTAGAACTGTACTCCCTAAGTAAGAAGTGGAAACCTCCTCGAGGGCCAAATGGAGCGGGACATTTTGAAACGAGGTGACCAATAAGATAGAAAGCAGAAGAAATGGTTTCTCTGATCTGAGACTTTCACTCTTGACCTTCTTTGGTAGTTGCACGTAAGGGAAGTATGGTATTGTTTCATGGAAGCTATCAAGCAGTTGATTCGCCTCGTCATGAGTGATCAATCCTTTGCCGATCACATCGCATGGATGTTGAGTACTAGTAGAGTCGCACGCTTCACTTTGCGGAGATAGAAGGACCCTTTGCGGGCTTTCAAGAGGTCTGTTATTGATTTGACCTAGAATCTGATCAACTTTGTGTTCAAGTTGTCCTATTCGACTTCTATAATCAGATAAAGTGTCAGTCTGGCCGGTCGTTGCATGAAAATGAAAAGCATTTTAGTAGTATACATACGTCGCCCGCTTATCATGATTACGAACTTTTGTTGGACGGAAAAAACATTCTTTCTTCAGACGAAGACATCTTTAAGAGACTTCCAATTTAGTATTCCACAATAGCTGACGTCTAACTAGACATAGAAGCAGCCAAAGCGGGAATATTCCTTACCGATCACAACTCTTCGCATTAGAGGCTCGCGAACACCTAATTTTAGCACGAACGCAATTTTCACACGTCCTGACCCGCCCTATATTCTCCGACACCGAAGCTGACATGGTGGAGATGTATGTAGTTGCTGCATACACTAGAATCGGGAGGCAGCGGATACGGGTTGGACTTTATGTGTCCGCGGACTCGGAGTAAAAGTGTATTGGAGATCGGTCCGCGGACTCGGAAATGCGCACAAAGTCCGTTTCTTGGCAATCTCACTGCCAAGCCCTAATATTCACAGATCAGGCATCAAGTATACAAGCGCCAATCGTAGAGCTTCATTCGTATTTAAGCCCCCAGACGCGTAGGCTCAATATAGTCCACTTCCAAGATCTCAGGGCGTGGGCTTCATGATGAGATAGATCGGACATAGCATAGCCTCGTCCTCTGAGTGTGGATAGTACCAAGCGCTTACTACTTTCTTTTACTACTAGTGTATAAAGAGGATGAAGGTCTCTGTGATGGTGTAGAATATTCAATTAGACGCACATACAATTTACACATCCTATCAAATCTTACGAAATATACTTTGTTCAGGTGTATAGAGAAAAATTAAAGCAGCAAAAGGAAACGAAGATCGACCTTCAAAATGGATAACTGCTCCTTGGATACATGTCCAATTGAATGGGCATATATCAATTACCGACCTAATCTCGCAGCAAATACACTATTTCTTGCCATATTTGCGCTCTTCCTGGTATCACACCTGGTCATTGGAGCGTGGTACCGAACATGGACCTACATGATTGCTATGTCTTTCGGACTTGTTGGTGAAGTAGTGGGATACGTTGGTCGAATAATGATGCACGACAATCCATTCTCATTCAATGCATTCCTCATGTATGTGAAGATACCAAACCATTGAAACCTTGAAGCCTCACCTAATCTGTCGAAGATGAAGCAAGCTAACTGAAAATTCTTCGTTAGATACCTGATTTGTCTCACGATTGCCCCTGCTTTCTTTACCGCTGCTATCTACATCTGTTTGGGGCGGATTGTAATAGTTTATGGAGAGGACATTTCCAGAATTCGTCCGCGAACGTACACCATTATCTTCGTCACATGCGATATCATCGCATTAATTCTTCAAGCAGCCGGTGGCGCCATCACATCGATAGCAGGTGATGATCAGCAAAGTCTCAAGGATACGGGTGTCAACATCATGATTGCTGGATTGGGCTTCCAGGTCGCCTCATTGACCCTCTTCATCGTGCTTGCATCGGAGTTCGCCCTGCGAGTGCGCAAGGCTCCAGAAGATATGAGAAATCCATTTCTTGGAACTATCCGAAGTGGATGGAAGTGGAAAGTATTTCTCTTTGGTTAGTAATATTGCTGCCTATTAAAACAAAAGTAACTTTTATATACGAACTAGTCTGTGCTAACTTGATGCCAGGTCTTGCCGGGGCTATTCTCACTATTTTCATCCGATCGTGTTTTCGTGTTGCTGAGCTTCAGGGTGGATTTGACAGTGATCTCGCTAATGATGAGATTACACTCATGATTTTGGAGAGTGCTATGATTACCATTTCTTGCTTTTGTCTGACGGCCGGTCACCCGGGAGTTGTGATGGGTCGAAGATGGTCTGAACTAAAAGAAAGATCGTCTTCTGCGAAAGCGAAGTCTACCAAGTCAATTGACTCGGAAGCTTCTCCGATACGATCTGGATATGAGATGAATGAAGTGCCCTCTAGACATTAATATTTGGATTCTGTGAGGGTACACATCATGTTCGAATGACTCGACGATTACATGGGGAATTAAGATTTCGCGTTATGAGCGAGAATTTGCAGCGTTCATATTAAATCGGATACTCATTGGAAATATACCTAGATAGTGACATTTACTACCTATATACGTAGGTAACTCTTTCACAATGTACTTAGAAGATCTGCGCTATACAATGAAGTGTTGTTATTGTTGATTTGAACATTGTAGATGCTGTTGCGAATACTCCGGACATTTACTAAATGATCTCATGAATCATGAGTAGAATAAGAACGAACATAAGAGAGAAAGATCCCCAAATTATGCTTGATACTTCATAGTTATAGTACATAGAATGTGTTCATTGGACTGAAATTGGCCCCTGCGTATCCTTGTTGGACATCCACTCGAGTATATCCGCTTATCGATAACCAAACACGCCCAGCTGGCTTCATCTTGGGGCCACCTGCGAACTCCGACTCAACACCTCCCCACGCGCAATGCATTCCTCACTCAACCGCGCGCAGGCCGTCTTCGGTTTCTTCACCACCGTCGCTCTGGTGGTAGCAGGATTAGCTGCCCTGTCAACCCTCTTATTCCCCACAGATGCCACGACAGCCTCTGTACAGCTGAAGAACGTCCAGGTGTAAGTGTACCATGCGCGTCAGCAAGACAAACAAGCACCAAAAAAAAAAAATGAAAGATGAATATAGTATACCCATTCTCAATAGAAGAATGAAGCTAATCGCGTCTCATCAATCTCCAGTGTCAAGGGTCGACCTCATTACTACTCAGCCAAGCGCGAAGAATACGCTCAAATCCGCTTCGACCTCGACGCAGACCTAAGCCCACTCTTCAACTGGAATACCAAACAACTATTCGTCTACGTCTACGCAACATACTCCTCATCCGATAAGCCAGATTCTCAAGTTCGGCAGTCGGAATCCATTATCTGGGACTCCATCATCCCAGCTACCCCCTCACCATACTCCTTCGACGCATTGAAAGAGAAAGTCGTCCCGCACCTCCCTGCCTCCATCACCGGTGTAACTAGCAAGAAGGCTAAGCGGAATACAGCCAAGGGCAAGATCGCGGAGAAAAATAAGAAGGGTGCCAAGACCGAGTCTGAGCCCGGTGTTTTGAGACTGCGTGGTCAAAAGGCTAAGTATCAGATTAGTGATATTACGGGTCGTCTTGCGGAGCGTCAGAATGTTACTCTTTCTGTCGGATGGAATGTGCAGCCGTGGGTTGGGGCTTTGTGGTGGGCTCCTGCTACTGGGGCGGTGCCTAGGACTGAGGGGACTATTGTGAACAGTGAGACATTTGACTTTCCGGCATTGAAGCAGAAAAAGAGTGAGACTCAGGGTAAGGAGAGTTCGTGAGTGATGTCTGGGTTGTTTTTTGATTTGATTGAATTGGAATCTTTATTCGCAATGTATTACATCGCCTTGTTTTACCCTAGGGTATCCTTTTTGATGAGAAAGATTGATATACAAGAATACCAAACTCCTTCCGAAGGGGGAGTTTTTTTTTTGCGAATTAAGTATATCAAGTTTTATTTTATTTCGGTATTGAAAATGATAATGCGACCGCTTCAATAAGTTAAGAAGTGGGAATGAACAGCCTGTCACAGCGAGCACAAGAGGGAAAAGACTGCCGAATACATAACATAGGTCGCTTGAAGCGGTCTGGCCTCGGGGGTATTGAAATTACGCGAACCGATTCTGAGCTGCGAAGACTAGCTTAGACGGTGCCATAGTTCTGATAGTTCTGATAGTTCTGAGGGTTCTGAGGGTTCTGAGGGTGAGGGTGGTGCGAGTGGTGACCCCCATTCTGGATGCGTTCCGAGTAGACACCAGGAGCCGGACGCTGCGAGGCGCGAGTTAAGGGGTCCCGACCCTTACGCTGATAATAGACGTATTCGAGGTAGAATGCATGAATGTGACCTGGGAAGTACCTATACAGAAGTCGCGATTAGCTTTGTGTTACAAGATTCCACAAATGGATGTATAAATCTAGAGCTTACCCGAGGATCGTAAGCAGGACGTTGATCCAAAAATCAACGCCACAGCCGGAAATGAGGAAAACACCCAGAGGTGGAACTACAAGAATCGTAAGTTTGTAATTCTTTCAGAAAGTCTTGGCGGATCTCTCGTTTGTAGATTTGTGCCAAGCAGCAAACAGCAAGGCGTGTGGGTCGCTCTTGTCCTACTTTGGAGATCTCGCCGGGAGAGTCAAGAGAGTAGAGCGGAGAGAAATGTGAAGAGAGACGGGTAAATGAAGAGAGAGAGAGATACGTACTGAAGATGGTGATGATGATCAAACACAGCATTGAACAGGCACCAGCCATGATGAGAGCAGTGAGATGACGAAATGACCTTGTTCGCTGATGTTGTTGTTGTTACTGTCAAGAGATGTGAGGATCACGAGGGCGTTTAGAAGAGTCAGAGCTGAAGAAGTCGGTGGTTGCCAGAAAAATGAGCAGAAGGATGGCAAAGAGAAAGAGGAAGATATAAATAGGAATATTATCGTCCTTAGCAGAATTCAGACGTTTCATGATCGGCAACAAGACGTCAGCACGACAAGGTCAAGCTGTTTGGAGTGTGGATTGATTCGCAAAGTCCACGGCGAACCCGCCGATAGGGCTGAGTGTGACGTCATTCCAGCCACTAGTGGTTCCTCAATGAAGATTGGGCAATCCTAGAAGAAGCAAGATATATCTAGTAGCCTTGAGGGAAGGATACTGGGTTGATGAGAGGGATAGGAAAGAGCTAGGATGAGCAGGTGGCGTGGAGAGGGTCTATAGTACAATGCTAGAGTCATCCCTCACACAGCATCGATGGCCGCTCGTGTAGTCACCTGCTCGTTCTTGTTGCCCAGCTTGGAGATCTGCAGAAATGCATCTACCCCGTAACCCTCCAAGCTATGAAGCTCAAGACTACCAGCCCAATATTCTGCATACACTCGACTCATAGGTAAACCCATCCCTAGTCGGAGATTAGGATGTCGCGAGGTCAAGGTATCGAGTGATCCCTCGTGCCAAGTCTCCCGATTATGTTTGCGCTCTCGTTCGGATACTTTGAGCTCCTGCATAGTCGCAGCCATGGCGGGTACTTTGCCCAAGTTCTCCAGTCGTGTTTGCGTGCGGGGTCCCTTACTGAAGGACCACAGATAAGGGAGGATCTCCCGTGGGATGCCGCCGCCCTGATCAGAGATGCGCAGAATCACGTGCTGTGGGGTTTCGCAGACCAGCACTTGGATGGGCGGCGGTGGATTGGGGGAGTCATGATATTTTTCAATAACCGCCTGGACCGAATTACGCAGAAGCTCACCAATGATATACTCAAGGTGGCTGAGGATGTATGGAAAAGTGGCCTCCAAGTGGCCCTGAACATTTATAGCCGGGATCTGGGCCGACTGGGAGGTCTGTCGCATGAGTTCCTGCGCAACTTTTCCACATCGCTCTACCACCTCCTTGGCTTTACATTTGAGGAATACTTCACCCACAAAGTCTGCATTCATATCGGTTCGCTCGTGAGAATCGGGGAAGTGCCATGGCGAGTTGAAGGTATCGGTAAGAGCAAGATGTTGCTCCGCAATGACTCGGCGAGAGATTCTCTATTCGAATAGCCGGGTCAGTTGAATTTTGTTTCTTCTTTTCCGAGATTGAGGCTAGTTTGAGACATACTGCTCGTAGCAAAGTATTCATAAAACGGTCCATATCGTCCGGTGGCATGAGTCCCTGGCATTCGAGTACACCCATTGCGAGGTTGGGAATGGTTACTAGATGCTCCTTGAGAGTTTGGCGAAGTATATCGCAGAATCGATCATTATCGTCGAGGCTGCAGATTTCAGGAACTACCCGAAATCGCTCAAAAGCTTTATAGTATAATTCGTAGACCAAAGAAAGATGTGGGTTGGAGACAATCACATAGGGAAGCTGCTGTATATCGCGGAGACGATGGGCAAGTCTGTTTTTGGAGGAAGAAAAAGGAGTTCCCATTAGCTCACATTGAATCCCTTGCCGGAGCTGTAAGGTGTAGTATGCGGAGTGCGGGTATTGCTTCAAATCTCCACGATTTCGCGACATACCGGGTGGGGAGCTCCGTCCGCACGTAATTTGCGGAGCTTATAAGACGCGGTTCCGTTAAGGTACGACCGAAGAAAGTCAACTGGCGAAGACTAATCGGACGGATCTGGCGTTCGACCCATCTGTAAAGCGCGTAATGTTAGCCTTTGGGGATGCACACGACCAGAGTCAGAAAGTCCAAGATGCTGGGAGTCATACTCGTCGAGAGCGGAGACTGGGCGCCAGGGCGGCGGGCCTCCTGAATAGAAACGTTTAGGAGCACATTGTGTCAGCCTTTGGGTGGAGCGACTTGACAGCATTGTGCTCCATATATTGAAGAAAACAGAGACTCATACAAGAAGTTGTTGAACTGGAGAAGTTGGGCAGTGCCGGTGACCGTTTTGAAGCATGTGCTGTGCCTCGGGCGGTGAGGGTGGAGGAGAAGTATAGATTTGAGTCAACTAGTTTGAGTAGTTGCTTATTGTTTTGTACATATACGATAGGAGATCGTATGATTCATGGTAAAATTAGATGTCATGCTGGATCAGACAATAGTATTCTCTATATTTACTGTGCCTGTTCACTTCAGAGTATGTGGGACCTGATCCCGGTTCACCAGTAGTTTGATACTTGCTTGCCCTGCTTATATTGCGGGAAGCTCGTGAAGAATCTGATCTAACAGAGTCAGTCTATGGAAATGGAATAAAATGCCCTATTGATTTAAAATACTGGTAAATTAGCAATATTTAGTGTTAAGTAAATACATCCTGATTAATTAGACAATATTAAATTGCAATAAACCAATACTGCTTCGTACTTCCTTCTAGATTCCCCAATATCAAAGTGCCATGCACAAACCTGTTACAATAACCAACTACTATGTTACTTAAAAACTAGTTACCAGTATCCCTCGTTGATAACTATGCGTAAGACTCACTAATTCTAGCCAAAGAAAATCAATATATATTTTTCCCCTCCATTTTCAATCACGAAAAAGGACCGAGTGCAAGTGTTAAATAGGGCTGTTTAACTGTTAACTGTAAGTCTTTGTAGCTACCGAGGGCTCCGCCACCGCTAGCTCGCCGGGCTTTCGTCCCTTTAGAATTTCAAACTTCCCCGACACAACAACCTTTTCCTCCTTTGGAGTCCTTCTTGAGCCTCCTCTCTTCCCCGTTTTCATCCACTCTCTTCCCCCTCCCTTCTCCTCCTCCCCCCTTTTCTTATCTTTTTCTCCTCCATTCCGAACAGGCGCCTTCCGGCTGGACGGGAGGGCCCTTTTCGTTATGGAAAACGTGCGTTGCCGACCGTGCCCCTCTTGTGTCGTCATTGCAGATCTAACCGTTTGATCCCAGCTCGCGGAGAATGAGATGCTCGTCGACGAGTATGACCAATATCCCAATGAGAAAACTACAGATGTTGTCGTCTCGAGTCCTGGTTCCGATGAGCCTACTCCTCTCTCGGCCGCCGACCGTATGTTTCTATCCAGATCTCCCTCCCCCTCCTCCATCGGAGGGCCCCCAACCAAGCAATCCCTCGATTGCCGGTCAGTCAAATCTGACTGGGATGCGACCGGTGATCTTTCCGCTGGTCGTTCTTCTCCGATTCAGGCCGACCCGATGAGCTTGGTCCCCATTTGTGATCTAGAGATTGCAGCTGACCCATCTTCGCGCGGTTCCCTAGATGAAGCTATGATGGCCCGAGTCCTCCCCAAAAACCCCGACCTTGAAACAGAAGACGAAACCTATAATACATGGCATATTCAGGATTGGAGGAAGCAAGACCGCAAGATCCATGGCCCGATCTTCAAATGTGGAGGGTTCCCTTGGTGGGTGATATATCTTGATATCGATTTTTCTGCTGCTGCGCCAGCACTACCTTAGGGTAGCGACCGTAATAGTCTGCTGACTTGAGACCAGGCGCATTCTCTTCTTCCCCTTTGGTAACAACTCAGAGCACGCCTCATTCTATCTCGAACAAGCTTGGGAAGATAAACCGCCGGAAAATTGGTACGCCTGTGTGCAATTTGCGTTGGTTCTTTCCAACGTAAAAGATCCGTCCATCTACGTGTCTCATGGTAAATCAGAACCTAGGGGAATTCTGGGACTGAGTGGCCTGATGAACTGAAACTGACCTTTTGTCCAGTTGCGACTCACCGATTCACTCCCGACGAGGGAGACTGGGGGTTCACCCGTTTCTACGACCTTCGAAGCCTCTTCAGCGAGGCATGGGAGAACAAGAGAGTCCCGCTGGTTCAGGACGATGAAGCTAATGTCACAGCCTACGTTCGTGTTGTCAAGGACCCGACCGGTGTCCTCTGGCACAGCTTCCAAGAGTGAGCCTCATGATGCTTCTTTTCTTAGATTGCCAATTCTAACCTCTCTCCAAAGCTATGACTCCAAGAAAGAGACCGGCATGGTCGGTCTCAAAAATCAAGGCGCTACTTGTTACTTGAACTCACTTGTCCAATCTTTGTATTTCACCAATGCTTTCCGCAAAGCAGTATATCAAATCCCTACCGACCAGGAGGCGTCGCGCGACAACAGTGCTTGGACGCTTCAAAGGTTGTTCTATAACCTACAAACTAGTGATGCCGCTGTTTCCACGACCGAATTGACGACATCTTTTGGCTGGGACTCCCGCCAAGCATTCGAGCAACAAGACGTCCAGGAGCTATCCCGGAAGCTCATGGAACGCTTGGAAGAAAAAATGAAGGGTACAATTGCTGAGAAAGCATTGCCTCAATTGTTTGTTGGAAAGACAAAGACTTACATCTCTTGTATCAACGTCGACTATGAATCTTCTCGCGTGGAAGATTTCTGGGATATTCAGCTGAATGTCCGGGGCAACAAGACCCTAGATGACAGTTTCCGGGATTATATCCAGGTTGAAACACTTGAGGGCGAGAACAAGTACGATGCCGGTCCTCCGTATGGCTTGCAAGATGCCAAGAAGGGTGTCATCTTTGAAAGTTTCCCGCCTGTCCTACACCTTCACCTCAAGCGTTTTGAATACGACCTCAACCTTTTGACCATGATGAAAGTCAATGACCGACATGTTTTCCCAATGGAGTTCGATGCTGCCCCTTACCTCTCTGAAAATGCCGACAAGTCCGAGCCTTGGATTTATGAGTTGCACGGTGTACTTGTCCACAGCGGTGGTTTGGACGCTGGTCACTACTATGCATTTTTGAAGCCCACCAAGGATGGCCACTGGTACAGATTTGATGATGACCGTGTGAACCGCGTGACGGAGAAGGAAGTTTTGGAAGAGAACTATGGTGGTGAATATGAAAATGCGAATGGCGGAGTGCGACAGCCTTACACTCGCACATACTCCAACAAGCGCTCCATGAACGCGTACATGTTGGTCTACGTTCGAAAGACGAGATCTGATGATGTGCTTCTTCCTATTGAACAGCAAGATGTTCCCTCCCACATTGGTATGTTTTCAGGGTGTGTTGATGCTCTTTTTTTTTGGAAGAGAATATTAATTGTATTTCTTTACAGCCACACGCCTGGCCGAAGACAAAGCAGAGGCGCTTCGAAAAAAGAAGGAGAGAGATGAGGCCCACCTCTACATGAATGTTGGTGTTATCACAGAGCAAACTTTCCAGGCGCACCATGGATTTGATCTCTTCAGCGCAGATCTCCCAGCGGATGACCCGGCCTTGCCTGCGCAATACCGCGTTCTTCGTACTAAGAAGATCAGCGAATTCGCCAAGGATATCGCCGAGGAACACAATATCAAAGAGGACGCAATTCGGTTCTGGGTTATGGTTAATCGCCAGAACAAAACCACTCGTCCCGATCAAGTCATCCGTGACTCCGACCTGACTGTGGAGGAAGCTTATACTAAGTTCGGTACAAAGGGGGGACAATTCAGACTGTGGATGGAGGTTGCAACGCCTGGCCCCGATGGCCAACCAACACCTTGGCTCGAAGACACAATCCTAGTTTTCCTGAAGAACTTTGATGTAGCAACTCAGACCTTGTCCGGAGTTGGGTCTGTGTATGTTCGCAAGAACCAAAAAGTTGCAGAGTTGGCCTCCACAATTCTGGAGAGAATGAACTGGCCAGCAGGCACAGAGTTTACCCTGTATGAGGAGATCAAGCACAACATGATTGACCTCATGAAGCCCAAGCAGACATTCCAACAGTCCGAGATTCAGGATGGTGACATTATCACCTTCCAGCGCTCATTGAAGGAGTCTGAAATTCCCGCCAGTGCGCTTTATCCCGACGCTCGCCAGTTTTATGACCATCTCCTCAACCGCATGGACGTTACATTCGCTCCCATTAAAAATGGGGAGGGCGGTGAATTCACCCTGACCCTGAATCGGAATATGAGCTACGACCAAGTTTCCAAGAAGGTTGGCGAATATCTGCAAGTAGAGCCCACTCATCTGCGGTTCGCACCAGTGGTATCTACCACCGGAAAGCCCAAGGCGTTCTTGAAGCGCTCCAACAACTCGACCCTGAGCCAAATTCTTAGCGGTCAATATGGAACCTATGGCTACTCCATGCATCGATCAGATGCTCTCTACTACGAGATCCTTGACATGAGCCTGAGTGACTACGAGAGCAAAAAGAGTCTGAAAGTGACCCTTCTTCCGGAGGGCATCTCAAAGGAGGAAAACGTTGAAGTTCTTGTGTCCCGTAATGGAACTGTCGCCGAGCTTCTTGAAGCGCTGCAAAAGAAGGCCAACCTCAAGGATGAGAGTGCGGAAGATCTCAGACTGCTCGAGGTGCATAGTGGAAAGGTCTACAAGACACTGCGCGAAGATTCCAGTGTTGCGTCTATCAACGAGTATTCGACCCTCTATGCGGAGAAAATCCCGGCCGAAGAACTCAACATGGAGGAGGATGACCGTGTTATTGGCGCCTTCAACTTCGACCGTGAGCCTGCACGCACTCACGGTATTCCGTTCAAGTTTGTTGTTAAGCAGGTACGCTTTCCCAAATGCTTTTCATGATAACGGGACAATGGTTTACTGACATACCGAATAGGGAGAGATTTTCAAAGAGACCAAGGAGCGCCTGTCTAAGCGAACCGGTATCAAGGGCAAACCTTTCGAGAAGATCAAGTTCGCCGTCGTGCCACGCGCATCATTCTCTACTCCCAAATACCTTGAAGATGGTATGTAATATCTTTCCCTCATATAATACTGGCATAAGAGAAAGCGAAGCTAACCATTAATCTCTAGACGACATTCTCTCCGACATGGCCGGCTCTGATGACTATCTGGGACTCGACCATGCCGGCAAATCTCGCGGCTTCTGGGGTAAGAGCGAGAGTTTCTTCATTCGATAAAGTGTTTAGCGGCGCAGCGGGGTTTCTGTGGGAGGGTTGGATACTGCAGATTCGGTACATGAGCAGTGACAACCTGATGCGATGTTTATGTTTACTTTTTACTTCTCTTCACTTTCTTCAATCCTTCCATCTTTGGTCTTTTATTTCCTCTTTTATTTTGTCTACCTCCTTTTCCTCCCCACCCCAAAGAACAAATTTATATGTCCCATACTCGGAGTAGAGATACAAATGCAAGCGTTGAGTTTGTCTTTGATTTTGAGGGTATTCTATCATCCCTCTAGCCACGGGCGTACAGTTATGTTCAAATCTCTAGATAGTATCAATTTTGATGCTCATGGTCATCAATGGCTAGCTAAAGAGCATTCACTTCGAAATAATTTACTTCATTGTCATCTACTCACTTTGTAAATAGTTCAAGTTGAAGATGCCCTAACCATGCCTTGCCAAATGCGGTTAGTATGTGTCTGTTTAGATACAAACAGTGCAAACCGGACGACCTCCAACTGGCCCGAACTCCTGACACGCGATTGTCTCCTTCGTCGACCGTCAACATCAACATTTATTCTCTACCAAAATGCGGTTCGCACTCCTCGCCGGGTTGGCCTCCCTGGCTTCCTCCGTCTCTGCCACTGCCTTAACCTACCGACTTGAGGCGAACGAGAAGGCATGCTTCTACACCAATGTCGAACAAGCTAATGCCAAGGTGGCATTCTACTTTGCGGTCCGTCTCCTGCTCCTCTGACACTTTGATCCTCAGCATGTTTCGCAATTGATGATTACAATTGATAAATACTGACGTATCTTTGGAATAGGTTCAATCTGGTGGCTCCTTCGATGTTGACTATACCGTGACTGCACCAGGCGGCAAGATCGTCCTGGATGGTACAAAGGAACGACAGGGTGACCACGTCTTCACGGCCCAGAGCAACGGCGAATACTCGTTCTGCTTCAACAATGAGATGTCGACTTTTGCCGAGAAGATGGTTGATTTCGAGATTGCTGTATGTGATACCCGCAGAAACACAAAACAAACAACCGCACCCCGGACATCCCCACCGACAACCTACTCTCGCCCAATATCTTCAACCCACTAACATTGTACCCCTAGGTTGAGAACGAGTCCCGCGCCCAGCTTCCTTCTCGCCAGGGTGCCACCCCTGAGCAAACCTCCTCCCTCGAAGAATCCATTTATAAGATCTCTGCGCAATTGTCGACCATCTCCCGGAACCAGAAGTACTTCCGCACCCGTGAGAACCGCAACTTCAGTACCGTGCGTAGCACCGAGCGTCGGATCTTCAACTTTAGTGTGATCGAGGGTTTGATGATGGTGTCGATGGCCGCGTTGCAGGTCTTTGTGGTGCGCTTCTTTTTCCAGGGCGCTCGGAAGGGTACGTACCTATCAGAAATAGGCCTCGCCATCCAGAGCTACCGTTGCAGCTTAATAATGGCCAATCTCTTTTCTCCCCACCGTCTTGCTACGCCCAACAAACAGACTGACTAACATTCTCCAACAGGTTATGTGTGATGAGCATGATGAAGTCTATAATACGATGCATATTTTCTTTAATTTCCAAAAACTTTGGCGTCCACTTCAATGTATCAGCGCTTAGGGTTGCCATAGGCTAGAAATCTTACACCCTTGGATTGAAAACAGGTTTCTCTCTTTCCATGACATCTCGCGCCTCGAGGTTGTAAAACCTGCTACAGTACGCACCTTCGTCGCTTTTCGCGCCCGCCCGAGTGTCCAATAAAGATAAAATGTGCTTGTGGAGTATGTATGTTTGAAGGGCACAAATGATCTCTCACAGAGAGTCAAAAGCAAGTGATAGTCCAGGTGGTGATTCACTGATACATTCGTAGAGATGGAGAAGTACTGTATACGTCAGTTCGGCGTCTTGTGATGTGAGCACGTCGAGCCGAACGAATTCGAGGCTAGTATGTTGATCACTTCGTGTCGCACGATGTGATCCTATCACCGACTCCCATCATTTGCCTCATTGATTGATGTCAAGCACAATCGGACGCAGGAAATAAATCGTTCGTAACCTGGAAACAGGAATTGGGACCGGGATGTGGTATATCTTGAGAAAGTCTTCGTGGCACTGTCATCCTGTTATCCCATCTTACATCTTCAGGTCGTCATCATGAAGTCCAGACCGAGAAGAGATGGGACTAGTTCGCCACTGGATGTCTTGAAACCGACTTCATCGCAGGTAAATTGAGGTTCTTGAGGAAAATCGGGGGTATCGAGATGTCTGTCAGGGAAATCAGCATCGGTGAGTGTACCATAGTATTGTACAGAACTACTACAGTGATTGACAAAGTCACAAGATGTCATTTGACTCGATAGATCAAAAACAGGTTTCGCGGTGTGTCCTTTTGTTCTAGGCCATATTCTCATGAACCGTGGAGCCCTGGGAAATTCTTTGACCGACGTCAAACCCAAATGAATCAGAACCATCCTAGATTCGCAAGGAACCAGGCAACCTTCCAGAGCAGCATTCAAGCACGGTGTAAGGACATGAATCTCAAGAGACACTGTGTCTGAAGGCACTCTACTGTACTCTGGGCCTATGATGCAACAGAGGTCAGTAATAGAACTGCCAGGCCAGGCCAGCACAACTCATCGCATGACGTTTGACTATGCTGGCAACGGCCATTCCAAATGTTGAGCAATGTGTTCATAGGTTCCAGACCCAGCATCTTTCAGTCACCGATTAATGCGCTAAGTACCTTCATCGAATATTAGTCGCTGTTCTGCGAATCCATTCGGAATGTCGCCGTTGAGGCTGGGAAAGGGGAAGTGATATCATCGGCGTAAAACAGTGACGGACGGAGTGCTCGGCTAGGAGAAAGACAATTATCATTTCTTTTTTTTTCATTTCTTTTTCTTATGGGATCGACATATTCGCCTCTTGAATCGGTGTGCTACAACGCTACGCTACCGGGGAGTCCGCAGTTGATGATTTCAAGTTAGGAATTGATGCTGCGAGCTTGATACGGCGCATATTTCGGATTGGAGATATTTGTGTGTAGCCATCGTAACACGATAGATTATCGAGATAGGTGAACGTTCTTCGGAGATATCATATCAATTGTGGATAACATGAGCTACAGTACTCACATCCGTACGTACGGGGAAGCACTTTGTGGCTTCCTCCCTGCATGACGCATTCTGCAGCAAAAGCATCTGTGGCATAATACTGTATTTCTGACGCTGTGGAGCGATCAGACCCTTTGAGATATGTCCGTATACGCTACGGAGTCTTACGATGGGCTGACCTTCACCGAATAGAACCTCCTCCGAAAACTTTTTAATTTACGACTTAATTGAACTATGACAGAGAGTGTCTCGGGGCTGATATCATAGTCATCGCTAGTGACGGCAGCGAGAAGACATGTGGCCCTCGCTTCATGCTCCTAGTAAATACATACTATTACAACTCCTCTGGGACGATCATGAAAGCTTTTTTGACCCTTTTTTTCAAATGATTGCGGTGTACAGTAGTACTATACAGTATGAAATATCGGATCGCTGTCTCTATTTCATCAGAGTTCCACATCTTGTGAATTGTAGTTCGCGAAGATGATCATTTTCTGCGAGCACTGACGTCGGTAAATATGGGTCTCAGCCTCCGTCATATCTGTTTGGCCAGGGCGATGGAGAACTTCTCGGTAGTCTTCACTTGGACCATTTGGAACCCATTCTCTGTTTCCGAGCTACGGAGTAATACATACATATGTCCAGTCCCATCGAGTACATACATAGATAAGTATTTGGTGGAGAATTCTGTTGAGATCCTCTCGGAATCCCTAGTGTACAGATGTACATACTAGTGGATGTACACTCGGGGGTGGCTTGCACGAGACACATGTCGCCTCCCCCGCTGTGATGGCAAATGAACGATTTCCCAACTCTTGGTATTGTTCACCGTAGACCACTGGTTCCGATATTTCCATCTCCACCAGACGTTTTGTCTAAAGTATCAGTTACTATAGAAGGAGACCCTTGAAAGCTTATGGCCCATTATTTTCTCGGCTCCCATCCATGCATGCTCGTAGGACCACTCGAATTACGTAGTATCCAGTTACAATTAGTCCAGCATATCCATAAGTCGACAGTACAGTAAACAATGTCCAGTTTACTTTGGTTATTCTGTGTCTGAGAATCATTCTCTACATATAGTTACTGAGTAGAGAAGATAGTATTGAACAGATATGTGAAATTATGATGACATTCGACTATTTCACTGGTATACTTTATACTGACAACATGAAGAATTGTCGCTGCATACAGAATTGAACCAGGGCTTTCTGACGTCAGGTGCCTTATCTGCCTGAGGCATATATATGATGTTCCTTTGGGTCTTTTCGATTTGCGCAACGCTGGCTGGCTGTCGCTTGTCGAACATATCCACAACATCCATTCGCTCATTTCCCATGTCCTCAGAACAAGGGCCTGAATCGGTCTTTTCTTCGAATCGATTATATACGTCCAAACCCATATCCACTAGAAGAAGTATAGTAATTCAGGTATACAGTTGTATATACACCTTGATTCTGACCTATGGAGAACTACCAAATGATATAAAGGGTTGTCAAGATGTACTAACCATAACTGTACAGTAGCTCCTAGTCAAAAATGAACCAACAACCGTCCAGCATTGTCTAGTGGAGACATTAACGATTCCATGCCGAATCGATGCTCGGATCGCCCCGACTCCAGGGCGATGACGAAATGGCTGACTCCACACCCGAGCCTCAGTAGTAGACTTCCTTTCTTTACACAACCTCACCTCTTCGAGTGCATCTTATACCAGCTCTTACGGTCAAAATTCCTCAATAATTGATGATTTTAGGATGGGGAATACTATTGTCACATTTGAAGATCGTCCCTCCAACTAATTTTCAATCATTTTGGGTCGACTGGTCTACCCCAAGCTCTAGTGTAGTTGCTGAAGACCCACCGCAAACTGCAAAAATCCCCACAATATATCCACTTCGCGTTCAGTTGTCTTTACACGGACGACCTATCTCGGGACGATACAGAGGCGAAACGGGCCTCGACGTTCGCAGGCGTCCGTTCATTAAGATGATGATTCGTTCGCCAGACGTCAGGCGAAGATCTGCAGGGGACCGGTCTGGCGCACCGCCGATCTCATACAACTGGCGATTGTGGTCCATTCGCGCATTCCCCAGTGACCTCATAGGGTCATTTTAGTCCCATTTCTCAGAGGACAAATGATGCTACCCACTTTCATTGTGCACCAGTCTCGTCGCAGATGTGGAGATAGGTTATTTCATGATGATTGAACCTTTTGCACACTATCGACAATCAGCAGCGACAGCCGCACCCTCGCATGAGCAGTCGGTGGAGGCCTCCTTCGTTTTTATGATGGCGCCCGGCTGCCCTTCCTCCAGCCCCCCTCTCTCAGTTTTCAGCCAATGATGTCACTGCACTTTAGGCCCTGTCGTATGGATTTCATCGAGGATCCATCGGCCCCTCTCAGGAAGTATCAGTTTTCGTGTATGAGCCCATCAGCGATGGGCCCGCTGCCCCCGGCGTGCTTTTGCCATCCTCGAACGATTACAGTACATACTGTACATACCCAGTAGTATGCTCTACGGAGCACGGTGATTTCATGTTGAAAAGTGGAGAACACCCCATGTCCTATCTGCCTATATAAATCAAATCGGGAACTCGACAGTTCTCTGAATCTTCCTAGTCCCGTAATTGCCCTAACCCTGTCCCCTCCCGCCCCATATCCAATCCTCTTTCGAGCCCAGGCGCCCCATTCCCACAATCAGTCAACGAGAATTCCGTCTTATACGAGTTATCACTTGATAATTTCCCTTCCGTGGTTACACCCTTCCCCGGACTACTTTCTTGATACTAGTGAACCTGCTAGTCGTTTCCTATTTCAAAGGTAAGCGCGCTTCCCTTCCAAGGTTCTCCACTAGTTCCCTGCTTCATACCATACTGCCGGAGATATTTCACGGGCACCTTAACCCTAACCTGTCTGAACTTTGGCTATTACTTCGTGGGGATCATCTCATCCAAGAGGATTGATAAGAGTGTCTTGTCCAGCCCAGCTAATCAACACCCTTATTAGTACTTTTCTATTCCACAGACGCCTGCCACCATGACTGCCAGTTCGCACATGCAGCAGCCCGCATCCGAGATTCAGGGCATGTTCTCTGCTGACCAAGGATCTGGATCTCCTGCTGAGAGCCACGTTCAAACCCAGCGGGCTGTTGACCCGCATACCTCTCTCGAGGACTACAACCGCTCTATGCTTGAGTATACACACAAGCAAATGTCTTCTTTTGTGGACCTCGATGATCCCCAGCAAGGAAGCGGAGTTAGCAGCCGCAGCAGCCAAAGTAGTGGTGACAGCGGCAATAGTGGAAGTTCTGGAACTTCCAACAATGGCTCCATTGCTCGTCAGGCCAACGGTCCTCCTCCCACTTCTGCCAGCGCGCAGGACCAGGCTTTGAAGCGTACTGGCCAGCTGTCTAGCCCTAACGAGGCCAAGCCTTCCCGATACTAATGTGAAGTGGCTCCCAAGGTAAGTTTGATCATTGATGACAATGTGAGTTCATGATAGCTGACTTTCATCATTTTAGCCGTCCGGCAACATCCCCGCCGCATCTGGCCTCTGTTCGACGCTCTTCTATCGCAGTTCGATGTTGCATCAATACCGCTCATGGTGTTGCTGGAGGCGGAGTTTTTAACGGAGTTTAGAGTGCATGCTCAATTCTGCTTTCATCAGCGTGCGCGGCATTTCAAGCCATGAGTCTTCCCGTGTTTCAGACAAGAGTCGAGTCACTGTGAAACGAAGTACTCCCATTTTTACACTCACTCCACATACTACCCCCCTACTACCCCTATCTTGTTTATGAACATCTTACACATTCACACCCTTTCGCAGAAGAATGAATTGTTCCTCGTCTTTGTCGACTGTTCCCGAGTAAACGGCCGGGCTTGTCGACAAGGAGAGAAGGCATCATTCCTCTGCACCATCTCAAACAACACATCAAAATCCCGCAAAAAAAAAGGTGAGGTCCCAATTGGATCTTCAACCCTACCCTCCCCACATCCACCCTTCACTTCTTCACAGTCGCTGTCGTCTCTTGGCAACTTCCTGCTGCTGTGATCACTGGTTCAGCGTAGTTCGTCTCGAAGACAGATGCAAACTACAAACGATGTTTCATTCGCCCATCAAAGCTTTCTCCGGGGCCTAATCGGCTCCCTGTATCAATATCCCCTTGCCACAGACTCTGTGAGTTATGGCAAGCTGTACATCACATTTGTTTTGATGATTCTTGTGTTCAGCGAAGCGAGCGTTGTCATTTGCATTTTTTTTTTTCTTTTTCTTTTTTTTTTTACATTGGGTGTCCTGTTTGCTTTTGTGACTTATCATCGGCCTGCCAACGTGTACATCAACCTTTTACGACAATTCGGCGACCTTTTTTAACGACTTGATGATACCCAACTTCAGCAACTTGCGCACTGGATGGTGCTGACAACTTGTACAACAACGAATACGACAGACTAGCCAGGACTTTGCACTGTTTTTACATAGGTTTAGCGCCTTTTCCTTTTTTCCTTTTTTGCACGTAGAATTGTAGAAATGGTACATTTTAGAAAAGTGTACCGGCCCTATCATTGAACTTGCCCCACTTGCTCTTAGTATTGAGTATTTTAAGTAGACATACTACGAAAGGAGATTTTGTTGAGCGTGTTAGAAAGCCAATCTCTGAGCTTGGAAGTATCAACGAACATTCCATAATGTCGGGTGATGTACTCGAAATGTCGATTTGCAGATGGGCATTGGATAGTGATAACTTCAGGTTGAAACTTGGCAGTGAGTATACTGTTAGATGAAGTCCTCGGAATTAAGTTGTACATCGTGGACCACGGGTTTTATTGACACTCACAGACTGATGGCAAACTTGAATTTCAATGAAATTCGTGATCAGTAGATGCGGGCTTGCTGGAATTTCCCAAGTCCTATTACTTCTCAGTAGATAGTACCTCTTGGTAGCAGGGCATTAGTGTACATAGTATTGTAAATTTCTCATGAATGAAGTCACTGCCGTCATGATAAATTGAAACCGGGTCTATATAACAGTGCTAGTTGTGCCTCGAGATCTATTGGAAACTGAGTCCAAGCCACAGGATGAATAAAGTGAAGTACGGGGGCACCTGCGCACGCAATTAGAGCACAAACACAGTAAGAAAATTATCCCTTTATTGCAAAGGCCCTTTGGGTGTGGAGGTTTCGCATTCTTGAGGTTTGCCCATACCCCTTGCATCAGGGTCATTGCCCAGTGGAAGACCCCAAAGATCGTGGGCTGCTTTATCGTGCTTGACTCAATCAGAATTGAGGGATACATTGAGCACTGGCAAATGGGCATTTTCTTTTGCCAGTGCTCAATGCACTGTATAATGTCTATATCAATTGAGGCAGTAAACAAAAGGATTCAAATTATCCACGTTGAGCAAGTAGATCTCACGGGAGGCTGTGGCTGTACAGTATTGAACCCACATGAACATCAACATGGTCCTGTTCTTTGGTATCTACATTCCATGTACCTCACTCTGAATGGTCAACACGTTCATTGTTGCCCCTCTCAACTGGAGTGAAACTCCTGGAATCCCAGGGTATCAGAGCGGGATAAACAGGGGCCAATGATAAGACAAGGGAGAAAAAAGGCCGCAATAACGCGAGGTCCATACACCTTCGGCGAGGGCTTTCGGTTTCGTTACGACGCATCTCCCTTCGGCCTTCGAATCGTTGTCAACAAAGGGACTTTGGCTTTCCCTTCAACTCATCCGCCCAGCTCGTCGACATCAAGCTACATTGTCGATACCAATGACGGCCTAATACCGCCCAGCTCTCGTCGTTCCTTCAATTACTTCTCAATACTGACCTTCTATTCACTCTTTTGCATGACACCAGCCTCCTCGAACGGTCTTGATTCGGATAGAACCTCAGATATACACGCCAAGTGAGAATTATCGAACAATACAGTCATTCATCTCATCAACTGGAATTTGCCTGGGACAATATACTTCAGAATGCGTCTCGAACTTCTTATATCTGCACTCGGTGTTTGCGCCATCAGTTCCGCTGTTCCTGTTCATCAAGAATATCCTGCCGTGCCGATGCCCACACCAACGACGCCTCTTATACAATCTGCTAGTGCTGCTAGTCACGCGTCTTCTTCCGCATCGCCATCTGCATCAATCGTCCCTGTCGGTCCCTATTCCTGCCCTCAGAGTCAGCATAAGCAGTGTTGCATGTCTCTAGCGGATGCCTCAAGGGACGCTGTCATCAAGCCATTAGGCGAGCTTGTGCCGATTCTTGGGGGCATTCAAATCAGCTCGGCTCTATCATTCCAATGTATGTCAATATCTCTGCGCGACCCGTTCTCAATCAACTGGAAGAATCATCATTATACTTCAATGAGCAAAACTAATGAGTCTCATAGGTCGACCTATGCAGGAAAGCGAGGCACCAGATAGCTGCAACGAACCCGAATTCAGACCTATGTGCTGCTCCAACAGCAACAGTGTATGTTCATCATGACTACGAAGACAAAAACCAAATCCAAGACTAACGCTAATTTTCTATTGAAGGGGAGCTCTGTCAACTCTTGCAAACCATTCGAGGAAGCAAAAGAGGAATACTATCGCACATTCGGATACGGAAAGGATGTCGAAGACCCGACTGATGTGATACTGGACGCCGTTTCATAGACCAATAAGACCTTGGCACTGGTGGTCATGGACCTTTTCAAATTCGGGTCTTACAGGTGCGACACATTGGCGTTTGATGTGGGAAAGGGTTATTCTCCTTAGATTTCATTTCATCTGTCACAGCATTGGTATATTGTCTTCGATATCATTGTATTTCTTTTGTTTAATATTCTTGACGGTTAGAATGCTGTCACTTCAGCGACGATTCTTTTTTACTATAGGGTATCTGAAAGATTTAGCTAGCTACTAGGACCAATAGCATTTGATATGTCATGGACAATAGACCTTTGGACTCTGTCTCCGGGGTTTTGTACTAGTGTAGCACACTACCCATGAATACTTCTTGTGGGAGACAACTGGGCAGCATCTTAGGACGAGATGTCTGCTGGTGCTAGTACGCGGCATTACCTGAATGCTACTAAAGATCTAACTCCAGGACTGGGAAATATTGGTAGATCCCGAATTGGTAGATCATGTAACTCACAACAGCCCCGTTGACAATGCTCTCCACCACTCGAAAGGCACAACTTGATTATCGAGATCTTCAGAGAGGTATTGCACATAGTGGGTAAGCAGATGACCTTTGTCATCTCATTAAATAAATAATACCTCGAATGCACGCACTTGCAATATGGCTAGCCCACGTTGCTGTCTTTGATAAACAGTCAGGACGAATAAACAAACATAGAGACAGAAAGAAAGAAAGAAAGAAAGAAGAAAGAAAGAAAGAAAGAAAGAAAGAAAGAAAGAAAGAAAGAAAGAAAGAAAGAGAGAAAGAAAG